>Ga0182743_1002488_pt1 | contig 16080 bp, 12 predicted proteins | sample eDN3rd30CKraftOP_FD_128522 | JGI IMG/M metagenome (GOLD analysis project Ga0182743, IMG submission 128522) | Enriched Organic Plus compost microbial communities from Emeryville, California, USA - eDNA 3rd pass 30_C Kraft OP (version 2) (version 2) ... | reverse complement strand
GGTCGACCACCGCCCGGACCAGGCCGTTGTCGAGGACCGTGCCGGCGCCCTCCGCGCGGACCGCCACCGGGTGCTCGACGGGCAGCGGCTCGAGCGGGGCGACGCCCAGGGCGGGCACCGCTGCTCGCAGCGCGACGCCGCCGTCCCGGAGGCGCTGGGTGTGGGTCGGCTCGATCCCGTCGGGCAAGGCGTCGAGCACGACCACCTCGTCGCGGTCGTGGGGCGCGGCGCTGGCGAGGATCGGCATGCCGGCACGCCCGGCGACCGCCGCCAGCGCGTCACCGACGATCGCGTCGAGCTCGGCCCCCACCTCCGCGTGGGTGGCCTCGGCCTCGCGGTGCACCCATCCGATCGACGAGCCCGGGAGGATGTCGTGGAACTGCAGGGTCAGCACCTGCCGCCAGAGCTCGCCGAGCTGCTTGGCGGGGTAGCCCTCGTCCTCCGCTGTGCCGTGCGCGAGGACCGACCAGAGCTCGGCCTCGCGCAGGTTCCGCTCGTTGCGGCGGTTGCCGACCTTCGTGCGGGCCTGGGAGGTGTAGGTGCCGCGGTGCATCTCGAAGTAGAGCTCCCCGACCCAGACCGGGGCGTCGGGGTGCTCCTCGATCACCTGGTCGAAGAACCGCTCGGGTGAGGCGATCTCTACCCTGGGCAGGCCGTCGAGGTCGCGGGTGCGCCGGTACTGCTCGAGCATGTCCCGGTTCGGGCCGCCACCCCCGTCGCCGTACCCGAACGGCATGAGCGAGCGGGTCGACGCGCCGTAGTCGGTGAACGTCGTCGCAGCATGCAGCAGCTCGGAGGTGTCGAAGGTGGCGTTGTAGGTCTCGACCGGCGGGAAGTGCGTGTAGACGCGGCTGCCGTCGAGCCCCTCCCACCAGAAGGTGTGGTGGGGGAAGCGGTTGGTGCGGTTCCACGACAGCTTCTGGGTGAGGAATCGCTCGCAGCCGCCCTGGCGGTAGATCTGCGGCATGCCGGCCGGGTAGCCGAAGACGTCGGGGATCCACACCTCGGTGCAGGTGACGCCGAGGTGCTCACGGAACCACTGCTGGCCCACGAGGAGCTGGCGGATCATGGCTTCGCCGCCCGGCACGTTGCCGTCGGCCTCGACCCACATGCCGCCGACGGGCACCCACCGTCCCTCGGCGACCCGCTGGCGGATGCCCTCGAAGACCTCCGGGTAGCGCTCACGCATCCACTCGTACTGCTGCGCCTGCGAGCAGGCGAAGACCACGTCCGGTTCGTCCTCCATCAGGCGGAGGACGTTGGAGAAGGTCCGGGCGCACTTCCGCTGCGTCTCACGGAGCGGCCACAGCCAGGCCGTGTCGATGTGGGCGTGCCCGACGGCGGTGATCCGGTGCGCGGACGAGGCGGCCGGCCGAGCGAGGATCGGGGCCAGCTCGGCCCGCGCCGCTGCGGCGGTGCCGGCGACGTCGTCGGGGTCCAGCCGGTCGATCGCCCGGTCGAGGGCAGCGAGGATCTCGGTGCGCCGCGGGTCGCCCTCGGGCAGGTTCCGGTTGAGCCCGGTCAGGGTGTTCAGGTCGTGGTGGAGGTGCCACACGTCGAGCTCGATGACGCCGAGGGCCAGCTCGCCCAGCACGTAGCGCGGCGACCGCGAGGCCGTCAGGACATCGCTGTTCTGATCCGGCAGGCCGGCGATCAACGGCGGGTTCGAGGCCGCCTCGACGAGTAGCTCCACCCGCTCGCCCGGCACGGCGGAGTCGGCGATCCGGAAGCGGTGGTTCCTCGGGTGGACGCCGCGCTCGGGGACCCAACGTCCGTCGGTCCCCTCACGCCACACCATGCCCTCGGCCTGGAACCCCGGCCCGGTCCAGTCGAAGCCGAGGTCGACGATCGCCTCGACCGGGCGGCCCTCCATCTCGGGTGGGATGGTGGCGGCGAGCCGGAACCAGGTCGTGCCCCACGGCGGGCCCCACGGCTGCCCGGAGGCGGTCGGCGCGTACTCGGCAGCCAAGGCCTCCGACACGTCGACGGGCTCACCCGGTCGACCGGAGCCGTCGCCGGGCACCTCCCATGCCTCGACCTCGAACGGCACCCTGAGCGACCAGCAGTTGGGGTTGACCCATCGGAGCTGCGCCATCAGGGCGCGACGTTCGGTGATCTGGCGGTCGCGGTGCACGAGACGGTCTCCTCGGGGCGTCGGTGTGTCCGGCTGAGCCGAGAGCCGGTCCGGTCAGTCCACCACGGCCACCACCCGCCCGGCGACCACGCCGTCCCCCCCAACCCGTCACCCATCCCCGTTTCGCGGGAGCCACGGTGCCATCTCCCCCGATCCGCGGGACGGAAAGTGCCGTTCCGGGTCGCGGGATGGCACTCTCCCTCCCGCGAACCCTGGGGCGGGGCTAACGCCGGGACAGGACCTCGATCCGTTCGTCGAGCTCGTCGAGGCCGTCGTAGGTCTCGACGCCCACCATCACCAGGGCGAGCACCGCGATCAGGAGGGACCAGTTGTCGGACCAGGTGTCGAGCCCGAACGTCGCCTGACCGTCGATGCGTCTCGGCGTGTCCCACAGCAGGTCCTCATCCCTCCGATGTACGACGCACACCCGGCCCGGCGTTCCGAGGAGCCCGCCGTCGCGCCAGCGGGCCGCCTCGTACCCGAGCGGACCGACCGAGAGGAACTGCGCCACGGAGCATCGATCGCCCGTCGGCGGCTCGTCGTGGAAGACGATCTCCGCCGCTCCCCCTACCCAGAGGACGACGTACGAGGCGACGAGACCGACGCCGAACGCGAGCATCACGTTCACACACCGTCGAAGGACCCGCCCGTGCATGGTCACAGGGTACGGACAGGAATCCGACGGCAGTGAGGTCATCCCCCACCCCCGATTCGCGGGACGCAGAGTGCCATCCCGCGACCCGAGGTGGCACCGTGGCTCCCGCGAAACGCGGGAAATGGCACTCTCCCTCCCGCGAATCGGGGGGTCAGGTGTTCATCATGGCGTCGGCGGACATGGCGAAGTAGGCGTCGAACCGCTCGCGCACGAGGGCGGGCGGCTCCATGTCGTCGAGTGCTGCCGTCATCGCCGCGACCCAGTGGTCGCGCTCCTCCTGTCCGATGGTGAACGGCACGTGCCGCATCCGGAGCCGGGGATGCCCACGGTTGTCGCTGTAGGTCGTCGGCCCGCCCCAGTACTGGGCGAGGAAGAGCGCGAGCCGCTCGCGAGCGGGGCCGAGGTCGTGCTGCTCCGGGTAGAGCCGGAGGAGGACGGGGTCTGCCTCGACTCGCTGGTAGAAGCGATCGACCAGCTCCTCGAAGAACGGCATGCCGCCCAGGAAGTCGTAGACGGTGACCTGCTCGGTCGGCTCCTCACCCACGTCACTCACCCCGCCCACCCTACGAGCCCGCCTCCGAACCCGGTTCTGTCGTGCGAGGTGCGACAGAACTGTCGCACCTCGCACGACAAAACGGTGGTTGTGGGTGCCTGGGAAGTGGTGGGAGGTGGCGTTCAGACGTCCCGCAGCGCCTCGGCGAGGCGCTCGACCTCTGCAGCGTGGTGGTGCGTCTCCGGCAGGTACACGATCGCCACCTCGCAGCCCGCCTCTCCCAGCGCCGCTGCGGCCTCGGCGGTCGCCCGCCCACCGGCCTGCGGGTCGTGGATCAACTGCGCGGTGATGGTGATCTCGGCCGGGTCACGTCCCACGTCGGCGCAGTGCCGGGCGAGCACCTCGCGCTTGTGGGTCAAGACCTCGGGCGAGGTGAAGGGCGTGTTCCAGCGCTGCGCGAACCGGGCGACCGCCCGCAGCGTCCGCTTCTCGCCGTCACCACCGATGGTGATCGGCGGGTGGGGCTGCTGGATCGGCTTCGGCTCGCAGTACGCCTCGGTGAGCGTGACGCCCGGGCCCGAGAAGCTGAAGACCGGCTGGGTGAGGAGGCCGACGATCGCCTCGCACGCAGCGTCGAAGCGGTCGAAGCGCTCCCTCAGCGGAGGGAGCTCGATGCCGTACGCGTCCGCCTCGTCGTGGTTCCACCCGGCACCGAGCCCGAGCTCCAGCCGCCCACCGCTGACGTGGTCGACCGTGGCGGCCATGTTGGCGAGCACGGCCGGGTGGCGGTACGGCACGCCGGTGACCATGCACCCGACCCGGATCCGGCTCGTGGCCGCGGCGAGCGCGGCGAGCGACGTCCATCCCTCCAGGCACGGCCCGTTGCGTGGCTTGCCGAGGATCGGCTCGAAGTGGTCGAAGTTCCAGGCCGACTCGAACAGCTCGATGCCGTCGGCCGCCCGCCACACCTCGAGCATCGCCTCCCAGGTCGTCATCTGCGGCGCGGTCTTGATCCCGAACCTCATCTGGCTGCCCCCTTTCCTCGAGACCCTTCGAACCCCGGTTTCTGTCATGCGTGGTGCGACAGTTCTGTCGCACCACGCATGACAAAACGGGTCAGAGCTGGTCGCGGCCACCCCGGGTCGCGGATGATCCCCCGTCGCGGGTGATGCCCCACTCGTCCAGGACCTGCGCCTGGATGTCGAACACGATGCGCACGAACGCGCTGCCGAAGCTGTCCGGTCCGGTCAGCTGCTTCTTGAACTGGTAGTAGGGGCGGTCGGCGAACGCGGGCGGAGGCGGCGGGTTCGGCGTGTAGGACGGCGACACCTCGAGGAACAGCGGCTCGGTGTCGAGGTCGTCGCCGCGCCAGCAGATGTCGAAGGCACCGGTGCGCATCCCCGTCGAGCGGAACACGTCCACGATCTGCTGCCGCCACTTCTCGGGGAAGGTGACGAAGTCCACCTGGCTGCCTCGACGGGTCGACGTCGGCTGCCACTCGTCCGAGGTGTTGATGCGGAAGTAGTGGTGGACGACGCGATCACCCACGAGCGTGACCCGCAGGTCCCGGCCCATGTCGATCAGCTCCTGCAGGAGCAGCTCGCTCTCACCGCGGCGGAGCATCTCCGCCCGCAGCCTGCGCAGATCCTCGATCGTCGCGACCTTGTGGAGCCCGGCGGACCCCTGGCTGTGCGGTTCCTTCACCAGCAGCGGGAAGCCCAACTCCGTGCCGTCCGCGCATCGCAGGGAGAGGTCACCGCCCGGCCGGTCGACGACGGTGCGGGGCGACGGCACCCCCAGCTCGTCGAACCGCTGGTGCATGTACACCTTGTTCTCCCACCACTGCGCCTCCTCGGACGACGGGAGCAGCGTGTTGCCCGCGTCCTCGATCCGCCGGACGGCGCCGAGCATCCCCTCGGCGTAGTTGGGGTTCCGGTCGGGGTTGTAGGGGTGGATCGTCCACACGACCGTGGCGCCCTCCACCTCGTGGATCTTCCGGCCGGTGACGATCCGGAACGGCACGCCGGCCCGGGCGAGCCCCACCACGAGCGCGAGGTCCTTGAGGATCGTGTCCTCGCGGAGCAGGTAGTGGAGCCAGGAGGCCGGGTAGCGGTGGTGGATCCACACGACGGTCGTCGCCCCACGGTCGTGGAACCGCCGCACCCGTCCCCACGGGATCTCACGGAACAGGTCCCACAGGAGGAACAGCCGCTTCCGGGCCTGGTCCCACACCTGGCGGAGCGGGCCCGGCACCAACGACGCCAGCTTCGTCACGCCGGGGACACTACCGGCCGCCGGACCGGCCGCCGTCGGCTCCGAGGCCGACCTCCTCGAGCAGCGCCGCCACCCGCTCGCTGCGGCCCGGGTCGGCCACGGCGACCACGGCGGCGATCTCCTCCACACCGTGGTGCACCAGCGGAAGGGCAGCCACCGCGGCGATCACCGCGTCGTAGCGCTCCTCGCGCCCCCGCTCGGTCCCGTGGGTCAGGTCGTCCCAGTAGACGACGTCGCAGCCGGCGCTGCACCATCGCCGCAGGTGCGCCACCTTGTCGGCCGGGCTGTCGACCAGCACCAGCTCCCACCACCGCAGCGTGATCCCATGGCGCCTGAGCCACGAGCGGGTCACGCCCCAGTGCCGGATCGCGCGGTGCGAGAGCACCACCGTGCCGGCACCCTCCCGCCGGGCGGCGTGGTGCGTGGCCTCGATCATGCCGGCCAGGGGTTCGAGACCCGCGAGGCGCGCCCGCTCGCTCGGGTGCTCCCCGAGGAAGGAGGGCCAGGTGTCGGCGAGGGTGTTGTCGAGGTCGAGCACCCAGAGACGTCCGCCGCCGTGCCGCCGCGCGACGACCTCCGTCTGGACACGACCCACGACCAGAGCGACGACGTGGAGGCACCACGACGCCGACCGCTTCAGCACCGCGACCACGCAGCTCCTCAGCCGAGCACGTCGACGAGCGCGTCGATGATCCGCTGGTTGTCGCGCAACCCGCGGGACGCGACGCGCAGGAACTCGCCCTCGAGCCCCCGCTTGTCGGAGCAGGTCCGGACGTACACGCCGTGGCGGATGAGCAGGTGCTGCGTGACCTCGTCGGCGGTGACCCCGGGCGGCATCTCGACCAGCGCGAAGTTCGCCATCGACGGGAACACCCGCACCCCGGGCACCTTCGCCAGCTGGTGGTAGAAGAGCTGCGTCTCGAGGATGTACTGCTTGCGCACCACGTCGTACTCGCCCACGAAGTCGTCGCGGCAGTAGAGGCGGAAGAAGTACTCGGCGAGGCCGTTGCTGTTCCAGAGGAACCCGTCGGCGAGCAGCGCCGAGATCCGCTCGGGGTGCATGACCGCGTAGCCGGCCCGGATGCCGGCGATCCCGAAGTCCTTCGACATCGACTTCACCACCACCAGGTTCGGGTGGTGGGCCACCTGGTCGATCACCGAGCGGATGTCGAGGTTGAGGTCCTCGAACGCGAAGTGGATGAAGCTCTCGTCGACGAGCACCGTGACCTCGGGCGGGACCCCGGCGATGATCGTGAGCAGGTCCTCGTGCGGGATGTAGGACCCGTCGGGGTTGTTCGGGTTGATGAGGACCACCATGTCGGGGTCGACCTCGCGGACCTTCGCCAGGTACTCCTGCGGGTCGAGGCGGAACTCGTCGTCCTTCGAGAGGGTGTGGAACGCGACGTCGACCCGACCGTCGGCGAACTCGTAGTAGCTGGAGAACGTCGGCAGGTTCACGAGCACACGACGCTTGGCGAAGTTGTGCACCGCCGCCTGGATGATCTCGATCGCGCCGTTGCCGACGAAGACCCACTCCGGCCCGATGCCGAGGTGCTCCGCGAGCAGGGCACCGATCACCTGGTTCTGCGACGGATAGAACTCGAGGACGTCGCGGATCGCCCCCGTGTCGATCAGCTCACGCTGCAGGTGGTCGAGGAACAGCTGCGTGGCGTACGGGTTCGAGATGAAGCACGCGTCGACCTCGATGGCGAGGTCCGGCATCTGCTCGCGCAGGGTGAGGAGGCTCGGCGAGTGGCTCCCCGCCTCCGCCTTGAGCTTGGCGAGCTGCTCGCCGACGGCCGCCTGTTCTGGTGTGAAGGCGTCCAGCGCCACCGTTGACCTCCCCGTGCGACCCGTCGTGAGCCCCTCCCGACCGCACAGGGTACCGGCGCCCTCCCGCCGTGCGACAGGCCCCCTCTGCCGGGCTCAGAGCGTCTCGAGGTACGCGATGATCTGGTCGATCTGCTCGTTCGACAGGTCGAACTTGGGCATGCGGGCCGAGAACCCCTTCACCGTCTTGGCCTGGGGCTGTCGGATCGATTCGGTGATGTAGGCACGGTCGGCCGTGACGGTGGACCCGTCGCTCAGCTCGACCTTCCGCCCCACGACCCCCTGCAGGGTCGGCCCCGTCCGGCGCGACCCGTCCACGCTGTGGCAGCCCACGCACCCCTTCGACCGCAGCAGCTCCTCCCCCTGCGCGGCCGCACCCTCGGCCTTCCCGCCGCCGTCGTCACCCGACGAGCAGGCGGCGACGAGCGTCGAGCAGGCAACGAGCGCGGCGAGGAGGACGGGGCGCAGAGGTCGGGGGGTCATGCCGGGGACCATACCCAGGCCCGCCCCGGTTACCGGGTCGCGTCCGCCGCGGGGAAGAGCCGTCGCCGCAGGCGTTGGGCGGGGCGCTCCACGAACCGCATCGAGAGCCATGCCGCCAGGACCGTCAGCGCGGTGGAGACGACGATGTGGAGGACGAGGTGGGCGGGCACCACGTGCAGCCGGTCGAACGCCCAGCGGTCCGGGATCAGCCTCGGGACGATCTGGTGCTCGAGCGGATAGTGGTACAGGTACATCGCGTACGAGTAGACCCCGGCCCACTGGAGGGGTCGGATGCACAGCACCCTGCCGATCGCCGTGTCGGGGGCGCTCGTGGTCGTGTGCAGGATGAACGCCGCCACCCCCACGATGCCGAAGAGGTAGCCCGGCCCGCCCATCACCCCGAAGAAGTGACCGACCCACGACGGCGCGGGCAGCGCGTCCGTGATCTCGCTGACCGGCCGTCCCACGAGCTCCAGCTCGGGACCCGGGTAGCGGTAGTCGGGGAACGCCGTGCCGAACAGGGCGGACAGCACGAAGCTGGCCACCCCGAGCCTGGCCACCCAGCCGATGACCCGGTGCAGGCGCTCGGTGCCACGTTGCAGGACCCAGACGCGGGCGAAGGCGGTCGCCGAGCCGAGGAACAGCACCTCCGGTCGCAGCTGGAGCACTGCCCGCACCGCGTCGGAGGGGTCCGACATCGTCACCTTCAGCACCACGCCGCCCAGGTAGGCAGCGAGGAAGAAGCCGAGGAGCCGCCTGAGGTTCGGCGCGGAGCTGCGCCTGAGCACCAGCAGCGTCAGCACGGGCGGCATCGCGAAGTAGAACCACTCCTCGATCGAGAGCGACCACAGCGGCACGAGCAGCGCCCGTTCGGCTCCCTGCACCAGCACCGCCGGGTACACGTAGAACGCGGCGGCTGCCGACTCGACGAGCGCCCGCTTGAAGCTCCACAGGCCCACGGCACCGCCCACGACCATCAGCGCCAGCAGCACGTAGAGCGCGGGCAGCAGCCGGAACCCCCGCCGGATGTAGAACGCCTTCAGGTCGATGCGTCGGTGGCGGTACCACTCCTCGAGCAGCAGGGTGGTGATGAGGAAGCCGCTCATCACGAAGAACGCGTCCAACCCCAGCAGCAGCCCGAGGTTGTACCGGTCCCTGGTGAAGTGGACGAGCATCACCATGAGGACGGCGACGCCCCGGATGCCGTCGAGCGGGCGGACGTGGCCCAGCGGCCGCCACCCCTCCCCCTCGATGAGCGCGGCCGCGTCCCACCGACCCTCCGCCGTGCTGGACATCGGAGCGACAGTAACGACTTCCGCCCCCGACCGCTCAGGGAACGGCCGGGCGTGCCGATGTGAGTCGTGGTGAACCCCGCGGACAAGGCGACATCGGACCTCGCGCGCACGGAGCGCTACGGCGCGCTCCCCGAGCCGCTCTGGTCGCAGATCGTCATCCACTCGCCAGAGCTGATGTTCGTGTGCGACCGGGATCTGGTGTGCCGGTTCGTCAGCGACTCGGTCCAGGAGATCACCGGGACCACGCCGGACACGATGGTCGGCTTCGACCTGAAGATCGTGATCCACCGCGACGACCACGAACGTGTGCGCCACGCGCTCGACGAGGTGTCCGCCCACGAGGGCATCGGTGCCGGCTACTGCGAGCTCGACATCCGCGTCCGGTTCACGGATGGTCGCTGGCACGACATGAGCATCCGGGCCCGCCAGCTCACGGAGGCCGACGAGGCGTGGATCCTCATCACGGCCCGCGACGTCACCGTCGACCGCCGCAACGCCATGGCCCTCATGCGGAAGATCGAGCTGGAGTCGCTGCTCGAGGAGGTGCAGCACCGGTTCCTGAGCGCCCGCGGGAACGACACCGACGACGCCGTCCGATGGGCGCTCGAGGAGCTCGGCCGGTTCCTCGGCGCCGACCGTGCCCACCTGCTCAGCCACGACGAGGAGCACCGCACGACGTCGATGACCGACGAGTGGTGCGCTCCGGAGGTCGAGCCCGCGCTGCACCGCTTCCGCGACGTGCCGTTCCACCTCCTCCCCAACACGAACGATCGTGCGATCAGAGGGGAGGTCACCGCCATCGCCGACGTGTCGGCGCTGGCAGGCGACTGGCTGACCGATCGCCGCTACCTCGACGCTGCGGGCCTCTGCTCCCTCCTCGCGCTCCCCATGTCGATGGGCTCGGGGACCGGCACCCTCGGCCTCGAGTGGAGGACGAAGGCGGCCACCTGGTCGCCCGACGACCTCGTGGTGCTGGGCATGTTCGCCGCCACCTTCGCCCAGCTCCTCGAGCGCCGCCGGAGCGACGCCGTGCTGGCCGCCACCATGGACGAGCTGCGGACGGCGTTCGACCGTTCGCCCGCCGCGCTCGCGGTCCTCGCCACCGACGGCGAGGTGCTTCGAGCGAACGAGGAGATGTGCCGGCTGCTGGGACGCCCCGAGGACGAGCTCCTGGGCCTGCACTCGCTCGACCTGATCGCACCGGAGTCACGTGAGCACGCCGGGGAGTGGGTCGCTGCGTACGTCGAGGGCGGGGCGGACGCCGCAGGGGTCCTCGAGTTCCGCATGGAGACCGGCGACGGTCGGGAGCTGTGGGTCGCAGCCGAACCGCGTCGAGGCCACGACGCCGACGGCGACGTCGACAGCTACGTGGTCCGGCTCACCGACGTGACCGAGGCGCGACGGGCCCGCACGGCCCTGAGCGAGAGCGAGCACCGCTTCGCAGCCCTCGTCGACAACCTCCCCGACCCCGTCATGCGCGTCGCGGGCGACGGCCGCACCCTGTTCACCAACGCGGCCGCCCGGCGCCTCATCCGCTCCCTCGAGCACGAGACGACGATCGAGTCCCGCGTCCTCGACACGATCCACGTCGCCCGCCAGGCGGCGGTCCGCACGGGCGACATCCAGACCGTGTCCTACGAGCTGCAGACGAGCGAGGGCCTCCGCTACCTCGAGACGCGCTTCGTCCCCGAGGACACGAGCGGGGGCTCCTCGACCTCCGTGCTGATGGTCTCGACGGACCTCACCGACCGTCGCCGCAGCGAGGCGGAGCTGGCCCACCGGGCGAGCCACGACGGTCTCACCGACCTGCCGAACCGGCTGCTGTTCCTGTCCCACCTCCACGTCGGCCTCGACCGGGTGCAGCGTGCGGGCGAGGGGCTCGTGGCGGTGGTCTTCTTCGACCTGGACCGCTTCAAGGTCGTGAACGACTCGCTCGGCCACGCCGCGGGGGACCAGCTGCTGGTCGCTGCGGCCAGGCGCCTGCGATCCGCGCTCCGCCCCGCCGACGTCGTCGCCCGGCTCGGCGGCGACGAGTTCTGCGTGCTCCTGACCACGTGCCGGGACGTCGAGCAGGTGATGGGGACCGCCGAACGGCTCCAGGCCGCGCTGGGTGCACCGGTCGAGGTGGGCGGGCGTGAGCTGGTGGTCACCGCCAGCCTCGGGGTGGCGGTCACCCACACGGCGAAGGAGTCCGCCGAGGAGCTGATGGCGTCGGCGGACGCAGCGATGTACCGCGCCAAGGAGTCCGGCCGCGACCGGATCCACCTCTTCGACGACGCGCTCGCCGCCGACGTGATCGGCCGCCTGGAACTCGACCAGCAGCTCCGCCGGGCGGTCGAGCTCGGCGAGCTGGAGGTCTGGTACCAGCCGGAGATCGACCTCTCCACGGGGGCGGCGGTCGGCGTGGAGGCCCTGCTGCGCTGGCGCACCGCCGACGGCGTGATGAGCGCCGGGGAGTTCATCGGCATGGCGGAGGAGAACGGACTGATCGTGCCGATCGGGTGGAAGGTCCTCCGGGACGCGTGCACCGCGGCCGCGCGGTGGACGGCGACGCCCGAGGGCGCCGACCTCACGCTGCGCGTCAACCTGTCGGCTCGGCAGCTCGACCAGCCGGACCTCATCGCCCGGGTGTCCGAAGCGCTGGAGCGCTCCGGGCTCCCACCGTCGCGGCTGTGCCTCGAGATCACCGAGACGGCCCTCATGGCCAACGCGGCGCAGAGCCGTGAGCTCCTGCTCCAGCTCGACGGCCTGGGGGTCGGCCTCGCCGTGGACGACTTCGGGACCGGCTACTCATCGCTCTCCTACCTCAAGCAGTTCCCCGTCGACGTGCTGAAGATCGACCGCAGCTTCGTCGACGGCCTGCCCGACGACGGCGAGGACGCAGCGATCGTCACGACGATCATCCGGCTCGCCGAGTCGCTCGGGATGGAGGTCACCGCCGAGGGCATCGAGCACCAGCGCCAGGCCGACCGACTGGTCGAGATGGGCTGCCGCCGGGGGCAGGGCTGGCTCTACGCCAAGGCGATGCCGGAGGGCGAGGTCCTCGGCTTCGTGACCGCCGCCCGGTCAGGCGAGGTGGCGTGACCCGGCCGACTCTGAGCCCGAGATGATCCGGCTGCCGCGGTCGTAGGTGACGTAGTTCCACGCCCAGTTCACGAGCACGTTCGCCCGGTTGCGGAAGCCGATCAGCATCACGAGGTGCAGGCCGAGCCACGCCAGCCACCCGATCGTCCCGGTGAGGCGGAGGCCGCCGGGGAGCTGGGCGACGGCGTCGCGGCGCCCGATCGTGGCCATCGAGCCCTTGTCGACGTAGTGGAACGGGGTGGTGGGTTCGCCCCGCAGCGACGCGTGGATCTGCTCGGCCACGTGGCGGGCGCCCTGCATCGCGACGGGAGCGACCTGCGGGAGCAACCCGCCGTCCGGCCCGGTCGTGCCGGCCATGTCGCCGATGACGAAGACCTCCGGGTGGCCGGGGACGGACAGGTCCGGCAGCGTCACGACGCGGCCACCCTTCGTCAGCTCGACCCCCATCGCCTCGGCGAGGGGGTGGGCGCGGACCCCGGCAGCCCAGATCATCGTGGCGGTGTCGATCGAGCGGCCGTCGGAGAAGCGCACCGACGTGGGCGTCACCTCCGCCACGGTCGTGTCCACCAACACCTCGACGCCTCTCCGTTCGAGCGTCTCGCGGGCGTTCTCACCGAGGGAGGGGTCGAACGTGCCGAGGAGGCGGTCGGTCGCCTCCACGAGCACCACGCGGGCGCGGCGGGTGTCGAGGTGCGGGAAGTCCTTGTGCAGCACGGTGTGGAACAGCTCGACCATGCCGCCGGCGAGCTCGACGCCGGTCGGGCCGCCACCCGCGATCACGATGGTCAGCGCCCCCTGCCGGACGAGCTCGGGGCGCGCGTCGGCACGCTCGAACTGCAGCAGGACGTGGGTGCGGATCGCCATGGCGTCCTCCAGCGACTTCATGCCGAAGGCGTGCTCCTCGACACCGCGGATGCCGAAGTCGTTGGTGACGGCACCCGCCGCCACCACCAGGTGGTCGTACTCGAGGCGGGTGCCGTCGCCGAGCCCCAGCGAGCGCCCGTCGAGGTCGATCGAGGTCACCTCTCCGAGGCGTACGTCCACGTTGCGCTGGCGGGAGACGAGGCCACGCACGGCGTAGCAGACGTCGTCGCCGTCGAGGCCGGCGGTGGCGACCTGGTAGAGCAGCGGCTGGAACGTGTGGTGGTTCCGCGCGTCGATCGTCACCACGTCGACCGGGGCGTCCGCCAGCGCCCGGGTCGCGGCCAGCCCACCGAACCCGGCGCCGATGACGACCACCCGGTGCCGTCGCGAGCCCATCAGCGCGCGACGAAGTCGATGACCACCGCGGCCAGCTCGGCCCCGCGGTCCTCCTGGAGGAAGTGACCGCCGCCCTCGATCGTGGTGTGCGCCTGGCCCTTCGTGCCGGGGATCCGCTCCTTCAGCACACGGTCCGCGGCCGCGGTGATCGGGTCGCCGTCGCTGAACGCGCAGAGGAACGGCCGGTCGAAGGTCTCCAGGCCCTTCCACGCCGCCCGGTTGGCGTCAGCGGCCGGGTCCTCGGGCGTGGCGGGGACGAGCACCGGGAACTGCCGGGCGCCCTCCTTCATCGCCTCCTCCGGGAAGGGTGCGTCGTAGGCAGCGACGACCTCCGGCGGGAGGTCGGTGGTGCAGCCGCTGTTCACGATGAACCCGACGGGGAAGACCTCCACGCTCTGGGAGAAGTCGCGCCACGCCTCGAACGCGGCGCCGAGCGGGCGATCGCCCGTCGGCAGGAACGTGTTCGCGGCGACCACCCTTGCGAAGCGGTCGGGGTGCTCGCCGACCAGCCGCAGGCCGATCAGACCGCCCCAGTCCTGGCAGACGAGGGTCACCTCGCGCAGGTCGAGGTAGTCGAAGAGCAGCTCACGCATCCACTCGACGTGGCGGGCGTAGGTGTAGTCGTCGCGGCTCGCAGGCTTGTCGCTCCGACCGAAGCCGACCAGGTCCGGACACACCACTCGGTGACCGGCCTCGACCAGCGGCGGGATCATGTGCCGGTAGAGGTACGACCACGACGGCTCCCCGTGGAGGCACAGCACCACCTCACCGTCGGCCGGCCCTTCGTCGAGGTAGGCCACCCGCAGCCGGCCGCCGTCGCCGGTCGCGACCTCGGCGTACTGCGATGCCCAGGGGAACCCGGCCAGGTCGGCCGTCGCCTCGTCGGGCGTCCGAAGGACCTCCACGTCAGAACCTCCTCGATCCGAGCAGCGACAGGACCGTCGCCTCGATGACCCTCCGGGCGCGAGCGGCGGAGAGGCCCTGCTCCTGGCGGAGCGCGTCCCACGACGACCAACCCGTGGCCATCTCCAGCGCCTCGACCAGGTCGTTGCGACCGGCGCCGCTCCGCTTGCCGAGCTCCTTGCCGAAAAGCTCGACCACCTGGCGCCTCATCTCCGAACGGCTCTCTTCGAGCAGCTTCGCGATCTCGGGCTGCAGGTTCCGCTGCCCCGTGACGACGCCGCGGATGGCACGCACCCTGTCGTAGGCGCGGGCCCGACGGTTCACCAGCTCAGCCACCCTCGTCTCGAGAGGAGCGGAGGGCGACACGTCCACCTCGAGGAGCGGTCGGATCGCGTCGGTCTGCGCGGCGATCGCCGCGCCCACGAGCGAGTCGGTGTCGGGGAAGAGCCGGTACACGGATCGGACCGACACGTCGGCGGCCGCGGCCACCTCCTCGATCGTCGGCTGCCGCCCGGTCTCACCGACGAGGTCGACGAACGCCGCGACGACGCTCGCCCGGCTCCGGGCCGACCTCGCCCGCCGCCCGTCTGCAGGGAGGTCCACATCGAAATTCGCACGCCGCACGACACAACCCTACGACCACGCGCCGCGATTTTCCGACGAACTTCCCGAGGTGCCTCCGGCCCCAAATCGACTCTTCCCGGGGCGGGTGCCCCGGACGTATGTTCAGAAGGTCGGCCCGAAGGGCTCGAACGGCGGGCCTCCGGGCGGATCGGAGGAAACGATGCGAAGAAGCCAACGGAGTGGCGTACTGACGGGACTGGCGGTGGCCGGGGCGGTAGCCCTCTCGGCGACCCCGGCCCTTGCATGGGGCAACGACGGCGGTGGCAACCGGGACCGACACCGGGAGCACCGAGGCGATCCGATCGAGGTGGTCGCCGAGGGCCTGGAGGGCCCCTTCGGCTTGTCCTCCATCCACGGGCGGCTGCTCGTCGCCGAGCAGGGGTCCGGGCCGGGCACGGGCAGGATCACGGTCGTCAACCCGAGGAGCGGATCGACGAGAGCGGTCCAGGAAGGGCTCACGAACCCGGCGGCGGTCACGGAGGTGGACGGCCGACTCGCCTTCGTCACGAGCGGGGCCGAGGTCCCCGACACGACGAGCGTGGGCGACTCCACCGTCTTCCTGACCCCACGGCGCTGGACGGGCACGCCCCGGGCCTTCGCCGACCTCAAGGCGTACGAGCTGGAGAACAACCCCGACGGGCAGCTGCAGTTCGATCCGACCACGAAGGCACCTCTGGACTCGCTGTCCAACCCCTTCGACATCGTCGCCCAGCCGGGTGACAGCGGTCGGAGGTACGTGATGGTGGCCGACGCGGGTGCCAACGACGTGCTGTCCCTCGACAGCCGGGGACGGATCCGGACGTTCTTCGTCCCGCCGGTGATCACCACCGGAGCGTGCGCAGGTGCGCCGAACAACGATCCGCAGCACACGGGTTGCGACCCGGTGCCGACCGGGTTGGCGTACGGACCGCGGAACACGCTCTACGTCTCCACCTTGACGGCGGAGGCACCCGGTGAGGGCCGCGTGTACGTGCTCGACGCACGCACGGGTGACGTCCGCCGTGTCATCACCGGCCTCGACGCCCCCACGGGCATCGCCGTCGGC
>Ga0182743_1002485_pt1 | contig 16092 bp, 14 predicted proteins | sample eDN3rd30CKraftOP_FD_128522 | JGI IMG/M metagenome (GOLD analysis project Ga0182743, IMG submission 128522) | Enriched Organic Plus compost microbial communities from Emeryville, California, USA - eDNA 3rd pass 30_C Kraft OP (version 2) (version 2) ... | reverse complement strand
GAGCGAGCCGACGATGAAGATCGTGCCGCCCATGGTCGGGGTGCCGCGCTTCGCGCCGTGGCTGGGGTTGTGGATGTCCTCCGGGGTGCGGATGACCTGCCCCCACCCCCACTTGCGGAACAGTCGCAGGAACACCGGGGTGAGAAAGAGCGTGAACGCCAGCGAGATCGCCGCGGCTGTCAGGAGGGATCTCACGAGAACTATTCTCCCAGACGGTCGCCCAGGAAGCGGAGTCCGGCCGAATTGGACGACTTCACGAGCACCCGGTCACCGTCACGGAGCTCTCCCATGAGGTAGTCGTAGGCCTCGTCGGCGGTCGGGAAGAACACCGCCTCGTCGTTCCAGGAGCCCTCCGCCACCGCGGCGAGGTAGAGCCGGCGCGCCTCGGTGCCGACCACCACGATCCGCGGGATGCGCAGGCGCACGGCGAGCTCGCCGATGCGGTCGTGCTCCTCGCCCGCCTGCTCGCCGAGCTCACTCATCGCACCGAGGACGGCGACGGCCCGCTGGTCGGGCGCCGTGATCTGCGCCAGGGTGCGCAGGGCGGCGGCCATCGAGTCGGGGCTGGCGTTGTAGGCGTCGTTGATGATGCGCACGCGCTCCGAGCCCAGCGGCTGCATCCGCCAGCGCTCCGCGAGCTCGACCGTCTCCAGGCGCGCCACGCAGGCGGCCGGGTCGACGCCGAGCGCGGTGGCGGCGGCGGTCGCGGCGAGGGCGTTCATGACGTGGTGGGCGCCGAGCACCTGCAGGTGCAGCGGGAAGCGGGCGCCGTCGATCGTGACGGTGCACGAGGTGCCGGATGCGGTCACCTCGATGTCCTCGGCGCGGACGGCGGCGTCCTCGGCCCGGCCGAACCAGCGCACCTCGCAACCGTGTTCGGCGGCGATCGGCGCCATCTGCCGCACGCGGGGGTCGTCCGCGTTCAGGACGGCGAGGCCACCCGGGCGGAGGGCCTTCACGAGCTCGGACTTCGCGTGGAAGGTCGCCTCGATGCCGCCGAACCCGCCGGCGTGGGCCATGCCGACCATGAGCACGATCCCGATGTCGGGGTTGACCAGGCCGGCGAGGCGGGCGATCTCGCCGGGCGCGCTCGCGCCGAACTCGCTGACGAGGAACCGCGTGTCGTGCGTGACCCGCAGCATCGTGAGCGGGGCGCCGACCTCGTTGTTGAACGAGGCGCGCGGGGCGACGGTCTCCCCCTCGTCGGAGAGGATGCGGGCGAGCAGGTTCTTGGTGGTGGTCTTGCCGTTGGAGCCGGTGACGCCGACGATCTTCAGGCTTCCCTCCGCCCGGACGATCGCCACGACCTCGCGGGCGAGGTCGTGGAGCGCCTGTACGACGTCGGGGACGACGATCTGGGTCACCGGCTCGTCCACCGGGTGCTCGACGACGGCGAGGACGGCGCCGTTGGCCACGGCGGCGCCGACGAACAGGTGTCCGTCGGTCTCCGCTCCCGGCTTGGCGAAGAAGACGCCGCCCGGGCCGAGGAGGCGGGAATCGGTGTCGACGGGACCGCCGACGAGCGTGTCCGGGGTGTCGTCGCCGGCCAGGCGGAGTTCGCCGCGGAGGGTGTGCGCGATGTGGGAGAGGGAGAGTTCGATCATGTGCGGGGGCGCCGAACGCTTCAACCGGTCCTGGGCAGGAGCTCTGCCGCGGAGGTCGACGGGGTGACCCGGAAGGTCTTCAGCACCTGCGTCATGGCCTTCTGGAAAGCCGGTGCGTTCGCCGCAGACGAGCGTACCGCAGTCGGCTGATCGAGCGTCACGGCGACCACGTACTTCGGGTCGTCGGCGGGGGCGAAGCCGATGAGCGTGGTGAAGTACAGGCCGTCCTTGTAGACGCCGTTCTCGGCGATCTCGCCGGTGCCCGTCTTCCCGGCGATGCGGTAGCCGGAGATGGCGACCGACTTCGCCAGGCCGCCCTGCACGAGGACGTTCTCCAGCATCTGCTGCAGCTGCGTCGCGGTCTGCTCGCTGACCACCCGCACCGGCTCGCCGGCATCCGTCGCCTCGACCGTGCCGTCGGCCCGCGTGCAGGCGTCGATGAGCTTGAGCGGCAGCCGGAGGCCGTCGTTCGCGATCGCCTGGTAGGCGCCGACGAGCTCGGGCAGCGTCGTGGTCACGCCCTGGCCGAACGCCACGTTGTAGACGGTCTGCGCGTCCCATTCCGCGGGATCGCGCACGTAGCCCGTGACCTCGCCGGGGAAGCCGATCGCACTGCCCTCGGAGATGCCGAAGCGCTTGAGGTAGTCGTAGCGGGTCTGCGACGGAAGTTGCACGGCGAGCTTCGAGATGCCGACGTTCGACGAGTCGATGAGCACGCCGGTGAGCGTGTACAGCGTCTCCGGGTGGCTGGTCGAGTCGGTCACGCGCACGCCGCCGTCGAAGTGCTCGCGGCTGGCGGCGGTCACGGTCGTGAAGGGATCGGCGGCACCGGTGTCCAGCAGCATCGCGGCGGAGAGTGCCTTGAAGGTCGAGCCCGGTTCGAACGACTCCTTGAAGATGCGGCTCCCCCGGTCCTCCGGCGCGGTCGCATCCACGTCGTTCGGATCCACGGTCGGGTACTCGGCGGCGGCCTTCACCTCGCCGGTGGCGACCTCGGCGACCATGATCTGGCCGTGCTGCGCCCCGAGGTTCTGCGTCTGCTCGGAGATGAGCTGCTGCATGTACCACTGCAGGTCTCGGTCGATGGTGAGGGCGAGCGTGCCGCCGTCGACCGCGGGCACCTCACGTTCGGTGCCCGGGATGATCGTGCCGTCGACGCCCTGCTCGGCCGTGACCGAGCCGCTGGTCGCGGCGAGGCATTCGTTCTCGGACAGTTCCAGACCGGCGAGCGGCTCACCGTCGGCCCCCATGAAGCCGATGAGGTTGCCCGCCACCGCGCCGTCCGGGTAGGTGCGGGCGGGGTGCGAGTACATCGCGAGGAACGGCAGCTTCAGCCCGGCGAGTGCCCGGTACTGCTCGGTCGACAGACCGGCGGCGAGTTTGGCGTAACGGGACTCCGGGTTCTTCGCGAGCGCGTCGGCGACGATCTGCTGGATCTCCTCCGGGCTCTGCCCGGTGATCGCGCCGATCTCCGCCGCGATCTCCGGCCATTCCACGGTCCGCTTCTCGCCGTCCGGCCCGGTGCGCTCGACGGCGCCGACGAGCATCGGGTCGAGCTGTGCGTCGTACTCCAGCACGCTCCCGGCGAGGATGTTGCCGTTGGCGTCGACGATGGCGCCGCGGGTGCCGTAGGTCTCCCGGGTCACACCGATGCCCATCGACAGCGAGTCGGAGACGTGGTCGTCCGCGTTCACGACCTGAATGTCGACCAGCCGGATCACGAACACGATCAGGACCGCGAGGACCACGATCAGCGCGACGACGGTGCGGCGTCGGGGGGTGCGGGTGCTGCTCGTCGACATGCGTTCAGTGTGTGGCCGGAGTCGGCAGTCCGTCGGTCAGCGGCGGGGGTGTCGCCGGATCCACCTCGGTCTCGGCCACCGTCGCGGCGGTCGGCGAACCGTCGATCGTCGCCTGCGGGGCGGTGATGAGCGGGGTGTCGGCGACGAGCGTGTTGGAGACGAGGCTCCGGCCCAGCGCGTCGACCGAGGATGCGGCGTTCGAGGGCGTCTGCGATCCGAGGATCGCGCCGTCGCTCAACCGCAGGTAACTCGGCGACTCGTCGATCACCATGCCGAGCGCGGCGGCGTTCGCCGCGAGGTACTGCGGTGAGCCGAGCCCGGCGACCTCGTCGTAGAGGATCTGCTTCTGCCAGCCCAGCTCCTTCTGCTGCTGGGTCAGGGAGGAGATCTCGAAGGAGCTCTGCGTGGTGAGCACGGACAGCAGCATCTGCGCCGCCGCGATGGCGACCGCTCCGGCGACGGCGAGGATGCCGTAGGCGAGCCGCGGCCGGCGGCGTCGCCCGGGACGCTCGAGCGGGGTGAGGCGGCGGCGGGGGACGTCCGCGCCGACCTCGGCGGGCAGCATCCGGTGCTCGCGGGCGAGCGAGCCGGTCACGGCGCTCATGCGGCCTCCCGGATGCGTTCGGCGGCGCGCAGCCGGACCGGCGTGGCGCGCGGGTTGCGGGCGCGCTCCTCGTCGGAGGCGAGTTCTGCGCCCTTGGTGAGCAGCTTGAAGCGGGGCGCGTGCTCGGGCAGCTCCACCGGCAGCCCGGCCGGGGCCGTGGACGAGGAGGCCGCCGCGAACATGCGCTTGACGAGGCGGTCCTCGAGCGACTGGTACGACATCACGACGATGCGGCCGCCGACCTCGAGCAGGTCGAGCGCCGCGGGGATCGCGCGCTCGAGCGCGCGCAGCTCGCCGTTGACCTCGATGCGCAGCGCCTGGAACACCCGCTTGGCCGGGTGACCGGCGTTCGCGAGCTTCGCCGGGGTGGCGTCGTCGAGGATGCGGACGAGCTCAGCCGAACGCAGGATCGGCCCGGAGGCACGGGCTGCGACGATCGCGCGGGCGTAGCGGCCGGCGAGCTTCTCCTCGCCGTACCGCTCGAAGATGCGGCGGAGGTCACCCTCGCCGTAGGTCGCCAGGACGTCGGCCGCGGTGGTGCCGGCGGTCTGGTCCATGCGCATGTCCAGCGGCGCGTCCTTCGCATAGGCGAAGCCGCGATCGGCCTCGTCGAGCTGCAGCGAAGAGACGCCGAGGTCGAACAGGGCGCCGTCGATCCGGTCGACGCCGGCGCCGGCGACGGCCTCGGCGATGCCGTCGTAGACGGTGTGCACCAGGGTGACGCGGTCGCCGAAGCGTGCCAGCCGCTCCCCCGCGATCCTCAGTGCGTCGGTGTCGCGGTCGAGGCCGATGACGTGGAGGCCGTCGAAGCGCTCGAGCAGCGCCTCGGTGTGGCCGCCCATGCCGAGCGTGCCGTCGACCATCACGGCTCCCTCACGGGAGACGGCGGGGCCGAGCAGCTCGACGCAGCGCTCGAGCAGGACGGGGATGTGGATCTCGCGGGGGTCCATGATGCGGAGGGCGGGTCCTCGATCCCGATCCCCCTCCGCTTCCGACCTGGCGCCGGGGAAGTGACGTCAGGGTGGAGGCGGCGGGGAGTCGCGACCGAGGATCAGAACAGGCCCGGGATCACCTCCTGCTCCATGTCCGAGTAGATCGATTCGTTGCCGGCGAGGTAGGCGTTCCAGCTTTCGGCGTCCCAGATCTCCGCGTGCGCGCCGACGCCGGTGACGACGAGCTCCCGCTGAAGCCCCGCGTAGGCGCGCAGCATCGGCGGGATGGTGACGCGGTTCTGGCTGTCGGGGGTCTCGGCACTCGCGCCGGAGAGGAACATGCGCAGGAAGTCGCGAGCCTGCTTGTTCGTCAACGGGGCCTCGCGGATGCGCTCGTGCACGCGCTCGAACTCCTCCGTGCTGAACACGTAGAGGCAGCGCTCCTGTCCGCGGGTGATCACGACGCCGCCGCCCAGGTCATCACGGAATTTCGCCGGGAGGATGACGCGGCCCTTGTCGTCGAGCTTGGGCGTGTGGGTTCCCAGAAGCATCCGAGCATCACCCGCCCCTCCTTCGTCCGGCCCCGCGAGGTTCCTCCACGTTACTCCACTTCCCTCCACATCACTACCCTTTCCCGCCCGGAATGCGGGGGTGTGGGAGCGGCGCACATGCAGACGCGGGCAGCGCCGTCGCCGGCGCACCGGTGACGACGCCCAGGTCAGGCATGAAAAAAGCGCCGACCCTGATCGGGTCGGCGCTTCGGTGGAGCGCGGTGGAGGGCTCAGCGGCCCTGCTGCCGGCGGTCCCAGCGGTCGTTCATGCGATCCATGAACGAGGACTGCCGGGGCTTCGCCGCTCGAGGGGCGGCATCGGGCGCCGGCGCCTCACGTCGGGCGGGGGTCACCGCGAAGACGACGCCGACGAGCATGACGACGAAGCCGACGACGCTGATGACGATGAGCTGGGTGGACAGGCCCGCGAGCAGGCCGCCGAGGCCGGCGAGCACGAGGAGGGAGCCGATGACGATGTTGCGGTAGCTCAGGGTCCGGGTGGAGTCCCCGGCACTGACGACGTCCGCATCGTTCCCCATGAGATGGCGTTCCATCTCGTCGAGCAGTCGCTGCTCTTGTTCTGAGAGTGGCATGCCTCCCCCTCGCTCTGAAGTGCTTCGGATTCTACGCGTCGCCGCCATGACTAGGCTAGGGCCGTGTCGAGCCCCCCTGATGCGATCGAAGCGGTTTCCCAGCGAGTGGATACCTTCTTCACCGCCGAAGCGACCGCGACGGCGGGGTGGGGTCCCGAGGCACACGGCTTCGTCGCCGCCGCCCGCGCCAGCCTCCAAGGCGGCAAGCGGCTCCGCGCGCGCTTCTGCCTGACCGGCTGGGAGGCGGTCGCCGAGACCCGCGGCCCGGCGGGCGCGGCTCCGGACGCGGTGATCGCCGCCGCCGCGTCGCTCGAGGTGTTCCATGCCGCGGCGCTCGTGCACGACGACATCATCGACAACTCCGACACCCGGCGCGGGCGGCCCGCCGCGCACCGCGCGCTCGAGGCGATGCACGCGGCATCCGGGTGGGCCGGCGACGGCGCCGCGTTCGGCCGTTCCTCCGCCGTCCTGCTCGGCGACCTGCTGGTCGCCTGGAGCGACGACCTGTTCGAGTCGGGACTGACCTCGCTCGAGCCCGCCCTCGCCGCGGCCGCACGGGCCGAGTACGCACGGATGCGACGCGACGTCACGATCGGCCAGTACCTCGACATCGCCGAGGAATCCGCCTTCTCCACCTCGCCGGACGCGGAGCACGCCGAGCGCGCCCTGCGCGTCGCGTCGCTGAAATCCGCGCGCTACAGCGTCGAGCAGCCCCTCGTCATCGGTGCCGCCCTCGCCGGCGCGGACCCCGCGCAGCGGGCCGCGCTCAGCGGCTTCGGCCACCCGATCGGCATGGCGTTCCAGCTCCGCGACGACGTGCTCGGTGTGTTCGGCGATGAGGCGGTGACCGGCAAACCCTCGGGCGACGACCTGCGCGAGGGCAAGCGGACGGTGCTCATCGCCTATACGCGCGAGGCGGTGCCGACCAGCGTTCGCCGGACGTTGGACGAGCTCATCGGCGACCCGGACCTGGATGCGGAGCAGATCCGTTCGCTGCAGCGCACGATCGTCGAGTCCGGTGCGCTGGAGCGGGTCGAGGCGCTCATCGCGGACTACGCCCGGGAAGCCGACCGCGCGCTGGCCGGCGCGCCGCTGGGCACGCATGCGGTCGGGCGCCTGCGCGATCTCGCGCGCGCGGCCACGCAGCGCCAGGCCTGACCTGGACCGTCGCGCTCAGAGGAGCGTGCGGGCGACCCGCCGAACCTCGCTCTTGCGCCCCTGCAGCAGCGCCGTGATCGGCGCCGTGCCGATCACGGCGTCATGACGGAGCAGCCAGTCGATGGCCTCGTCGTCGGTCAGTCCCGTGTCGCGCAGTGCGAACACGGTGCCGCGCAGCGAGCCGAGCGGTGCGCCTTCCACGACGAAGACCGCCGGCACTGCGAAGGCACCGTGCCGGCGCGATCCGATGAGCTGGGCGTCGTCGATCCGACGTCGAACGCGACCGAGCGGCTCACCCAGCGCCTCCACCAGTTCGGGCAGGGTCAGCCAGGCGGTCTCCACGGTCGTGCTGTCTTCACTCACCCTGCAACTATCCCACGCACCGGCCCGGACCGTCCCGGGCATGGATCACATCAGCAACACCAGCCACATCCTTGACACCCGTCACGAGCCCGTGGAAGGGTGGCCGGACCCCCGGTAGGACGCTCCAACACAGGAGGACGCCCATGTTCACGCACGCCCGGAAACGCCTCGCCGGCGTGGGCCTCTCGGCCGCGGCGGGCTCACTCGCCCTGACGCTCGTCGCGCCACCCGATCATGCGGCATCCGCCGCCGCACCGCCGAGCGAGCGGCCCGCCACACCGCGCCCCGCGGCCGATCCCCCACCCGCCGAGGTCACGGTCGTCACCGGCGACACGGTCAGCGCGATCGCCGCCCGGCACGGCCTGCGCACGCAGGACGTACTGGCCGCCAACGGGCTCGGCTGGGACAGCGTCATCCGGCCGGGCCAGGTGCTGCGGCTCGCATCCGCGCCCGCACAGGCCCTGCCCGCCCCCGCGCCGGGTCCGGCCGCGCACACCGTCGTCCCCGGCGACACGGTGAGCGCGATCGCGGCGCGCAACGGCACGACCGCGGCCGCGGTGCTCGCGGCGAACGGACTGACGTGGGACTCGATCATCTACCCCGGGCAGGTGCTCCTCGTGCCCGGCCCCGACGCCCCCGCGCCGGCCACCACGACTGCGACCGCACCGCTCGAACTGGATGCGGAACAGGTCCGGAACGCGCAGCTCATCATCGCCGTGGGCCGCTCGCTCGGGGTGCCCGACCGCGGCATCGCGATCGCACTGGGCACCGCGATGCAGGAGTCCTGGCTGCGGAACCTCGACTGGGGAGACCGCGACTCGCTCGGTCTGTTCCAGCAGCGCCCCTCGACCGGCTGGGGCACCGCCGAGGAGGTGCGTGACCCGGTCCGCGCGGCACAGGCCTTCTTCGGCGGGCCGACCGACCCGAACGGCACCCGCACCCGGGGACTGCTCGACATCCCGGGCTGGGAGTCGATGCCGTTCGCCGACGCCGCGCAGGCGGTGCAGATCTCCGCCTACCCGGAACGGTACGCGGTGTGGGAGGAACCCGCCCTCAGATGGCTGACCGCGCTCGGCTGAGCGGAGCTGTCCGCGAGCCGCTCCGCAGGCTCACGGCCGAGTCTCCGTAGACTCTGAGCGTGAACACGAGCCAGCGCGCGGATCCGCTGATCGGCCGCCTGGTCGACGGCAGGTACCGGGTGCGCGCTCGCATCGCCCGCGGCGGCATGGCGACGGTGTACGTCGCGACCGACCTGCGGTTGGAGCGCCGCGTCGCGCTGAAGGTCATGCACGGCCACCTCTCCGACGACTCCGTCTTCCAGAGCCGGTTCATCCAGGAGGCCCGCGCTGCCGCACGACTGGCGGACCCGCACGTGGTGAACGTGTTCGACCAGGGCCAGGACGACGACATGGCGTACCTGGTCATGGAGTACCTGCCCGGCATCACGCTGCGCGAACTCATGCGCGAACAGAAGCGCCTCACCGTCCCCCAGACGATCACGATCATGGACGCGATCCTCTCCGGCCTCGCGGCCGCGCACCGGGCCGGCATCGTGCACCGGGACGTGAAGCCGGAGAACGTGCTGCTGGCCGAGGACGGCCGCATCAAGATCGGCGACTTCGGTCTCGCCCGTGCCACGACCGCGAACACTGCGAGCGGGCAGATGCTGCTCGGCACCATCGCCTACCTCGCGCCCGAGCTCGTGACCCGCGGCAGTGCGGACGCGCGCAGCGACATCTACGCGCTCGGCATCATGCTCTACGAGATGCTGACCGGCGAGCAGCCCTACAAGGGCGAGCAGCCGATGCAGATCGCGTACCAGCACGCGACCGACTCGGTGCCGCGCCCGAGCGCGAAGAACCCCGCGGTGCCGGAGCAACTCGACGAACTCGTGCTGTGGGCGACCGAGCGTGAACCGGATGCCCGCCCCGCAGACGCCGACGAGATGCTGCGGCGGCTGCGCGACATCGAGTCGGAACTCGGGGTCGCCCCGCAGGTCGCACGGACGCTCGCGGTCGGCACCTCGGTCGACGACGATGTGCTCGACTCCGGCGAGCTGACCAAGGCGCTGCCCGCCCCGGTCACCACCGGGGCCGTACCCACGGGCGCCACGGACGTCGTCGACAACGCCACCAGGCTCCGGGCGGTGGCCGCGCGCCGCGCCCGCAAGGGGGGATGGCTCCTGGCCCTCGTGCTGGTCCTGACGGTCCTCGCCGGCGGTACCGGCTGGTACTTCGGGTCCGGTCCGGGCTCCCTCATCGGTGTGCCCGCGGTCGCCGGTGCCACCTTCGACGAGGCCCAGGCGGCGCTCACCGAGGCAGGGCTGCTGAGCGAACGCGCCGACGAGTACCACCTGGAGATCCGCGCGGGCACCGTCATCCGCACCGAGCCCGATGCCGGCGCACGGGTGGAGAAGGAGACCGTGGTGCGCATCGTGGTCTCGCTCGGCCCTGCGCCGCACGACCTGCCCGCGCTCGGCGGGATGGCGCTGGCCGGCGCGGCCGCCGCGCTCGAGGGCGCGGTCGTCGCCGTCGGCGAGCCCGACCGCGTGTTCACCGACGCCGCGCCGGACACGGTGGTGGCCGCATCCGTCACCCCGCGCTCCGGCGGCGACCCGATCGACTGCACCGAGGGCTGCACCGTCCACGAGGGCGACAGCGCGTCACTCGTCGTCTCCAACGGCCCGCTTCCCGATGTCACCGGTCTGGGTGCCGCCGAGGCCAGTGCCGTGCTCACCGAGGTGGGCATGAAGGTCGACTCGGTGGAGGAGTTCAGCGACACGATCGAGAAGGGCGATGTCATCGGCATCGTCGGGCGGACCGACGGGGGCTTCTGGCGCCCGGGTGAGACGGTCACGCTCCGCGTCTCGAAGGGGCCCGAGCTGTTCGAGATCCCCCGCGTGATCGGGATGACCCGCGACCGTGCGAAGTCGACGCTGGAGGCGGCCGGGTTCCGCGTCGAGGGCATCGTGTTCCCATGGAACATCGCCGTCGACGACCTGACCGCCGTGCAGTCCCAGTCCCCCGGCCCGGGCGAGATGCGTCCGAAGGGCACCGCGGTGACGATCAACATCGACGTGCGACGCTGATCCGCGCCGCACCCCGACAGACGGAACCGCCCCGCCCTCCGGAGAGGAACGGGGCGGTTCTGCGTCGGAGCGGTGTCAGCGCTTCTCGAGCTCCTCGGCCACGAGGAAGGCGAGCTCCAGGCTCTGCATGTGGTTCAGCCGCGGGTCGCAGAGGCTCTCGTAGCGGGTCGCGAGGGTCGCCTCGTCGATCTGCTCGGAGCCGCCCAGGCACTCGGTCACGTCGTCGCCGGTGAGCTCGACATGGATGCCGCCGGGGAACGTGCCGACCGCGCGGTGCGCCTCGAAGAAGCCGCGGACCTCGTCCACGACGTCGTCGAACCGGCGCGTCTTGTAGCCGTTCTGCGAGGTGATGCCGTTGCCGTGCATCGGGTCGGTCACCCACAGCGGGGTGGCGCCCGAGTCCTTCACCGCCTCCAGCAGCGGCGGCAACGCATCACGGATCTTCCCGGCACCCATGCGGGTGATGAAGGTGAGGCGGCCGGGCTCGCGCTCCGGGTCGAGCTTGTCGATGAGGGCGAGCGCGGTGTCCGGGGTCGTGGTCGGACCGAGCTTCACGCCGATGGGGTTGCGGATCTTGGAGAAGTAGTCGACGTGCGCGCCGTCGAGCTCGCGGGTACGCTCACCGATCCAGAGGAAGTGCGCCGAGGTGTTGTACGGCGTACCGGTACGGGAGTCGATCCGGGTCATCGGGCGCTCGTAGTCCATGAGCAGGCCCTCGTGACCGGTGTAGAACTCCACGCGGCGCAGCTCCTCGAAGTCGGCGCCGGCCGCCTCCATGAACTTGATCGCACGGTCGATCTCGGTCGCGAGACCCTCGTACCGCGCGTTCGCCGGGTTCTGGGCGAAGCCCTTGTTCCAGCTGTGCACCTCACGCAGGTCCGCGAACCCGCCCTGGGTGAAGGCGCGGATGAGGTTCAGCGTCGACGCGGCCGTGTGGTAGGCCTGCAGCATCCGCTTCGGATCGGCCTGACGGGACGCCTCGGTGAAGTCGTAGCCGTTGACGATGTCGCCCCGGTACGCGGGCAGCGTGACGTCGCCGCGGGTCTCGGTGTCGCTCGAACGCGGCTTGGCGAACTGGCCCGCCATGCGGCCCATCTTCACCACCGGCATGGAGGCGCCGTAGGTGAGGACGACCGCCATCTGCAGCACCGTCTTGATCCGGTTGCGGATCTGCTCCGCGGTGGCGCCGGCGAACGTCTCGGCGCAGTCACCGCCCTGGAGCAGGAACGCACGGCCGGATGCGGCGGCGGCGAGTCGTTCGCGGAGGATGTCCACCTCGCCGGCGAACACCAGCGGGGGCAGACCGGACAGCTCGGCCGACACGGCGGCGACGGCTTCGTCGTCCTGCCATTGCGGCTGCTGCTTGATGGGAAGGGAACGCCAATGGTCGAGCGCGTCGAGCAGCGATTGCATCCGATCAGTCTACCGGCGCGGCGGCGGCCGATTGACCGCCCGGGCGGTCCTTCACGGTGCTCGCGTACACGTCGGCGTACTCCTGCGCGCCGAGCCGCTGCAGCGCGACCATGATCTCGTCGACCACCGAGCGCAGGACGAAGCGGTCTCCCTCGAATCCGGCGTACCGGGAGAAGTCGAGCGGTTCGCCGATGATCATGCCGACGCGGCCGATCCGCGGGATGGACCGGCCGATGGGCATGACCTCATCGGTGTCGACCATCACCACCGGGATGACCGGCACCTTCGCCTCCAGCGCCATTCGGGCGATGCCGGTGCGGCCGCGGTAGAGCCGCCCGTCGGGGCTGCGGGTGCCCTCCGGGTAGATGCCGAGCAGATCGCCGCGGCCGAGCACCTGCAGTGCCGTGTTGAGCGCGGCCTCACTGGCCTTGCCGCCGGACCGGTCGATCGGGATCTGCCCGGTCGCCTTCATGAAGGCGCGGGTCGCCCACCCCTTCAGACCCTTGCCGGTGAAGTAGTCGCTCTTGGCGAGGAAGGTCATCGGCCGGTCGAGCATGAGCGGCAGGAAGACGGAGTCGGAGACCGAGAGGTGGTTGCTGGCGATGATCGCCGCCCCACTGGCCGGGACGTTGCGGCGGCCGACGATCCACGGCCGGAAGACGGCCTTGAGGATCGGGCCGACCACGACGTACTTCATCAGCCAGTAGAACACCGCATCATCCTCCCGCTGTGAGGGTGCGGCGCGCCAGGTCCGCGGCGCCGATGACGCCGGCGTCGTTCGTGAGCCGGGCGACGGCGAAGTCGGCCACCGGACGCGAGCCGTACGCGGGCATCGCCGCGGCGAAGGCCTCGCGCATCGGGCCGAGGAGCACGTCGCCGAGCTGCGACACGCCGCCGCCGATGACGAAACGCTGCGGGTCGAGGACGGCCGCGAGGCTGCCGCACGCGGTGCCGACGGCGACCGCGACCCGGCGGAGCGCCTCCCTGGCACCGGGGTCACCCTCGGTCACGAGGCGGGAGATCTCCTCGCCGGGGATGCGGCCGTGCAGATCCCGCACGGCGCGCAGCCCTGCGCCGATGCCGAACGAGGCGTCGGTCGCGATCTCGTCGGCCTCGTGCTGCAGCGCACGGCCGGAGCCGTAGACCTCGAGACAGCCGCGCTGGCCGCAGCCGCAGGTGCGACCGTCCGGAACGAGCCGCATGTGACCGAGCTCCGCACCGATGCCGTGCCCGCCGCGCAGCAGGGTGCCGTCGATGACGACCGCACCACCGACGCCGGTGCCGAGCGTGAGCATGACCACGTCGGAGAGGTCCTCCCCCGCGCCGTACACGTACTCGGCCCAGCCGGCCGCGTTCGCGTCGTTCTCGACGAGCACCGGGATCCCGGTGAGGGTCTGCAGGTGGTCGCGCAGCGGCTCGTCGCGCCAGGCGATGTTCGGCGCGAAGTAGACCTTCGAGCGGTCACGGTCGATGAAGCCCGCGGCGGCGACACCCGCGACGGCGTCCTCGCCACCGGCGAGGCTCGTGATCATGTCGGCGACGACCTGCTGGATGCCGCTGACGGCGGTGGGCGTCGCGACCCGCGCGCGCTGGACGATGCGGCCGGCCTCGTCGACCACGGCGCCCGCGATCTTCGTCCCGCCGATGTCGATCCCCACTGCGCGCACCGCGTCACCCTCCCGTCGTCGACCCAACCCACCCAGCCTAGTCGCCACCGCATTTGGAAACTCATGCCACGATGGTGTGGGACTCAGTTCCACCACATGGCTAGACTCGGGCACAACATCCGCCCGCCCGGTACCGAAGGAGCTGCCGTCATGAGCGTCGTCGAGTTCGACATCCCTGCAATCGTCCCTCCCGCACCGGACGACAACATCACCGATCTGCTGGAGCGGCGCGTCGCCGAGACGCCGGACAAGCCCCTGTTCGCCGTCCCCGATGGCGACGCCTGGCGGGACATCACCGCCGCGGACTTCCGCACCCAGGTCATCGCCCTCGCGAAGGGCTTCGTCGCGGCCGGCATCGAGCCCGGCGAGAAGGTCGGCTTCCTCGCCCGCACCACGTACGACTGGACGCTCGTCGACTTCGCCCTCTTCTACGCGGGCGCGGTGATGGTGCCGATCTACGAGACGAGCTCCGCGAGCCAGATCGAGTGGATCCTCTCCGACTCCGGCGCCATCGCCTGCCTCGTCGAAAGCGCTGAGCACGCCGCCCGGCTCGACCAGGTGCGCGGCAACCTCCCCCTCATCCGCGAGACCTGGCAGATGCAGGCGGGCGACCTCGACCGCATCGCGGCGGCCGGCGCCGACGTGCCGGACGAGGAGATCGAGCGGCGCCGCAACCTCGCCAAGGGCGCGGACATCGCGACGCTCATCTACACCTCCGGCTCCACCGGTCGCCCCAAGGGCTGCGTGCTCACCCACAGCAACTTCGTCGAGCTCTCCCGCAACTCCGCGAAGTCGCTGCGCGAGGTCGTCGAGGTGCCGGGCGCCTCCACCGTGCTGTTCATCACGACCGCGCACGTGTTCGCGCGATTCATCTCGATCCTCAACGTGCACGCCGGCGTGAAGACGGGCCACCAGCCCGACACGAAGCGCCTGGTCGAGGCGCTCGGCACCTTCAAGCCGACCTTCCTGCTCGCCGTCCCGCGCGTGTTCGAGAAGGTGTACAACTCCGCCGAGCAGAAGGCGGAAGCCGGCGGCAAGGGCAAGATCTTCCGCACCGCCGCCGCCGTCGCCGTGGAGCACTCGCGCCGCCTGCAGGAGGGCGAGAAGATCCCCTTCGGCATGAAGGTCAAGTTCAAGCTGTTCGACAAGCTCGTCTACAGCAAGCTCCGCGACGCCATGGGCGGCCGGGTCGTCTACGCGATCTCCGGCTCCGCACCGCTCGGTCCGCGGCTCGGCCACTTCTTCCACAGCCTCGGCGTGACCATTCTCGAGGGGTACGGCCTCACCGAGACCACGGCGCCCGCCACGGTGAACCAGCCCCGCAACTCCAAGATCGGCACGGTCGGCCCAGCCCTCCCGGGCGTGGGTGTCCGCGTCGCCGAGGACGGCGAGGTGCAGGTGCGCGGCATCAACGTCTTCAAGGAGTACTGGCGCAACCCGGAGGCCACCGCCGAGGCGTTCGACGGGGAGTGGTTCAAGACCGGCGACCTCGGCTCCTTCGACTCGCAGGGCTTCCTGACCATCACCGGCCGCAAGAAGGAGATCATCGTCACCGCGGGCGGCAAGAACGTCGCTCCGGCGGCGCTGGAGGATCCGGTGCGCGGCAACCCGATCGTCGGGCAGATCGTCGTGGTCGGCGACCAGAAGCCGTTCATCTCGGCGCTGGTCACGCTCGATCCGGAGATGCTGCCGACCTGGCTGGCCAACAACGGTCTGGACGGTTCGATGTCGCTCGCCGAGGCGGCCACGCACCCGGCGGTGCGCGCCGAGATCCAGCGCGCGATCGACCGTGCCAACGAGGGCGTCTCGCGTGCCGAGTCGATCCGCAAGTTCACGATCCTCGACACCGAGTGGACCGAGGCGAGCGGACACCTCACCCCGAAGCTGTCGATCAAGCGGAACGTGATCCTCAAGGACTTCGCCGACACGATCGAGGAGCTCTACGCCACGCCGGAGAACACGACGAACATCTCGCTGCCCTGACCTGCGGGTCCCGGGCGGAGACGGAAGCGGCGGCCCTCGCCTTCAGGCGGGGCCGCCGCTTTTCCGTGTGACCGGGCGGATGCCGGGGTCAGAACCAGTCCGACTCACGGACCTGGCGCAGCGCCGTGCGACGCCGCTCCTTGTCCAGCCGGTCGAGGTACAGCATCCCGTCGAGGTGGTCCGTCTCGTGCTGCAGCGCCTGCGCGAGCAACCCGTCGCCTTCGAGGACGACCTCGTTCCCGTCGAGGTCGATGCCGACCGCCTTCGCGTGCGGGTAGCGCATCACGTCGTGCCACAGGCCGGGCACCGACAGGCAGCCCTCGCCGGTGAGCTG
>Ga0182743_1002483_pt1 | contig 16114 bp, 16 predicted proteins | sample eDN3rd30CKraftOP_FD_128522 | JGI IMG/M metagenome (GOLD analysis project Ga0182743, IMG submission 128522) | Enriched Organic Plus compost microbial communities from Emeryville, California, USA - eDNA 3rd pass 30_C Kraft OP (version 2) (version 2) ... | reverse complement strand
GGCGTCGCGAGCGCGGTCGCGATCCCGGGCCAGAGCCCCGGGACGCTCGCCGCCGTCATCGACCCGGACGGCGTGCTCGGCTCGGGCGTCCTCGGCGAGGACGGGGCGACGCACCAGCTCGATGAGCACGAGCGCGAACGGCTCTTCGCGGCCGCCGAGTCGATGCCGATCGGCTCGCCCGGCTCGGTCGAGCTCGGCGCGCTCGGCTCCTACCGCGTCATGATCGTCGAGCACGTCGAGGGACGCTGGCTCCTCGTCGGCCTTCCGCTCGCCGACGTCGACGCGACCGTCGGCTGGCTGTGGGGCCTCTCGGCGCTCATCGGGATCGCGGCGCTCGCGCTCGCGACCGCCCTCGGCGTCGTCGCCGTCCGGCGCGCGCTTCGCCCCCTCGACCGGCTCGTCGAGACCGCGACGACCGTCGCCGAGCTGCCGCTCGACCGCGAGGCGGCGCTCGCCGTCCGCGTGCCAACGGAGGTCGCGGATGCCGGCCCCGAAGTCCGTCGCGTGGGCGCCGCGTTCGACCGCATGCTCTCCCACGTCGCGGCGGCGCTCTCGGCCCGCGAGGCGGGGGAGCAGCGCCTCCGCCGGTTCGTCGCCGATGCGAGCCACGAGCTCCGGACGCCGCTCGCCTCGATCCGCGGCTACTCGGAGCTCGTCCGCCGCTCGGGCGCGCAGCTGCCGGGCGACGTCGCGCATTCGATCGACCGGATCGAGTCCGAGGCGGTCCGGATGACCGCGCTCGTCGAGGATCTGCTCCTCCTCGCGAGGCTCGACGAGCAGCAGCCGCTCGAGCGCCGCCCGATCGAGCTCGCATCGCTCGTCGCGACGGCCGTCGGCGACGTCCAGGTCGCCGCGCCCGACCACGACTGGTCGGTCGACGCACCGGACGAGGTCGAGATCGAGGGCGACGAGGGCCGCATCCACCAGGCGGTCGTCAACCTCCTGACGAACGCGGCGCGGCACACGCCTGCGGGCACCGCCGTCGTCGCGCGCGTGCGGCGCGAGGGCGCGATCGCGGTCATCGAGGTCGAGGACGACGGCCCCGGTGTCGACCCGGCGCTCCTGCCCCGGGTGTTCGGCCGATTCGTCCGCGGCGAGCAGTCGCGGTCGCGGGCGAAAGGCAGCACGGGGCTCGGTCTCGCGATCGTCGAGGCGATCGCGAATGCGCACGGCGGGGCGGTCGACGCCGAGTCGCGACCGGGCAGGACCGTATTCCGCGTGCGGCTGCCGGTGAAAACGACGGCGTGATCGCCCGCCTTTGAATTCGCGCGAGTGCGAATCGCGCGACAATTTGCGAATGGACACCACGAAACTCCTGACAATGGCGTGAATGCATTCGGATATGGGGGATACTGGATATATGGCGATCAAGACAGTCCTGGTCGACGACCTCGACGGCTCCCCCCTGCCCGCCGGCGCGTCATCGACGACGTTCTCCCTCAACGGCACCGCGTATGAGATCGATCTCGGCCCGGACAACGTCGAGAAGCTCAAGGACGCGCTCGAACCATTCATTCGCGCCGGGCGCCGGATCGGTACCCCGACGCGCGGCCGTGCGCAGCGCGGATCGAGCCGCTCGAGCGGCAACGATCTGAGCCGCGTTCGCGAGTGGGCGCGCGAGCAGGGGATGCAGATCTCCGAGCGCGGCCGTGTGCCGGCGCACATCCTCGACGCGTACAACGCCGCGCACTGACCCGCGCCGGCCGCCGAGGTCGGCGCCGTAACGACGCTCGTCGTGTGATAGAGTCGACGACTGCCGAAGACCGCCGGTCCCTCCCCCAAGAGGGCTAAGGTCCGCGAAAGCGGCGCCTGCGCAGGTGTACTCGAGTGAATTGCTCCTTCGTGGAGTGCCGAGCTCCGTGCGTCTGCGCGGAGCTTCTTTCGTTTCCGGCACCGAATCCACGACAAACAGGAGCACCATGGCGAACAAGGAGGCGTCGGTCGCCGAGCTCACGGACAGGTTCCGCAGCTCGACCGCCGTTCTGCTCACCGAGTACCGCGGTCTCACGGTCGCGCAGCTCAAGCAGCTGCGGAAGTCGATCGCCGAGCACGCGACGTACGCCGTGGTGAAGAACACGCTGACGAAGATCGCGGCGAACCAGGCGGGCATCTCGGTCCTCGATGACCAGCTCGCCGGTCCGTCCGCGGTCGCCTTCGTCCACGGCGACCCCGTCGCCGTCGCGAAGGCGCTGCGTGACTTCGCCAAGGCGAACCCCCTCCTCGTCGTCAAGGGCGGCTATTTCGATGGCAACGCCCTGGACGCCTCGGAGGTCCAGAAGCTCGCCGACCTCGAGAGCCGGGAGGTGCTGCTCGCGAAGTTCGCGGGTGCCGCCAAGGCCTCGCTGTTCGGCGCTGCCTACCTCTTCAACGCTCCGCTCGCCGGTGTCGCTCGTGCGGCCGACCAGCTGCGGCAGAAGCAGGAGGCCGCGCAGTAATCGCGCGGGCCTTCACCCCACCTTCCGAAATCCCAGACCCAGTCCATCAAGGAGAACGACATGGCCAAGCTGACGAGCGACGAGCTCATCGAGGCGTTCAAGGAGCTCACCCTCATCGAGCTCTCCGAGTTCGTGAAGAAGTTCGAGGAGACCTTCGAGGTCACCGCTGCCGCTCCGGTCGCGGTCGCCGCGGCCCCGGCCGCGGGCGGCGCCGGCGGCGGCGCGGCCGAGGAGGCCGAGGAGAAGGACTCCTTCGACGTCATCCTCGAGTCCGCCGGTGACAAGAAGATCCAGGTCATCAAGGAGGTCCGTGCGCTCACGAACCTTGGCCTCGGCGAGGCGAAGACCCTCACCGAGACCGCGGGCGCGAAGGTCCTCGAGGGCGTGAACAAGGAGACGGCCGAGAAGGCGAAGGCGCAGCTCGAAGAGGCCGGCGCCACCGTCAAGCTCGCCTGATTTCCGCGAAACCGCGGACGGCATTCCGCGCGAAGGGCGTCACCCGTTCCGGGTGGCGCCCTTCGCCGTTTCCCGAATTGTCACGATTCGGCAACGGATCACCCTTCCTGAATGTCAAGCCGGTAGCGCTCCCACGACCACGGGAATAGCGTGACGCTCGTCAGACCCCACACTCAAGGAGGAGGAATGATGGCGAAGACACGAATGCGTCGCGTCGTCGCGCTGATCGGCGCGACCGCGATCGCGGGGCTCGCCCTCGCAGGGTGCACGACGCTCGGCGGTGGCGGCGGCGGTGGAGAGACGTCGGGGACGGGTGACAACGTCGTCACCGTGTACGGCACGATCCTCGACGCCGAAGCCGAACTGCTCGAGGAGTCGTTCGTGCCCTTCGAGGAGGAGACGGGCATCGACGTGCAGTACGAGGGCTCGCGCGAGTTCGAGTCGCAAGTCGGCATCCGCGCGCAAGGCGGCAATCCGCCTGACGTCGCGATCTTCCCGCAGCCTGGCCTCTTCGCCGACCTCGCGACACGCGGCTACCTCGTGCCGGCGCCGGAGGGCGTCGCCGCGAACGTCGCCGAGTACTGGTCGGAGGACTGGGCCGGGTACGGCACCGTCGACGGCACGCTCTACGGCGCGCCGCTCATGGCGAGCGTCAAGGGCTTCATCTGGTACTCGCCCTCGAAGTTCGCCGAGTGGGGCGTTGAGGTCCCCGAGACGTGGGACGAGCTCCTCGCGCTCACCCAGCAGATCCGCGACCTCACGGGCCAGCCGCCGTGGTGCGCCGGCTTCGGCTCCGGCGACGCGACGGGGTGGCCCGGCACCGACTGGGTCGAGGACCTCGTCCTCCGGCAGTCCGGGCCCGAGGTGTACGACCAGTGGGTCTCGCACGAGATCCCGTTCACCGACCCGGCGATCCGCGACGCGTTCGACGCCGTCGGCGACATCCTCCTCAACCCGGAGTACGTCAACGCGGGCTTCGGCGACGTCCAGTCGATCGCCTCGACCGAGTTCGGCGACGTCGCGGCCGCCGTCGTCTCCGGCGAGTGCGCGCTGCACCACCAGGCGTCGTTCTACGACGGCTTCCTGACGGACGCGGGCGCGACGGTCGCGGAGGACGGCGACGTGTGGGCGTTCATCACGCCGGGTATGGAGCCCGGCGCCACCGCGGTGACGGGCGGCGGCGAGATCGTCGGCGCGTTCAACAGCGACCCCTCGACCGTCGCGTTCCTCGAGTACCTCTCGAGCCCCGAATGGGCGAACGAGCGCGTCTCGCTCGGCGGCGTCATCTCGGCGAACTCGGGCCTCGACCCGTCGAACGCCTCGAGCGGCATCCTCGAGCAGGCCATCGAGATCCTGCAGGACCCGGGTACGACGTTCCGCTTCGACGCGTCGGACCTCATGCCGGCCGCGGTCGGGTCCGGGTCGTTCTGGGACGGCATGATCGCCTGGATCGGCGGCACTCCCGTCGACCAGGTGCTGCAGCAGATCGATTCCGCCTGGCCGTCGTCATAGCGGCACGATCCTCGCGGGGGAGCGCAAGGCGCTCCCCCGCGAGGCCGTGCGCGTCGTAGTCTGAGCCTGGGTCCGATGGCGCACCCGAAGGGAGAGCGATGACGCAGTTCTTCGGCTGGCTCGCCACGATGCACCCGCTTGTGCAGGTCGTCGTCCTCGTCGCCCTGTTCGCGGTGCTCGTCGTCGGCGGCCTCTACCTCCTCGACGTCGCGGTGCGGCCGGGCAAGGGGTACACGGCGCTGCGCCTCGCGCTGTGCGTCCTCGTCCCCGCGATCGTCCTCGTCCTCTTCAACTCGTACCTGTGGGCGGTCGCCGTCGCCGCGATCCTCGGCCTCGTGCTGTTCTTCGTCGACCTCAGATCGAGGGCCGGCGCCGGGTATCTCTTCCAGCTCTTCGCGTTCCTCGCGCCCGCGGTCGCGTTCCTCCTCGTCGGGCTCATCCTCCCGTCGCTCCAGACGATCGCGCAGTCGTTCATGAATGCGGCGGGCAACCAGTTCATCGGCCTCGACAACTACGTGTGGATCTTCACGCAGCCGGCAGGCGTCCGCACGGTCATCAACACGCTCGTGTGGGTCGTCCTGACGCCGCTCGTGTCGACCGCGATCGGCCTCGCCTACGCCGTGTTCATCGACAAGTCCCGCGGCGAGCGGTTCTTCAAGGTCCTCGTCTTCATGCCGATGGCGATCTCGTTCGTCGGCGCGTCAATCATCTGGCGCTTCGTGTACGCGTACCGCGGCGCCGAGTTCGAGCAGATCGGCCTGCTCAACCAGATCATCGTGTGGTTCGGCGGGGAGCCGCAGCAGTTCCTCGTCAACTCGCCGTGGAACACGCTCGCGCTCATCGTCGTGCTCATCTGGGTCCAGACGGGCTTCGCGATGGTCATCCTCTCGGCGGCCATCAAGGGCGTCCCGACGGAGCAGCTCGAGGCCGCGGAACTCGACGGCACGAACGGCTGGCAGCGGTTCTGGAACGTCATCGTCCCCGGCATCCGGCCGACCATCGTCGTCGTCATCACGACGATCTCGATCGCCTCGCTCAAGGTCTTCGACATCGTCCGCACGATGACCGCCGGGCAGTACGAGACCTCGGTCCTCGCGAACGAGATGTACTCGCAGCTGCGGTTCTTCGAGAACGGCCGCAGCGCCGCGCTCGCCGTCGTCCTGTTCATCCTCATCCTGCCGATCGTCATCTACAACGCCAGGCAGCTCGCGAAGCAGAGGGAGATCCGATGAGCTCGATCGTCCCCGTCGAACTCCCGCTCGAGCAGGAGGAGCGGGATCAGCTCAAGCGCGGCGAGTCGGCGCTCGAGCGCCGCGCCCGCAAGCTCAAGCGCGGCGTCACGAGCCCCTGGGCGACCGCGGCGGCGCTCATCATCGCGATCATCTGGACGATCCCGACGTTCGGGCTCTTCGTCTCCTCGTGGCGGCCGGAGGAGCTCGTCAAGACGACGGGCTGGTGGACGATCTTCGCGAACCCCCAGCTGACGGCGGACAACTACGTCGAGGTCCTCGGCACGACGGTCGGGCAGCAGAACATCGGCGGATCGTTCGTCAACTCGATCGCGATCACGATCCCGGCGACCGTCATCCCGATCGTCATCGCGCTCCTCGCCGCCTACGCGTTCGCGTGGATCGACTTCCGAGGCAAGAATCTCCTCTTCGTCTTCGTCTTCGCGCTCCAGATCGTGCCGATCCAGATGGCGCTCATCCCGCTCCTGTCGACGTTCTCGCGCGGCCTCAACGTGTTCGGGGTGCAGTTCGGCGAGGGTCTCGGCGCCGCCGGCGGCTACGGACAGGTGTGGCTCGCCCACACGATGTTCGCGCTCCCGCTCGCGATCTTCCTCCTCCACAACTTCATCTCCGAGATCCCGCGCGAGGTCATCGAGGCGGCGCGCGTCGACGGCGCGGGTCACGCGCAGATGTTTTTCCGCATCGTCCTGCCCCTCGCGATGCCGGCGATCGCGTCGTTCGCGATCTTCCAGTTCCTGTGGGTCTGGAACGACCTCCTCGTCGCGCTCATCTTCGCCGACGGCCCCGTCGCGCCGATCACGAAGCTCCTCGCCGAGATGACCGGCACGCGCGGCAACGAGTGGCACCTGCTCACGGCGGGCGCGTTCATCTCGATCGTCGTGCCGCTCATCGTGTTCTTCGCGCTCCAGCGCTTCTTCGTCCGCGGCCTCCTCGCGGGCTCGACGAAGGGCTGAGCGCCGGCTGTCAGGCGACTGCGGAGTGGGCCGGAAAGCGTGTCGCACGCGCGCTTGAGGGGCACAGTCAGCGCATGAGACGACAGCGAATCGATCAGGAGGCGCTCGAGCGGCGGCTCATCGACATGCCCGACGACCTCGCGGCCGGCATCGACAGCGCCGGCCTCAGGGCCCGCTTCGCGAGCTATCCGCTCGCGGATCGGAAGGCGTGCGTCGCCTATGTGACGAGCGCCCCAGAGCTCGACCTGCGCGCGGCGCGCATCACGGCGATTCTCGACCGCCTGCGGTATTGACGCGTTCCTCGGGGCGGTCTCGGCGGATTCCGGCGTGCCGCGCCGGCGGAATTCGTGCGCCTCGGTGAAATGGCCTCGGTCCTGAATGCGGGATCCGTGAAATAGCCGAAACCCCGCGCGCATGCCGGGTGTCGCGCGTGTCATTCCATACAGTGACACCGTGTGGCGTCTCGAGAACACGGCTGAGCTGACTCCGCTCGGACCCGACGACGGGCAGGACCCGGCGGCGGAGTCGCCCGGCGCCGCCCCCGAGCGCGTCGCCCTCGGCGAGCCCGGCCTCCAGCTCGTCGACGTCGCCGAGCCCCAGCGGCGGCTGTGGCGCGAGGAGCTCGCGCGCCTCGGCGGCGAGAACCCCCTCCTCCGGTTCGACGACTCCCCGCGCACCCGCATCGAGCTCTCCTCGACCCACCCGGGCGGCCTCGCCCGCCTCATCGCCGGCAAGCGCACGCGCCTGTCGTCCCTCATCCGCGAGAGCTTCGCGTGGCGCACGGCGCACCAGGCCGCCGAGGCGATCGTCGCGAAGGGTGCCGAGCTCCAGGCCACCCGCGGGATCGATGCGATCCGCCTCGGCATCGTCCTCGCCGAGTGGGAGGTCGCCGACGAGCGGTTCGTCGCCCCCGTCCTCCTCCGGCCCGTCGCGATGCGCCGCGTCGGCGACGACTACGAGCTCGTGCTGCGGGGTCGCACGGTCCTCAACCCCGCGCTCGCGAGCGCGCTCGCCCAGCAGTTCGGCATCGTGCTCGACGCCGAGTCGTTCGTCGCGCTCGCGCAGTCCGGGGGGACGTTCACGCCGAATGCCGTCCTCGACCGCCTGCGCGGCCTCACCGCGCATCTGAGCGGCTTCCGCGTGTCGGCGCGGCTCCTCGTCTCGACGTTCGCGGACGTCGCCTCCGACATGGCCGCCGATGCCGCGACCCTCGCGCACCCGCTCCTCGACGCGGTCGCGGGCAACGAGACGGCGCTCGAGACGATCCGCGAGTCGTTCAAGCCGGCCGCGCCGATCCCCTCCGACGACCGCTCGCCGCAGACCGATTCCCTCATCCTCGACGCCGACGAGGAGCAGGAGCGCATCGTCGCGCAGATCGTCGCCGGCAACTCGATCGTCGTCCGGACGCTCCCCGGGACCGGCGGGACGCAGACGATCGTGAACGCGATCGGCGGCCTCGTCGCGGAGGACAAGCGCGTCCTTGTCGTCGGCGCCCGGCGCGCGTCGCTGCGCGCGATCCGCGAGCGACTCGAGTCCGTGGGCCTCACGGGGCTCGCCGCGAGCCCTCGCACGGCGCGCCGCGACGCTGTGCTCGCGATCACGCGGAGCGAGAAGGCGACCCGACCGGACCTGACGGAGGTCGACGATGCGCTCGTGCGGCTGCGCCAGGTCATTCGCGACTACCGGGAGGCGCTCACGCGCCGCGACCCGGTCCTCGGCGTCACCGTCCTCGACTGCGTCTCGCAGCTCTCCCGCCTCGCCGTCGAGACGCCCGAGGCCGAGACGACCGCGCGGCTCTCGCGCGGGACCGTCGAGGCGCTCTCGGACCGCGAGGAGCGCGACCGCACCGCCTCCGTCATGGTCGCGGCCGCGCGATTCGGGGAGTTCAAGCACGCGCCGGGGGAGTCGCCGTGGTTCGGCGCGCAGTTCCCGACGGCCGATGCCGCGAACCGGGCCCACGCGCTCGCGGTGCGGCTCCACACGCAGACGCTCCCCGCGCTCATCGAGCGCGGCAATGCGCTCATCGCCGGCACCCACATGCGCCCCTTCACGTCGGTCGCCGAGCTCGGCGTGTACCTGCGGCTCCTGCTCGAGCTCCGCGACACGCTCGACCGCTTCCAGCCCGCCGTGTTCGACCGGTCGATCAGCGAGCTCATCGCCGCGACCGCCCCGAAGCGCGAGCACCCCGAGCTCTCGGGCAGCGACCGCCGGCGCCTCCGCAAGCTCGCCGAGGAGTACCTGCGGCCGGGGGTCCGCGTCCCCGACCTCCACGAGGCACTTGTCCGCATCCAGCGCCAGCGCATTCTCTGGCACCGGTACGTCGCGGAGGGCGCGACGCCGCGCGTGCCGGTCGGTATCGCCGAGGTCCAGGTCGCGCTCCAGTCGGTCGAGCACGACCTCGCCGAGCTCGACGCCCCGTTCGGCCGCGTGGACGCCGCGCGCCTCGCGGTCCTTCCGCTCGACGAGTTGCAGCGCATCGTCGCGGGCCTCGCGGAGGAGTCGGAGTCGCTCCAGCACCTCCAGGAGCGCTCCGCGCTCATGAGCACGCTCCACCAGCTCGGCCTCGACCCGCTCATCGCCGACCTCGCCGCACGGCGCGTCCCGCCCGAGCGGATGCGCGCGGAGCTCGAGCTCGCCTGGTGGAAGTCCGCGCTCGCCGGCCTCCTCGAGGCCGACCGCGCGCTCCTCGGGGCGAAGACCGACGTGCTCGATCGGCTCGAGGCCGACTTCCGGCTCGTCGACGAGGCGCACGCGCGCGGCAACGCGACGGCGCTCGCGTGGCGACTGGCCGAGCGCTGGGCGATGGGGCTCGTCGACTGGCCAGAGGAGGCGCAAGCCCTCAAGCGCGTCCTGCGCCGCGAGCACGTCACGAGCTACGACCTCCACATCGCCGCGCCGCACCTGACGAAGGCGCTCAACCCGGTGTGGATCGCCTCGCCCTACGAGGTGCCGCAGATCTTCGAGACGATCCCGTTCGACGCCGTCATCCTCGTCGACGCGGGGGCGACGACGATCGGCGAGAACGCCCTCGCGATCCGCCGCGCCCGGCAGGTCGTCGCGTTCGGCGACCCCGTCACGCAGACGCCGACGCCGTTCGAGATCGCGATCCGGGACCGCCGCGGCGCGAGCGACTCGCCCGCCGACGCCGCCGACCTGCACGAGGACTCGGCGCTCGCCGTGCTCGGCCGCGTGCTCCCCTCGTTCACGCTCACGCGAAGCTACCGGGCCTCGGGCGAGGACCTCGTCGAGCTCGTCAACCGGCGGTTCTACGGCGGCCGGATCACGGCCCTCCCGTGGGCGGGCACCTTCCTCGGCGAGTCGACGCTCTCGGTCGAGTACCTGGAGGTGCGCGGAATGCTCGCCGACTCGCGCGCGGCGGTCGAGTCGCCGGACGCCGAGGTCGAGCGGGTCGTGCAGCTCGTCCTCGAGCACGCGGCGACACGACCGGCCGAGTCGCTCATGGTCGTCACGTCGAGCCGCCGGCACGCGCCCCGCGTCATGTCCGCCGTGCTCGCGGCGTTCGCGAAGCGGCCGGACCTCGTCGGGTTCATCGCCGGCGAGTCCGCGGAGCCGTTCGAGGTGCTCACGCTCGACCAGGCGGTCGCGACGAGCCGTGACCGGGTGATCTTCTCGCTCGGGTTCGGCCGCACGCCGCACGGTCGTGTCCTCTCCGAGTTCGGCCTCCTGAGCGCTCCGGGCGGCGACCGGCTGTTCGCCGCCGCGCTCACGGCGGCGCGGCGGGGCATGACGATCCTCACCGCGGTGACGCCCGAGGACATCGACGAGGATCGCGCGAGCGACGGTCTCGTCGCCTTCAAATCCGTGCTCGAGGACATCGCTGGCCGCGAGATCCCGGCGGACGGCGACCGCGGCGGCACCGACCCGATGGTCGAGGATCTCGCCGAGCGGCTTCGGGAGCGCGGCATCCGCGCGCGCCTCGGCTATCGCGGCGTCTTCCCGCTCGTCGCCGGCTACGAGCGACGCAGCGCCGTCATCGAGATGGACGCGGACCTCCTCGCGTCGAGCCTGCGCGAGTCGCTCCGGCTCCGGCCGGAGGCGCTCAAGCGCCTGGGCTGGCAGTACGTGCGGGTCCACGCGTTCGAGCTCTTCCAGGAGCCCGACCTCGTCGCGGACCGCATCGCCGAGCTCCTCGGCGCACCGCCCCTGCCCGCGGCCGAGCCGGAGGCGCAGGGCGACGATCCCGCGGTCGCGATCGAACCGGGTCGCGTGGAGCCCGTCGCGGTCGAGCCCGTCGCGGTCGAGCCGGCATCGCCGGCGAGCGAGGCGGTGGAGGACGACGAGCTCGAGGCGACGCTGCTCGTCCGGGACCGCCGCGCCGCCGACGCCGTCGACACCGCCGCGCTCGACCTGAGCGCGCTCGGGGATTGGGACGGCGAGTCGGCGGAGGACCCGTCCGGGCGGTGAACGAGCGCGAGCCGACGTCGCGACGCCCGAGGCGCGCGACGACCCCGCCGCCGCCGGGGAGCGACCCGCATCCGGAGGCGGAGCCGGAGCGCCACGACGAGCAGGAGAACGACGACCGCCTCAAGCGGGAGAAGCCGCCCCACTACTGACGGCCCGGCGCCTCAGGGGCGGCGGTCCGCGGCGAGCAGGTCCCGGATCTCGGTGAGCAGCTCCGTCTCGGTCGGCGCGGGCGTCTCGGCCTGCTGCGTGACGCCGCGGCGCCGCTCGGCGCGCTCGCGCATCGTGTTCATCGGCAGGACGAAGACGAAGTACACGACGAGCGCGACGATGAGGAAGTTGATGACGGCCGCGAGGATCGCGCCGAACGCGAGCGTCGCCGTCCCCCCGCCGACCGTCGGGATCGGGACCTGGAGCGAGTTCGAGAGGCTGTCGGCGTTGAAGATCGCGCCGATGAGCGGATTGATGAGGGCGTCGACGACGGCCGTCACGATGGCGCTGAACGCGGCGCCGATGACGACCGCGACGGCGAGATCGATGACGTTGCCCTTGGCGATGAACTCCTTGAACCCCTTGAGCATGGCGATCCTCTCGTGTCAGGAGGCGGCGGCGGTCGCGGTGCTCGGGGCCGACGACCCGGAGCCGGCGGCCGCGCCCGACGAGCTGCTCGACGAGCTCGAGCTCGAGCCGGAGTCGCCGGACGTCGCGGACGAGCCACTCGAGCGCGAGTCGGTCCGGTAGAACCCGGAGCCGTTGAACGTGACCCCGATCGCCGAGAAGACCTTGCGGAGGCGCCCCGCGCATTCGGGGCACTCGGTGAGCGACGCGTCGGAGAACGCCTGCTGGATGTCGAATGCGTACCCGCACTCGGTGCAGCGGTACGAATAGGTCGGCATGGTGCTCCTAGGAGAAGGTGATCGTCCGGGACGGGGTCACGACGCCGTCGACGGGCTCGTCGTGCCGCTCGCGGGGCACCTCATCGACGACCTCGCTGTCGAATACGACAGCATAGACGGGCGGCCGCGCCTCCATCGAGCCGATCGTCCGGTCGAAGTAGCCCTGCCCCCATCCCATGCGCATCCCGGAGCGGTCGACCGCGGCCGCCGGCACGATGATGAGGTCGACGCTGTTGATCGCGATCGGGCCGAGCAGTTCGCTCGTCGGCGTCGGCATGCCGAGCACGTCGACGTCCTCCCCGCCGCCGACGTACGGCGCCCAATCGAGCAGCCCGTCGACCCTGGAGACCGGCAGGAGGACGCGGATGCCGCGCTCATGCGCCCAATCGATGAATGCGCGGGTCGGCGGTTCGAACGGCGTCGACAGGTAGGCCGCCACGGCCTGCGCCCCCACCCGCTCGGCGATCCCGGAGAGCTGCCGAAGCAGCCCCTCCTCGGCCCGCGCCCGCTCCGTCGAGGTCGCGTTGCGCCGGCGCTCCCGGATCTCCGCGCGCAGCGCGCGCTTCGCGCTTGCGACATCGGCCGGCATGGGCGCCATTGTATGCGCCGGTCATCGCCCAGGGGGCGCCCCACTACGCTTGGCGTCATGGCGAAACCAGTCGCGAAGGCCGTGATCCCTGCGGCCGGCCTCGGTACCCGATTCCTCCCGGCGACGAAGGCGATGCCGAAGGAGATGCTCCCGGTCGTCGACAAGCCGGCGATCCAGTACGTCGTCGAGGAGGCCGTCGACGCGGGGCTCACTGACGTCCTCATGATCACCGGGCGCAACAAGCAGGCGCTCGAGAACCACTTCGACCACGTCGGCGAACTCGAGCGGACACTCCTCGAGAAGGGCGACACGGGTCGCCTCGAGCAGGTCGCGCGATCGTCCGAGCTCGCCGACGTGCACTACCTGCGCCAGGGCCAGCCGCTCGGTCTCGGCCATGCCGTGCTCAAGGCGCGGCGGCACGTCGGGGACGAGCCGTTCGCCGTCCTCCTCGGCGACGACATCATCCACCAGGAGGATCGGCTCCTCGCGCGCATGATCGAGGTGCACCAGGAGCGTGACGCCTCCGTCGTCGCGCTCCTCGAGGTCCCGGAGCACGTCGCGCACCGCTTCGGTGTCGCGACGATCGAGCCCGTCGAGGGCTCCGACGACGTCGTCCGGGTCACCGATCTCGTCGAGAAGCCGGAGCCGGGGACCGCGCCGTCGAATCTCGCGATCATCGGCCGCTACGTGCTCCAGCCGGAGGTCTTCGACGTGCTCGAGCGCACCCGACCGGGCGCGAAGGACGAGATCCAGCTCACCGACGCGCTCCTCGAGCTCGCCTCGACCGGCACGGCGGGCGGCGTGTACGGTGTCGTGTTCCGCGGCCGGCGCTTCGACACGGGCGACAAGCTCGACTACATCAGGGCGATCGTCGAGCTCGCGGCCGAGCGGGAGGATCTCGGGGCCGAGTTCACGCCATGGCTCAAGGAATTCGCCGCGAGGCTGTGATGCGGTTCGGCCAGCCGACGCTGCGCGACGGGGACGTCACGGTGCGCCCGATCGCGCTGCGGGACGCGCGGCCGCTCGAGCGCGAGCTCATGATCAACCGCGCGTGGCTGCGGCGCTGGGAGGCGACGAACCCGGACGGTGGCGGTGTGTTCGACACGCGCGCGGCGATCCGCTCCCTCCAGGCGCAGGCGAAGGCCGGCGTGGGGCTCCCGTTCGCGATCGAGGTCGAGGGCGAGTTCGCGGGGCAGCTCAACGTCTCGCAGATCGCGTACGGCTCGCTCTCCTCGTGCGCGATCGGCTACTGGATCGCGCAGCGGTTCGCGGGGCGCGGCGCGACGCCGACCGCCGTCGCGCTCGTGAGCGACCACTGCTTCGCCTCGCTCGGCCTGCACCGCGTCGAGATCTGCATCCGACCCGAGAACACGCCCTCGCTGCGGGTCGTCGAGAAGCTCGGCTTCCGCTACGAGGGCTTGCGGCGCCGGTACATCCACATCGACGGCGGGTGGCGGGACCATTTCGCGTTCGCACTGACGCGCGAGGACGTCCCGGACGGGGTCCTGAAGCGCTGGCGGTCCGGAGCCGTCGACCCGGCCGTCTCCCGCATTCCGGAGGCCGACCGCACGGCCGCCGGTCTGGACGTCGGCTGAACGCGACCCGAGTGCGCGCGTCGATACCGGCGCCGGCATGTGGACGGCCGTACGGTTGCCGCATGGATTCGGTCCTCGGAGGCGGTGTGCTGCTCGCGGTCGCCGCTGCGCTGTGGCTGATCTACCTCCTGCCGAACTGGCTGCGCCGCAGCGAGTACCTCGCGACGGAGCGGAACGCGGTGCGGCTCCAGCAGACGATCCGGGTGCTCGCGGAGACCGCCGAGACGCCGGAGGCGGTGCGGATCGAGAACGCGGCGAAGGCGAAGGCGATCGCGGCGGCGCTCCGGGAGCGACCGGTCGCCGTCGGCCTGCCGGCGACGCTGCCGCTGCCGGAGTCCATCGACCCGCGCGCGATCGCCGCGAAGCGGCTCCGCCGGACCCGCCTGGTCACGACGCTCGTCGTCGCGGCGGCCGCGGTCGTGCTCCTCGCGCAGCTCGTCATCGCGCTCGCGGCCGGGCCGGCCGCCGTCGCGCCACTCCCCGTCGTCATAGCGGGCATCGTCGCGAGCGCGGGGCTCGCGCTGCAGGCCCGGCTCGCGAAGGTCGCCCGGGCGCGCGCCGCGCGCCCCGAGACCGTCTCGGTCGCGAGGCGGAGCGTCGTCGTCCCGGACATCGCGCTCGAGGTCGCACGTCCCGCGGCGTCGCGGGAGTGGACCCCCGTGCCGGTCCCGCAGTCGCTGCAGCAGCTCCGCCGGGCCGCCCTCGAGGTCCGCGACCCCGTCGCGGTCGCGCGCGCCGCCGCTCAGGCGGAGGCGCAGCTCCTCTCGGCGTCCGAGGCCGCCCAGCGGGCGCTCCGCGCGCGCCAGGCGAGCGAGCGCGAGGAGGCCGTCGCGCCCCTCCCCGCCGTCCGCCATGCGGCCGTCGCCCAGGGCGTCGGGAGCGGAGCGGCGAGCGGACCGGTCGCGGTTCCCCGTCCGGTTCCGCTCGATCGTCCCGGCGCGACCGCGGCGACGCCGCCCGCGACGCCGAGCCGCTGGGCCCGGATGGGCGTCATCGACGACATCGCCGCGAACGCGATGCCCGACATCGACGGCGCCCTCGCACGGCGGCGGGCGGGCTGATCGGCGCCGGGCGCGATTCTGCTACGCTTGATGTCGCACTTGGGCCCTTGGCGCAGTTGGTAGCGCGCTTCGTTCGCATCGAAGAGGTCAGGAGTTCGAATCTCCTAGGGTCCACCCCGCGCACAAGGCTCGAACCCTTGCTAATGGAATCGTTGGCTGGGGTTCGGGCCTTGTCGCCGTTCTGGGTCCAGTTGAGGGCGTTGGCGTTGACCTCGGGGTCGAGGAGCATCTCGAAGGGCCGGTTGTTCTCGACGCGGAGTTCGTTGTCTTCGTCGATGTAGACCTTGGTGAAGAAGGCTTGGTTGCACAGGCGCCGGTTGGCGTCGTCGCACCGTTGGTAGATGTCGGCGCAGTTGGCCAGGAGTCCGAGGGCGTCGTCGAGGTGGGCGCGGGCGTCGGCGTAGTCGCCGTGGTGGGCGTCGATACGCCGGTTGAGGCGGTCGAGTTCGCCGAGGATGCGGTCTTGTTCTCGTTTGAGGACGGGCAGCGGGATGGCGTCGGCGTAGTGGGCTTGCATGAGCCGGTCTTGTTCGTGTTCGAGCCGGTCTCGGTGAGTGGTGAGGCGTTCGAGTTCGTCGGTCTCGGCGGCCATGAGTCGGTCGAACTCGTGGTGGAGCATCCCGGAGAGGGCGTCGCGCTGGGCGGGGCTGATCTGTACGCGGGTGTAGTAGTCCTCGATCAGCTTCTCGACGTCTTCGATCAGGATCGCTCCGCGGGTGCAGTCGGTGCGTTTGGAGTGCCGGCCGGAGCACACGAAGTAGCAGTAGACGTTGCCGTGTCGGTTCTTGGCGTTGGAGACGATCAGCCGGGACCCGCATTGTCGGGTCTGCTGAACGGATAGGTGACAGTTTCGGTTAGGCCGCAAGGGCCAGGGTCTGGTTCATGATGGTCTCGAACTCGACGGGCGTCAAACGTCCCAGGGCGGCTTGTCTGCGGCGGCGGTGG
>Ga0182743_1002479_pt1 | contig 16142 bp, 19 predicted proteins | sample eDN3rd30CKraftOP_FD_128522 | JGI IMG/M metagenome (GOLD analysis project Ga0182743, IMG submission 128522) | Enriched Organic Plus compost microbial communities from Emeryville, California, USA - eDNA 3rd pass 30_C Kraft OP (version 2) (version 2) ... | reverse complement strand
GGGCAGGAGGCACCCGTCTGCCTGGTGTCCATGACCGCCTCCTCGGTCGAGGAGACACCGCGCGGCATGGATTTCCTGTTCTCGCTCAATCGCATCAATGTCGCGGTCTCGCGCGCCAAGGGATTGGCGCTCGTGTTCGGAGCGCCGCGGCTGCGCGAAGCAAAATGCGATACGGTCGAACAGATGCGATTGGTAAACACACTTTGTGCATTACCAAGCCTTCAGAACATTGGGGGATAGCTTTGGTTGAAGTTGAGGGTGACGAATGGCTAGTCATTCAGAAAGAATTGGCGCTGGCATTCGGAAAACGAGTTCCGGCGGGTTTTCTCGTTCGCGCAGGCTCTACAGCGATGCGCAATGGGTCTCCAACCGTGAAACGAAATCGGGGGGAGCGGGATCGGCTCGTGCAGGAAGGAATCCTCGTTCCTGACGACAATCCAGCCCTGCTTCGTTTTACCAAGGACCATGTATTTAGTAGCCGGAGTCTGACGGCAGGCATCGTGATCGACGGAAATAGCAACGGAGATCACTGGAAAGAAAATCCCGGTGCCAAACGAAAGCTCCCGACCAGCGGCGAGCCAATATCCCGCCTTGACGTCGAGACGGCTATGGACGCCTATGACCGCTACCGCCATTCTGGCGAGCACGGCGCAATCTTCGATGCCTTTCCCGAGCCGCGCGACTATTGGGTACGCTCGACACGTGAGCGGCCCAATCGGGTCTATCCCTCCAAACCCCTCGTCGGGTTCCTGCGCGGCAAGACGCAGCTCAACGGCGGTTGGGGGCAAAAGACCGATGCCGCCGCTCAGCTTCACAATGCCGGCTTCATCATCGTCGATGGGAACGATACGCCGGTCTCTCCGCCCGAGCGGTACCAGCATTTGATCAGCAACGCCGATCGTATCCGACTGTGTACACGCAACTATTACGTTGAACCAGCCCGTGAGAAGGGCGCTACAGAAGTCGCGATTCGTGCCAGCGAGATCAGCCGGGACATGGGCCTGCGCGACGCGTTTCCGGCCATTTGCAGCGCGCTAGGCGGCGAGAAGTTTCAAAAGCTCGCCAATGTCCCTGCGCCGACCCACACCTTGCCCAATCCCAGCAGTTCCACGGTATTCACCTATCAGCTCGCCTCAGCGGAGGGGCACGAAACCATGTCTTTTGAACCCATGGCCGGAGCGAGGGGCGCGACATCGAGCGCGGAGAACGTCAGCTAAGTAAGCTAGACTGAGCCCGCAGCTGCCCCTTCCGACGAGCACGCTCGGATCCGCCCTGCGACAGCCGCCACTTCATGAGATCATCCGCTTCAGGGCCAGCCTCGACCTGGATGCTTGAGGGTACGATTGCAGCCAGAGTCTCAGCGTCGACCAATGCCAGTCGAATTCGGTGACCGGAAACGCTATCGACGAATTGCAAAGTTGCGCCGCGTTTCTCCTGCTGACGCCATCTGTCGCCTACTTGCACCATCGCCTGCATGACAAGCGCAATATCGCGGCCCTTCTCGGTCGGGATATATTCGTGTCGTTCGGGCCGAGCCTGGTATTGTCTGCGTTCGATCAACCCCGCTTCTTCCAGGTCCTTGAGCCGGCCAGACAAAGTAGCATTGGTCACGCCTGTGGAGCGCCGCAGATCGTCATAGCGGGTAAGACCTAGCAACAGGTCACGCATGATGATCATGCCCCAACGATCGCCCAACGCCGACAAAACTTCGGCCATGGAACAGGCCATTCCCTCAAAACCCTTTGATCGCATCGTCTTTCAATACCCAACCCATAACTCTCATAATAAGAGTTGATATGGTCTCATTATGAGAGTTACTAGGCAGCAGATCAACTGCTTGGAGTCGGATATGTCGAAAACCTCCCGAATCTTCGTCGTCGGCGCGACCGGGGCGCAGGGTATTCCTGTCGTACGTGGCCTGGTCAGCGACGGTCGCTATTCGGTGCTGGCGCTGACGCGAAACGCGGCGTCGGAGCGAGCCCGGGCTCTCTCGGAACTTGGGAATGTCAAGTTTCTGGAAGGTACATTCGCGGACGAGAACATTCTGCGCCAGGGTATGCGCGCGTGCGATGGTGTCTTCCTTAACATCGACGGGTTCAACGCCGGAGAAAAGACCGAGACGTATTGGGCGATCCGCGCCTATGAGATCGCGCTGGAAGAGGGAGTGAAGTTCTTCGTCTACGCCAATCTCGATTACACGCTGAAAAAGGCGGGTTACCGGTCGATGTTCCGCACCGGCCATTATGACGGCAAGGGCCGGATCGGCGAGTGGATACTGAACCAGAACGTTAGCAATAGCGGTCGCATGGGTGCCGCGCTGTTCACCACCGGGCCCTATATGGAGATGGCCTTTTCCGCCCAGACACCGATGACGCCAAGGATCGAGGACGGTGTACTGACTTGGCGCGTGCCGCTCGGGCAGGGCGCGGTCGTCCATGTCGCACTCGAGGACTGTGCTTATTATGTCCGCTGGCTCTTCGACCATCCCGAGCGCGCCAACGGCATGGATCTGGAAGTCGCGATCGACCATATCCGCTACGCGGATCTCGCCGCCGCCTTCACGCGCGTAACCGGGTACCCGGCGCGTTACGTCGATACCGACCTCGATGCCTATTTTGCCCCGCTAGCTGCCATCACGGGCCTTCCCGCTGGCTATAATGCGGACCCGAGCGACAAGAGCACAATGAGCTTTCGCGACAATTTCACTGGCTTCTGGAACCAGTGGAAGCACGACATCATCACACGTGACTACTCGCTGCTCGATGAAATCCACCCCGGCCGGATCAAAAGCGCGGAGGACTGGATCCGGCGCGAGGAACAGCGTGCCAGGGACGCTGGGACGGAAACGCTATGGGACAGGGTCCAGCCCGAAACGCTTGCGAAGCGTCCGATTCTGAAGCTCAGCGAAGACCATCGGCGCGGAGTCCTGTGAAATGGGCCCGGGCTTTATAGATCAATAGCTGGCCGGGGCGACCCGCGAGCGAGCGGGTTGCCTCTCGCCCTGCGGTGTCAGGGCGGCGAGTGTTTCACGCACGATCGACAGGGCGGCCTCGGCATCGGCCGGCGTGATGTCGAGGTAGAAGACCGCGCGCACCGCGTTTGCCCCGGAGGGAAGCATGTAGAGGCCGCGACGGTGGGCCTCCTCGACGAAGGCGCTAGCATCGCAATCGCGCAGTTGGAACCGGACGATGTTCGTTTCGACACTCGCAGGATCGATCATGACCCGGTCGAGATCGGCCAGCCCATCGGCGAAGCGTCGGGCGAGCGCGTGCACTTCGGCCAGTCGTTCGCGATGGTGCGTGAGCGCGTGCAGCGCGCCCGCCGCGATTATCCCGGCTTGCCGAAAACCCCCGCCGATCTGCTGTTTGAAACGGCGCGCACGAGCGATGAAGTCCTTGCCGCCGACAAGGCAGGAGCCAACGGGCGCGCCAAGCGCCTTGGAGAAGCAGACGCTGATCGAATCGAAGGGAGCCGCATAGTCGGCTTCGCTGATTCCGGTTGCGGCGGTAGCGTGCCACAGGCGGGCACCATCGAGATGCAGGGACAGGCCAAGGTCGCGGCCCGACCGGGTGACGGCCCTCAGCTGCTCCAGCGGCCAGATCGCGCCGCCACCGATATTGTGGGTATTTTCCAGGCAAAGCAGCCGTACGGGTGCCGGAATAGTGGTGGGAAAGAACGGGTGCGCGCTTCCAACTGCTGCCTCCACGTCAGCCGGCGTGAAGATCCCGCGCACACCTGGCAGAAGCCGGGGCAACACGCCGGAGAATGCCGCTGGGGCGCCGCCTTCGAGAATGTACACATGGGCATTCTGATCGAACAGCACGGCATCGCCGGCTTCGGTATGCGCGCGGATGCCGACCTGGTTGGTCATCGTGCCCGTAGGCATATAGACCGCATCTTCCTTTCCGAGCAGTTCGGCCGTAGCGCGTTCCAGCGCCTTGACGGTAGGATCGTCGCCATAGACGTCGTCGCCGACCTCGGCATTTGCCATAGCTGCCCGCATCTCGGGCGTCGGGCGGCTGCATGTATCGCTACGCAGATCGATCATTCGAAAGCTCCTTGATGTGTCGTGCAGTTGCGGCGTGCCGTCGGTCATGAGACGGGCAGCCCGACGAACTGCGCAGACCCTGAAACTTTTGATCTTCGATGCTTGAGGGATAGGGGCGTCCGGCTGCGCACCTCCACACCGCATTTTTGCGGCAATCGAAAGCACGGCCTCGCTTGAACTCTTCATCGCGTTCGATGCCGACGTTTCCAGCGTTGTTCAGCCCCCAGTCGATCGACCAGTCCCGCGCAATCGACGATCGCGACGCGCCAGTAGCGTCTACAGAAACTGACGCAAAAACGAGGAAGTGTTTGGTTCGGAAAGGGGACATTGGTGGCCCTCCTCAGTCGGCGACTGAATCTTGAAAACGCTCAGCTTCTTTCGTTCTGCGCTTGGCCTCGTAGATCGAGAGGCGCGCATAAGCGGCGGATAGCAGCGGGAATGTCTTGCGGTTCCCGACACGGGCCAGCATTTCGCCGATGATCGGTTCATGCTCGACCGGGCGCTGGGCAAGCATGTTGCGATAAAGAGAGGACGTCTGACTGGAAGCGGGATCGCTCAGCATTCGCCCCAGAGTGTCGAGTACAGCCGGCCTGGGCGGCATGCCGATCTCGATCAGCGCCGTATGCGCTTCCCTGAGCATTTCCTGGATCGCCCAGGCTCCATCAGGATCGGCGTTGATCTCTCCGACACTGCCGCCGAGCAAGCTGTTGGCCGCACCGAGGGCAACCATCATCAGCCACTTTTCGGCAATCTCTTCGTGGATGACCGGCGAAATCCTCACCTCCATGCCCTCGATGTCGAGGGAAGACCGGACCGTGTCCAGTCGCCTTTCGTCAACTCCGGACAAAGGCCCAATCGCGATCTCTGCAACCGGGGCAAGTTCGACGATCCGCCCCCTATCATCGAGTGCAGTGACACATTTGACGACACTGCCCAGGACTGCATCTCCAAAGGCGTCCCGTAGAACATCAAAGTGCCGCACGCCGTTCAGGGACGGGATGATGACGCTATTCGGCCCGATCGCAGGACGAATTTCGGCAATGGCCTCCGCCACGGCATGGCCCGGCACGGCGAAAAAAACGATGTCAAAGGATGACCTGATGTCGGTTGCAACGATGGCCGACGGCCTGGTCTGCATTTCGCTGCCCTTCCGGACAAGCGTCAGACCGAGTTGGTTGATCTCATTACAACGCGCTCCACGAACGACAAGCGTGACATCGCGACCTGCTGCCGACCAAAGCCCTCCGAAATAACCGCCAACGGCACCAGCGCCCACGACCAGGATTCGCAACACTTGTCTCCTTGAAATGTGATCAAGCGGCTCTCAGCTTTGTCGATTTCCCTTGCCGCAAGGTCAGCAGCAGCACGCCAGCGGCGATGACGCCCATCGCGCCGGCCGCCAGGAAAGCGGGCAGATAGGTTCCGCTTTGTTCGCGGATCACGCCAGCGCCGAAGGCGGCGAAGGCTGCCCCGAGCTGGTGCCCAGTCTGGATCCAACCGAATACGATTGGGGCCTCTTGTTCCCCGAACGCCTCGTTCGCCAGCTTCACGGTGGGCGGCACCGTTGCAATCCAGTCGAGCCCGTAGAAAATGGCGAAAACGCCAAGGCTTACTGTGTCGAAGCTCAAGAATGGTAGCGCCATCAGTGAGAAACCGCGCAGGCCGTAATAGACGATCAGCAGCACGCGCGGATTGTAGCGGTCGGTCAGCCATCCCGATGCCGTGGTGCCGAACAGATCGAAGAAGCCCATGGTCGAGAGCAGACCCGCCGCAGCCACAGGAGCGATGCCATGGTCTCCGCAAAATGCGATCATATGGGTGCCGACAAGACCATTGGTCGTCAGGCCGCAGACAAAGAAGGTTCCGAACAGTAGCCAAAAGACGGGTCGCCGCGCAGCGCGAACCAGCACACTGATCGCCAGACCGGCCGTGCGCGCCTGCTTACTCGGTGTTGGAGGGGCACTTTCAGGGGTTTCTCCAAACCGACGCGTACCGATATCACCGGGATGCTCAGGCAGCACCAGCGCAACGATTGGCACGAGGATCAGACAAGCCAGGCTTACCGCCATGACGACTGGCCGCCATGCTCCCTGATTTGACAGCCATGCCAGAAAGGGCAGGAAAATGAGGGAGCCTGTTGCTGTGCTGGCACTGAGCAAGCCCATGATCAGACCTTGCCGGGTGGCGAACCAGCGATTGACCACGGCAGCCCCCAGAACGGATGCGACCGCGCCGCTGCCAATGCCGGACAGCACACCCCAGCTCATTATGTACTGCCAGGGGAGATGCATCCAGAGGCTGGCGAATGTGGATATCGCCATGAGCATTAGGCCGGCCAGCATTGTACGGCGGATTCCGAATGACATCATCAGTGCCGCCGCGAACGGGCCGACGAGGCCATAGAGGAAGATTCCCACTGCAGCAGCGAGCGAAATAGTCGCCCGATCCCACCCGAAGTTGATCTGCAGGGGCATCATCAGAACGCCGGGCGTGGCGCGGAGCCCCGCTGACACAAGCAGCGCCAAGAAGGTGACGGCGACAATCAGGACGATGTGAACGCGCGGTGAAACAAGGCCGGTCCGATGTAATATGCGGCTCACTGCATCGCCTCCTGCGAAATTGTCACCAGATCCTGAAGTGCAGCCTCCGTGGTGTTCCAACGGTCCAGGCCGAACTTTTCGATCAGCTGCCGTTGCGCCGCCAGCCACGCATCGGTTGAATTTTCGATGGCTTGATGGCCCAGGTCAGTCAGGCGCGCATTTTTTGCCCGACCATGACCGTCTTCGAGCGCCACCCAGCCATCCCGCTCAAGAGGCTTGAGCGCGCGATAGAGCGTGGTGCGGTCCATTACGAGAATATGAGCAAGATCCATCAAGGGTAGCGGCTCACGCCGGGCGATGTTGAAGAGCACGGCAAACTGGCCAAGCGAAAGACCAGTGCCTTCCATCACTTCATCATAGAAGCGTGTAACTGCGCGCGATGCCTTACGCAGCGCGTTGCAGGCGCAGTTTAAGTCGGCGATTGCAAGTGAATCATGATGCATATGCATCTTATGCCACCGATTGCGTTGTTTGGTCAACTCAGATTGTGACACCTCTCGTCAGCGCATCGAAGTGGGAGCAACGGAATTGCCCGATGCCGGGACGAGTGGATGAAGTGTCAGCCATGCTGGTACCGCGGCGACTAAACTCTCGGCGCAGCAGTTCGTTCTCCACCCCGTGGCGACTGTTGCGGTGGTGTACAGGAAACAGGTGTTTTGCGACGCGCACCGTCCTTAGCGTATATCTGTGCCCGTTTTATGTGACGCCCCCCAGAAGCCGAGAACGCAAATCCATCGAAAGGGTGTGAGCCATCCATGCCAGCCTCCTTCACCAGCACGGATTCTGAATCAGAAATCACGCCCGGCAGGAATCCCTTCGCGATTCAAAACGGTCGAAAAACGCTCTAAGAGCGAATGTCTGCACACATTGAGTGCACCGCTCTACAATGGCGAATGGCATGCTGGGAAAGGAGATCTCGTGTCATCGGCTGCGTGTATTTTCGGCACGTCCCGATCGCGATCCGCCTGAACTTGCCGATGAACCGACATTGCCTGCCTATCTCGGAGTCACCCCCAAAGAGCTCAAGAAAGTCTGGTATCGCGGACGGATGTACCAGCATTTCTCGATCGCAAAGGGGCCGGAAGAGTACGCTTGATCAGCGCGCCGGATCGGCGACCACTGCCGAGGCGCATGCACCTGGCATCACTCAGATGCGACTGATTATCTTTGTATCGATCAGCGCATGTAGATGGGCGCGTAGCCCCGTCGGAATATGCCCGCCACTGATCACGATGCCGGCCTCCATATTCTTTTCCAATGCGTGCCCAGTCAGGTTAGCGCTGGTCAAGAACGCTAAATTGCCGTCGGCAACGGCCACTTTCGCGTGAACCCGTCCTTCGGCGAACGGTGCCGGCCGGTCGGTCCAGACATACAGCGCTGCCGAGGGAAGCCGCATTTCACGCAGCGCAGCCACTGCGGGAAGGGCTTGACGGGCACGCCAAGCCTGCGGGACCTCCCTGCCGGTAGCCTTTCTCGATCAGGCGCCCCTGGCCTGCGAATACCTTGGTGGATAGTTCGCGGCTGCCCTGCCATTCGCGGACCAGCCGCAGACCGGGGGCGAGGCGCGTCGCACGCGGCGGCACATCACCCGATCCGTCCAGTTGCTGCCGTGCAGCGCGCGACAGGCCACTTTTTGCTCTGGCCTGCAACTCGTAGCCCATCGCGAGCCGCAGCATGGCAACGCTCAGCTTCGGGACTGGGCGACCTGTGAGCTTTACCCACCGGTCCCGAAGCTCGTCGCGTGTCATGTCCGCGATGTCCCGCAGCGCATGATCGAACCCGGCCAAGATTATGCCCCCGCCGCGATGCGGTAGCACGTCGTATCGCCGCGTTTGTCCTTCGCGACGGCATGCCCCTTCTTCCGGAGGCCGGTCAGCGCGGCGCGCGTGGTGTGAGTCAGCCAGCCCGTGGCGGCGACCATCTCGTCGAGCGTCGCGCCTTCCTTGCGCTGTAGCAGTGACAGCACCGTGCCGATCTTGCTGACCGGGCGGGATGAAGATTCTGACTCGGGACGAGACTTCTCCCCGGGTTCTTCGGGCGACCGATCTTCTTCTTCGTCCTGACCTGCGCCAATGGCGGCTCGGCCAGCTGCAGTGATCTGCACACCAATCAGCTGGTTCTTGTCTGCCGGCCACAGATCGCTGATATCCGAAGCATCGGGTTTCGCCGCCAGGCCGCGCCGGAGAAGGGATTTGATGGCTTTGTCGACTTCGGGTGTACGATCGCCGATGCTGTCCGGTGGGGGCAGCAGGTTGCCGTCGTCGCGCTGGGAGGCAGTCGAGAGAAGAACGAGCTGAAGGTCGTTGAGACGTAGGGTTTGGGTCATGGATGGTGCTCCTGCTTCGAAGCGGCACCGCGCCGCTTCCACCACCCGAAGCCCCGCCGGTCGCCCCGGTCGGGGTAACGGCCGGTATGACCGGCCACGATTCAGTGACGACACCAATGCTTGCGTCGCCAGCGAAGTCGAATGGAATATTCGAATACGCTGCAAAAGCTGGGTCGGGACTTGGCAGAGCCTCTGCGGCTTCGTCGAACCATGTCCGAAGATGCCGAAGCCCGCCGCGAAGTTGTCCGCCGATTATTCTATCTTATCACCGTTGCCGCTGAGGAGGCTGCGACATTGGCGGTTGAGGGGCAGTCTAGGCGATTTTCGCGCGATCACGCGAGGGCTTCCGCAGTCAATCTCCGAGAAATGGGCACGAAAATCGAGATCCTCTCGTCGGCAATCACGAAATTGCTCGAGGGCAGCGGGCAAGGTGACGAGATCGCCTAAATAAGCCATCAGCTATGGGGCACTCCGCAACAGCAGGTTACGAAATGCGAAGGGCCACAAGCTGCCGTTCAAGCAATTCGGCGTTGGCGTCTGCTTGCGACCAGAACTGGCCAGAATTCAACAAACATCGGAATGGCAGCTTTACCCAAAACCTGTCTATGATCTGTTTAGTCTTTGTGGCCCAAGCAATCGCAGACTTATTGGCAAACCAGACAGATTTGGGGACTATAGCGCTTTGGCAAGTCTGCGCAGAGTCTGTGGCGGTTGACCATATTGGCGCATGAAGGCTTCGCGCATGCGGCGGATGTCGACGAAGCCGACTTCGCGCGCGATCTGGTCCATCGGGTGGCGCGTTTCCTCAATCATCAGCCGCGCTGCCTCCAACCGCATCTGCTCGACCGCCCTGGCCGGGGTCTGGCCAGTCTCGGCACGAAAGGCGCGAGCGAACTGGCGAGGGGACAGCGCGGCGACTTCGGCCAGTTCCTCTACCGTCAGCGGATTGGCGAGGTGAGCCTTGGCGAAGATCACTGCCTTCTGGATACGGTCGCTGCTGGGGGCGAGTTCGAGCAGTTCGGAATGCTGTGATTGGCCGCCAGCACGGCGGTGATGCATGACGAGGCGGCGGGCTATCGCACCGGCTACGTCGCGGCCGAGGTCCTTTTCGATCAGGGCGACGGCAAGATCCAGACCCGCGGTGAGGCCGGCCGAGGTCCACACCGCACCCTCGTTGATGAAGATGCGATCGTCCTCGACGCGCACGTTGGGGAAATCCTCGCGCATCTGTCGGGCATAGGACCAGTGCGTGGTGGCGCGGCGGCCGTCGAGCAGGCCCATCTGGCCGAGCAGGAATGCGCCGGTGCAAAGCCCCGCAACGCGGCGTGATTCGCGTGCCATGGTGCGCAGCGTGTCGAGCGTGGCTTCGTCTTGCCGGGGCGGCGGCAGCAGACCGGCGAGCAGCAGCAGGGTATCGACCGGGCCGACCTCTGCCAGCGGCACGGTGGGGACGGCAAAGCCGCTGGATGAGGTAATCGGGCCACCCTCCACCGAAGCAATCGACAGCGTGTAATACGGCTCGCCCTTCACGGCATTGGCGAGCTCGAATGCGGCTTGCACGCCCAACGCCAGGAACTGGAAGCCGGGGGTGAGCACCATCGAAACGTGTGGCATGCGGCCTCCAAAAGTGAATGGCAGTAAAACGTACTTTCTACGTCATATCGGCCACAGCGCTTCGCGTCCATAAGGTTCGTGTCGAGAGCGATGGCGCTCTCCCCGACACCAGGAAGGACCATGACCATGACAACTGCATCCAAGGGAACCGCTCTCATCACCGGCGCATCGACCGGCATCGGCGCGATCTATGCTGATCGCCTTGCCGCCCGCGGCTACGATCTCATCCTCGTTGCCCGCAACAAGGACAAGTTGCAGGCGCTGGCCGCGCAGATCTCGGACAAGACCGGCCGCTCGGTCGAAGTGCTCGCTGCCGACCTCGGTGACGCTGCGGATCTTGCCCGCGTCGAGAAGGTCCTGCTCGAGGATGCCAGCGTGACCGCGCTGGTCAACAACGCCGGCATCGGCACGCACACCACGCTGCTGGAAAGCGACGTCGAGAAAATGGCGGCGATGGTACAACTCAACGTCACTGCGCTGATGCGGCTGACCTATGCCGCAGTGCCCGGGTTCGTGGCGCGCGGCGGCGGCACGGTGATCAACATCGCCTCGATCGTCGCGATCGCCCCCGAACTGCTCAACGGCGTCTATGGCGGCACCAAGGCTTTCGTGCAGGCCTTTACCACCTCGCTCAACCACGAATTGGCCGACAAGGGCATCCGCGCCCAGGCTGTCTTGCCGGGCGCTACCCGCACCGACTTCTGGGCGCTGGGCGGCCTGCCGGTAGAGCATCTGCCGAGCGAGATCGTCATGGGCGCCGAAGACATGGTCGATGCCGCACTGGCGGGGTTCGATCAGGGCGAGACCGCCACGATCCCGGCACTGCGCGACATCGAACTTTGGAACGCCTTCGAGGCTGCCCGCGCCGCGCTCGGCCCCCAACTCTCTGCCACCCGCTCCGCCCCGCGCTTCCACGTCGCGGCCTGATCCCTCCCTCTAGCCATTCTCTCTAGGCAAAGGATTATTCCCATGAAACTCACCGGCAACACCATCTTCATCACCGGCGGAACCAGCGGCATCGGCCGTGGCCTGGCCGAGGCGCTCCACAAGCTTGGCAATCAGGTGATCATCTCGGGCCGCCGCACCGCGCTGCTTGACGAGGTGACCGCAGCCAACCCCGGCATGGCCTCGATCCAGCTGGACGTGACCAACCTCGACAATATCCGAGACGCCGCGAGCGAGCTGACCCGGCGCTTCCCCGACCTCAACGTCGTGTTCAATAACGCAGGCTTCATGCCGTTCGACGACGTCAGCGGGCCGGTGGACGACGATCTGGCGCAGAAACTGATTACCACCAACCTGCTCGGCCCGATCCGGGTCACCTCCGCGCTGATCGAGCACCTCAAGACCAAGGCGGAAGCTACTGTGCTCTACACCAGTAGTGTGCTCGCCTACGTTCCGATCGCCAGCAACGCGATCTATTCCGCCACCAAGGCCGCCCTCCATTCCTACGCCCTGTCGCAGCGGTTCCAGCTGCGCGGCACCGGGGTGCGGGTGCAGGAAATCGCGCCGCCATGGGTCGATACAGACCTGATCTACAAAAGCGGCGATCCGCGCGCGATGCCGCTGCCTGATTTCATCGAGCAGACGTTGGTGGCGCTGGCGACCGATGCGCCCGAGGTGATCGTCGATGCCATCCGACCGATGCGCGACAATCCCGGTGCCGACGAACACGCGCTGTTCGAGGCCTTCAACCAGAGCCTTGTCGAAAACCCGATCCCGACCGGCGCCTGAGTAGCGGGCGGCTTCACCAAAATCGAAAGGAAATCATCATGTCTCGTATCGCCATCCCCGAAACTGCAGCGGCTCCCGCAGGATCGCAGCCCACGCTTCAGGTCATCGACAGCAAGCTGGGCCGGGTGCCCAACTTCTTCCGCGTCCTGTCCAACAGCCCCGCCGTGATCGACGCCCACGCCGCGCTGAACCAGGGCCTTGGCAAGGCGCTCGAGCTCAAGACCCGCGAACGCATCGCCCTTGCCGTGGCAGCAGTGAACGGCTGCGAATACTGCGATGCCGCCCACACCTTCACCGGCTACACCTTCGCCAAGCTGAGCCGGGAGGAGGTGGATCTGGCACGGCAGGGCACGTCGGGCGACCCCAAAGCCGCAGCGGCAACGGCCTTTGCCCGCAAGGTTGCCGAGGCGCGGGGCAAGGTAACCGCCGATGACCTCGCGGCCATCCGCGAGGCCGGGTTCAGCGAGGGCCAGATCGTCGAGATCGTGGCGGTGGTAGCCGAGAACTTCTTCACCAACCTCATCAATAATGTCGCCGACACAGAAGTCGATTTCCCCGCAATCTAGGCCGCCAATCACAATGCTGACAATCACGGCAGCCTTGTGGGGTTCAACACCGCACAAGGCCGCGGCTGATCGAACGGCAGCTAACGGCAACGGTGGCCATTGACCGGATCCTCCGGGAATGACCGGAATGTCCCAGCGCCCGTGTCCGGCATGCCCCGGACACGGGTGCCAGTAGGTTCAGATCTCGGTGTTCTCGGCAAGGGCAAGCGCGTCCTCCACGTCGATTCCGAGATATCGCACCGTATTCTCGATCTTGCTGTGACCGAGAAGGATCTGGACAGCCCGCAGATTGCCCGTTGCCCTGTAGATGATCGATGCCTTCGTTCGCCTAAGCGAGTGGGTGCCATACTCGCTTCGCATAAGGCCGACACCTGTCACCCATTCGTCGACAAGCCGAGCATACTGCCGTGTACTCAGGTGCCCATTATGATCGACCCGGCTTGGGAAAACATAGTCGTCCACTGTTCCGCCCCGGCGTTCGAGCCATGCCAGCAAGCTCGCCCGAGCATCTGGCAGCAGCTCGAACTGAACGGGCCGGCCTGTCTTCTGCTGCATGACGATTGCCCGCGTTCGGATCTGCCCACCGCTGACAAGGTCGCCGATCTTCATCCGCACCAGGTCGCAGCCCCGAAGCTTGCTGTCTGTTGATTGCCACTGAGAAGTGACCCGGGATTTCCATTGAGAATTGACCCGGGTGGGTATGGTTTATGTGCTGCCGTTTCTGGGCAGGTTCAAGATGCGGGCTTTTCCTTTCTGGCGTTGGGCGCAGCGGTGCTGGCTCGGAAGCGGAAGCTGTCGTTTCCGGTTTCGAGGATGTGGCAGTGGTGGGTTAACCGATCGAGCAGCGCGGTGGTCATCTTGGCATCGCCGAACACGCCAGCCCATTCGCTGAAGCTCAGGTTGGTGGTGATGACGACGCTGGTGCGCTCGTACAGCTTGCTGAGAAGATGGAAGAGCATGGCACCGCCCGATGGGCTGAAGGGCAGGTAGCCCAGTTCATCGAGGATGAGCAGGTCGAGGCGTAGCAGGCGTTCTGTCAGCTGGCCGGACCGGTTCAAGGTCTTTTCCTGCTCAAGCGCGTTGACCAGATCGACCGTGGAGAAGAAGCGAACCTTCTTGCGGTGATGCTCGACAGCCTGAACGCCCAGAGCCGTGGCGATATGGCTCTTGCCGGTGCCGGGCCCGCCGATCAGCACGACGTTGTCGGCGTTTTCCATGAAGTCGCCCCGGTGAAGCTGGCGCACGAGGGCTTCGTTGATCTCGCTGGCGGCAAAATCGAAGCCCGCCAGATCCTTGTAGGCCGGGAAGCGTGCCGCCTTGATCTGATAGGCGATCGACCTGACCTCCCGCTCGGCCATCTCTGCCTTCAGGAGCCCAGACAGCATCGGCACGGCAGCGTCGAAGGCAGGCGCGCCCTGCTCAATCAGCTCGCCAGCGGCCTGAGCCATGCCGAACATCTTGAGGCTGCGCAGCATGACGACGATGGCCGCGCTCGCGGGATCATGACGCATGACGGACCTCCCTGAGCGTATCGTAGCGAACGACATTGGCCTCGGGCTCCTGCGTCAGACGCAGGGCCTGAGGCGCATCGATCGGCGCTGCTGGAGGCGCCTTGCCATCGATAAGGCGATGCAACACGTTGAGAACGTGGGTCTTGGTGGCAACACCGGCTTCCAGAGCCAACTCGACCGCGCTCAACACAGCCCGCTCGTCATGATGCAGAACGAGAGACAGGATCTCGACCATCTCCCTGTCGCCGCCCGGGCGCTTTAGCAGATGGCCCTGTAACTGCCGGAAGGCTTCGGGCATCTCGAGGAAGGGGGCGCCATTACGCAAGGCGCCGGGCTTGCGCTGGATCACGGCCAGATAATGCCGCCAGTCATAGATTGTGCGCCCCGGCTTGTGATGGGAACGGTCGATGATCCGAGCATGTTCGCACACGATCTGACCTTCGGCCGCTATGACCAGACGATCCGGGTAGACCCTCAGGCTGACCGGCCGGTTCGCGAAGGAAGCAGGCACCGAATAGCGGTTGCGGTCGAAGGCGACGAGGCAGGTCGGCGACACGCGCTTTATTTGCTCGACAAAGCCATCGAAGGGCCGGCCCAGAGGCATCAGACAGGAAACTTCCTCGGCGTGCGCATCGGCCACGGTGCCGGGCAGGACACCGTGCTGGATCTCGCCCCATTGGGCTACGCATTGTTCTTCCAGCCAGGCGTTCAACTCAGCCAGATCGCGGAAGCTGGGCATCGGTTGTCACAACCGGCGCCGAGCGTCCTGGACGTTCTTCTCGACCTGTCCTTTCTCCCAGCCAGAAGCCGGATTGCAGAAATCGGCCTCGAACAGATAATGGCTGGCCATGGCGGCGAACCTGGCATTGACCTGCCGCGCCTTCCCCGTCCCGATCTTGTCGACAGCGGTGCGCATATTGTCGAAGATGCCACGCTGCGGCACGCCGCCCAGCACCCGGAATGCCTGCGCCAGCGCGTCGAACAGCATCTCATGGGTCTGGAGCAGATAGGCTCGCACGATGAAGGCGCGGCTGTGTGCCAGCTTGGTATGGGCAACCTGCAGCTTGGTCACCTTGCCGTCCAGCACGGCATAATCCTCACTCCAGTCGAACTGGAAGGCCTCGCCAGGCTGGAAAACCAAAGGCACGAACGTCCCGCGCCCGCTGGTCTGCTGTTCATATTGAAGCTCGGCCCGCCATCGCCGCGCAAAGGCGGCCACCCGGTTATAGGAACCATCGTAACCCAGCTTCACCAGATCACCGTAGAGCTGCTTGGCGGTCCGCTTCTGCTTGCGGGATTTCTTGGATTCCACTCGCAACCAGGCCGTCAGCTTGTCCGCGAAGGGATCGAGTTTGCTGGGCCGCAATGGAACCTTGAAGCGGGGCTCAACCGTATCGGAGCGCAGATACTTGCGAATGGTGTTGCGGGACAGGCCGGTCCGGCGCCTGATCTCCCGAATGGAGATCCCCTGCCGGAAATGCCACCGGCGGATCACACTGAGTAAGTCCATGTCGATCACTCCAAGACCCTCCGACTGGCAGCCGGAAGGGAGGAAAACATGGGTCAATTCTCAGTGGTAATTTATACGCGCCCCGGGTCACTTCTCAGTGGCAATCAACAAACACGGATATGCCCGTCGACAATCTCGGTTTCGCGAACGAGGATCGGTACCGTGAATCCGAGATCGGAGATGGATGCCGTCAGCCGTCCGACGTGCTCCGCCGTCGATCGCCGCGAACGATG
>Ga0182743_1002478_pt1 | contig 16165 bp, 21 predicted proteins | sample eDN3rd30CKraftOP_FD_128522 | JGI IMG/M metagenome (GOLD analysis project Ga0182743, IMG submission 128522) | Enriched Organic Plus compost microbial communities from Emeryville, California, USA - eDNA 3rd pass 30_C Kraft OP (version 2) (version 2) ... | reverse complement strand
GGTACGCGATGACGCCGTTGGGATCGCTCGTCGTCTGCGGGACGAGGCTTCCCGGGATCGCGGCGACCGCGAGGAGCAGGAGCAGGACGAGCGCCGTCCGCATGCTCGTGAGCTGCCGCCATGCGAAGCGGAGCCAGCCGACGGGACCGAGCCTCGGCCCGCCCGAGGGCGCGGGCGCCTCGACCGCGTCGACGTGATCGGCGGGCGCGTACTCGGCGGGCTCAGAGCGCTGGGACGAAGCCATTGATCACCGCCGTGAGCTGGGACATCATCGCGGACCACAGGCCGCTGACCATGAGGACTCCGATGAGGACGAGGAGCGCGCCGCCGATGATGTTGACGACCCGGATGTGTCGACGGAGCCATGCGACGCCGGTCGTCGCCCAGCCGAGGCCGAGCGCGATCGCGAGGAACGGCAGGCCGAGACCGAGCGCGTAGCAGAGCGCGAGGAGGCCGCCCCGCCACGGGTCGCCCTGGTCGAGGACGATCGCGTTGACCGCGACGAGCGTCGGGCCGAGGCACGGCGTCCAGCCGAGCGCGAAGACGATCCCGAGGAGCGGCGCCCCGAGGAGCCCGGTCGCAGCCCTCCAGCGCGGCTTGATCGTCCGCTGGAAGACGCCGAACAGCCCGATGAAGACGAGTCCCATGACGATGACGAGCGCGCCCGCGACGCGCATGATGACGTCGAGCCAGGGACGCAGGAGGAGTCCGGCGGTGCCGAACAGCACGCCGAGCGTGACGAAGACGACGGCGAATCCGGCGACGAAGAGAGCGACGCCGCCGACGAGGCGCCGGCCGCTGCGTCGCTCCCCCGAGGCGAAGCCGCCGAGATAGCCGAGGTAGCCGGGCACGAGCGGGAGCACGCACGGCGACGCGAACGACACGAGCCCCGCGAGGAGCGCGAGCGGGATCGCGACGACGAGCCCCCCGGAGAGCACGGCCTCGCCGACCGGATCCGCGTTCACCCGTCCTCCTGGACGCGCTCGATCATCGCGCGGAGGATGGAGGCCTCGCGGATGACGCCGCTGATTCGCGCGGCGACGCGGCCTTCGGGGTCGAGGACGAGCGTCGTCGGGACGGCGTTCGGCGCGACCGAGCCGGCGAAGGCGAGCTGCACCGCGCCGCTGTGGACGTCGACGATCGAGGGGTACTCGATGCCGAACTCCTCCTCGAATGTCCGCGCGACCTCGGCGGTGTCGTAGACGTTGACACCGACGAACGCGACGTCCGGCATCGACTCGGCGAGCTCCTTGAGGCGCGGCGCCTCGTCGCGGCACGGCGGGCAGCCGGCGTACCAGAAGTTGACGACGGCGACCCGTCCGGCGAGGTCCTCGCTCGAGAGCTCCCCGCCGTCCACCGTCGGGCCCCGGAACGCGATCGGCGCCTCGCGTTCGCTCGGCGCGAGCTCGAGGTAGGCGCCGTCGCCCGAGACGTAGCCCTGCCCTTGGCCGTACTGCTGCGCGAGGCCGTCGCTCGAGGCGCAACCGGCGAGCGCGAGCGCGGCCGTGATCGCGGCGGCCGCGAGGATCGCACGGCGCATCAGACCGCCCCGCGATCGATCGCCTCGGCGAGCAGGCCCGCCGCGGGCTCCTGATAGCCGGTCTCGGTCCACCGGCCGTCGGGCTCGCGCCGGAACGTCGTGATCGACGAGAGCGCGCAGCGCCGCTTCCGCGGGTCGTGGGAGAGCGAATGCCCGCCGACCGCGCGGACGACCGTCCAGATCGGCATCTGGTGGCTGACCATGACGACCTCGCCGCCGTCGGCGGCAGCCCAGGCCTCGTCCATCGCGGCGAGCATGCGGTCGCGCACGTCGATGAACGGCTCGCCCCAGCTCGGTCGTCCGGGGTTGCGCAAGTGGCGCCAATTGCGGGGATCCCGCAGGGCGCGGCGCATCCGGGTCCCCTCGAACGCGTTCGTCGGCTCGATGATCCGCACCTCCGTGACGATCGGGAGCCGGAATGCGGCGGCCCACGGCGCCGCGGACTCCTGCGCGCGCTGGAGGGGACTCGCGTAGAGCGCCGTGACGTCGTGGCCGGCGAGCGCGTCGGCGGCGAGTCGCGCCATGCGGTGGCCGCGCTCGCTCAAGCCGAACCCCTCGAGGCGGCCGTAGAGGATCCCCTCCGGATTGTGCACCTCACCGTGACGGACGAGGTGGAGGCGGTCGGCAGGCACGCGTCCATTCTCCCCGACTCGGCAGACCGTGCGCCGAGCGCGACCTCGGCGGCGGGGCGGGGCCCGCCGGTAGACTCGACCCCCGTGATCGAGCGCACCCTGACCGCGAGTCTCGCCGCTGCGACCGACGGTCCCGTGACGGTCGGCGGATGGGTCGACACCGTCCGGGACCAGAAGAAGGTCCAGTTCGTCGTCCTTCGCGACGAGAGCGGGGCCGTGCAGCTCGTCCACCCGCGGGAGCCGGAGGGGACGCCCGACCCGATCGCGGAGACGATCTCCGGCCTCGCGCAAGGCAGCTTCGTCGTCGTCGACGGCGAGCTCAAGCACGACGAGCGCGTCAAGCTCGGGGGTGTCGAGATCCGCGTCGGCGCGATCGACGTCGTCGGGCCCGCCGACCCGGAGACCCCGATCGCCGAGGACTCGGGCATCGACAAGCGCCTCGACTGGCGGTACCTCGACCTCCGCCACCCGAGGAACGCGCTCGTCTTCAAGGTGCAGACGACGCTCGAGCACGCGTGGCGCTCGTGGTGGGTCGAGCGCGGGTTCGTCGAGGTCCACACGCCGACGCTCATGTCCTCGCCCGCCGAGTCGCGGGCCGAGCTCTTCGAGCTCGACTACTTCGAGCTCGGCACCGCGTACCTGGCGCAGAGCCCGCAGCACTACAAGCAGATGGCGCAGGCCGCCGGATTCGGGAGCGTCTTCGCGATCACGCCCGTCTTCCGTGCGGACCCGTCGTTCACGGCCCGGCACGCGACCGAGTTCACGTCGGTCGACGCCGAGATGTCCTGGATCGATTCGCACGAGGACGTCATGGCGATGCAGGAGCAGCTCATCGCGGCGGGGTTCGCGGCCGTCAAGGAGCGGCACGGCGAGGAGATCGAGCGCGTCTTCGGCATCGAGGTCGAGGTGCCCGCGCTGCCGTTCCCGCGCATTCCGCTCGCCGAGGCGCACGAGCGCATCCGCGAGCGCGGCTACACGGTCCCGCGCGCCGACGGCGACCTCGACCCGGAGGGCGAGCGGCAGCTCGCCGCGCACGTCAAGGAGACGACGGGCCACGACTTCGTGTTCGTGACGGACTACCCCACGGGGATCCGGCCGTTCTACCACATGGTGAATGCGGCGACGGGGCTCACGAAGAGCTACGACCTCATCTACCGCGGCACGGAGATCACGACGGGCGCCCAGCGCGAGCACCGGCCGGAGGTCCTCGAGCAGCAGGCGATCGCGAAGGGCCTCGACGTGAAGGGTCTCGAGCACTACCTCGAGTTCTTCCGGTTCGGCATTCCGCCCCACGGCGGATTCGGCATGGGGCTCGCGCGCGTGCTCATGCTCATGCTCGGCCTCGCGAGCATTCGCGAGTCCACGTTCCTCTTCCGCGGACCGACGCGGCTCGCGCCCTAGCGGGTCAGACCCGGCGGTACGCGCGGTTGCAGTAGACGAGCGGCGAGCGACCCTCGAGCGCGTCGATCGCGAACACCTCGCCGAGGAAGAGCTCGCTCGAGCCCGCCTCGACTCCGCGGACGAGCCGCGCGTGCGCGGTCGTCGAGACCGCGTCGAGTCGCGGGAGGCCGTGCTCGTCCCACCGCCAGTCGACCTCGGCGAAGCGGTCGAGGTCGCGACGCGAGAAGACGGTCGCGATCGACTCGTGCTCGGGCGCGAGGAAGTGGACGAGGACCCTCGACCCGGCGCGGACGGCGCTCCAGCTCGAGGAGGTGCGGTTGAGCGAGAAGGCGAGCACGGGCGGCTCCGCCGAGACGCTCACGACCGAAGTCGCCGTGAAGCCCACCGGCCCGCTCGGCGTCGCGGTCGTGACGACGGCGACCGACGCGGCGTGGCCCCGGAAGAGGCGCGCGAACGCCTCCCCGTCCGCGACGCCCGCGACGGCGCCGCCCTCCTGCTCGATCGTCCGCATGTCCTGCACGCGTCAGCTCACTCGGCTCGCCGCTCGAGCTGCGGGTGCGGCCCGACGATGAAGTTGATGCCGCCGAGCTCGATCTCCGGCCCGCCCGGGAGGTCCTTCGAGAGGAGGTACTGACCGACGCGATCGAGCGAGCTCTCGGCGACGAGCGCGTGCTGCGCGGCGGTCGCCATGTCCCGGTAGATCCGTTCGAGCGCGTTCCCGCGGTACACGGTCGGCGAGCCGGCCTGCCGGAAGACGAGCTCGACGGCGTCGCGCGCGGTCTGGACGGCGTAGGCGGTGCACTCGTGGATGCGGACCCGGAGCTCGTAGTCGATCGGGTCGCGCTCCTCGGCCTGCGCGTACGCCTCCTCGAGCGTGTTCCACACGAACGCGCGAGCCGCGCGGACCATCGCGTCGGCCTTCCCGACGGCGAGCTGGTGGACCTGCTCGCGACCGAGGCGCGCCTGTCGGAACGAACCCCGCCGCGCCGACTGGTGCACGAGGGCGATGAACTCGTCGATCGCGGCCCGGGCGAGGCCGAGCGCGTGCGCGGCGTGGCCGAGCTGGAAGAGTCGCCCGCGGTACAGCGCGCGGTCGTAGGGTCGCTTGCCGAAGACGGTGTCCTCGACGAGCGCGTCGGGCACGAACGCGTCGACGACCTCGAAGTCGCCGCTGCCGCTCCCCCGGAGGCCGAGACCGTCCCACGTGTCGTGGAGGATGACGTCTTCGGCGGGGAAGTAGGCGACGAGCTGCGCGGGCTGCCCGTCGGCCGGGTTGAGGACGGGCTCGCCGTCCTCGCCGTGGACGATCGAGCGCCCGAAGAACCAGGTCGCCTCGGGCGAGCCGCTCGAGAACGGCCAGCGGCCGCTCACCCGATAGCCGCCCTCGACCTTGACGGCCTTGCCAGCCGCGCGCCCGAGGTTGCCGGCTGTGATCCAGCGGCCGCGCGCGAGGATGCGCTGCATCTCCTCGACGGGGATCGACGTGTCGCCGCGGTGGAGCAGGCTCAGCCAGCCGACGGAGCCGTTGATGCGGGAGAGCTCCTCGACGCATTCCATCCACTCGATCGGGTGCACTTCGAGACCGCCGAGCTCCTTCGGCAGCCACGCGCGGTAGATGCCGCTCTCATACAGGGCGTCCGTGACCGCCTCCGGCACGTCGCGCGTGTCCTCCATCTCGCGCTCCGCAGCGCGGATGAGCGGCTCGAGGCCGCGGGCGATCTCGGCGAGGCGAGGGCGCTCGCTCTCGGCGGCGGCCTCGGGACCGGCGGTGAGCGTCGTGGAAGTCATGGGCATCTCTCCTGGTTCTGCGCTGAACCGAAAGTTCAATAATGATACAGTGCGGACATATCCGATACTGGAAACGTACGACCGCCCTCGGCCGGTGTCAAGGACCTCGCTCGCCCCGCTCGGGCGCCGACCGTCCTTGACAAAGCCCATCGGGCATGCGTTCAATATGAACCGTTAGTAGACGTTACGGACAATAGTTGTCCGTCCGCGCATCCCGAAGGAGCGATGTGGCGCGACAGGAGATTCGGCGCGGCGGCGGCCGAGCCGTTCGCGTCCTTCGCGCGCTCGTCGGCTTCGTCGTCGCGATCATCGCCGTCGACGTCGGCATCCGATTCCTCGGGCTCGGGGAAGGCCACCTGCCGCCGATCACCGACGTCCTCGTGCGATCGCTCTCGCTCCTCGTCCAGCCGGAGTTCCTCGCCGACGTCGGCGCGACGCTCCTCGCGTCGCTCCTCGGCCTCCTCATCGCGATCGCGATCGCCGTCCCGCTCGGCACGCTCCTCGGCTCCTCGCAACTCGCATTCGCGGCGACGCGAGCGCTCATCGAGTTCCTGCGCCCCATCCCCGCGACCGCGATGATCCCGATCGCGATCCTCATCTTCGGCCAGCAGATCGAGATGAAGGTCGCGCTCGTCGCCTTCGCGACCATGTGGCCGCTGCTCTACAACACGATCTACGGCGTCCACGACGTCGACCCCGTCGCGAAGGACTCGGCCCGCATCTACGGCTACCGGTGGTTCGGGATCCTCGCGTTCGTCGTCATCCCGAGCGCCGCACCGTTCATCTTCACGGGACTGCGCTTCGCCGTCTCGATCGCGCTCATCGTGACGATCGGCGCCGAGATGCTCGCCGCGGCGAGCAGCGGCATCGGCGCGTTCATCCTCCTCGCGAGCCAGGCGGGGCTCGGCTACGTCACGGTCTTCGGCGCGGCGATCGTCGCGGGACTGCTCGGCTGGCTCATCAATCTCGCGCTCGAGCGCGCGCAGCGCTCCGCGTTCAAGTGGACCGCCGAGGCGATGCGGAGCGCCGCATGAACGCCCGCCGCTCACCGCTCCTGCGGTTCGCCCTCCCGCTCGTGGTACTCGCGGCGGTCATCGGCGCGTGGCAGCTCGGGACCTCGCTCGCGCCGTCGTTCTTCTTCCCCACGGCGACCACGATCGGCGAGACGATCGTCGAGGACTACTTCTCGGGGCCGCCGGCCTACCTGTTCCTCGGCGAGGCGGTCTTCACGCAAGTCGTGCCGAGCCTCGGGCGACTCCTCGCGGGCTGGGCGATCGGCTCGATCATCGGCGTCGTCCTCGGCTTCGCGATCGGCCTGCTCCCAAGGCTCGCCGGCTACGTCGACCCCGTCCTGCAGTTCCTCCGGTCGATGCCGCCGCCCGTCATCATCCCCCTCTATCTCGTCCTGTTCGGGATCGGCGACGGCATGAAGATCCTGTTCATCGCGACGGGCGTCCTGTGGCCCATCCTCCTCAACACGATCGACGGCGTCCGGAACGTCCCGCCGACGCAGCTCGACACGACGCGGATCTTCCGCATCGGGATCGCCGACCGGCTGCTGCGCGTCGTCCTCCCCTCGGCCGCGCCGAAGATCTTCGCCGGACTCAGCATCGGCATGGCGATCGCGATCGTCATCATGGTGCTCTCCGAGATGGTCGCGGCGACGAACGGGATCGGCTTCCTCATCCTGCAGGGCCAGCGCGGATTCCGCCTGCCCGAGATGTGGGCGGGCGTCGTCGTCCTCGGCGTGCTCGGATTCCTCCTCAACTCCGTGCTCCTGTTCATCGAGCACCGGGTGCTCACCTGGCATCGGCGATCGAAGGGACTGATCTGAATTGGTTGACGCGGGGAGTGCACTGCTCGAGGTGCGCGGGCTCGAGCACCGGTACGGCGATCACCAGGTCATCGGCGGCCTCGACTTCTCGGTGCGCGCCGGCGAGTTCGTCTCGATCGTCGGCCCGTCCGGCGCGGGCAAGACGACGCTCTTGCGCTCGCTCTCCGGACTCCTGCGCCCGACCGGCGGCGAGGTCGTCATGGCGGGCGAGCGCGTCGACGACGTCCCCGCCTCGCTCGCGATGGTGTTCCAGGACTACAGCCGGTCGCTCTTCCCGTGGATGACGGTCGGCGCGAACGTCAACTTCCCGCTCCGGCGGCTGCGGGACGTGACCCCCGCCGAGCGCAAGGAGCGCGTGCGCGAGAGCCTCGAATCCGTCGGGCTCGCCGGCACCGAGCGCAAGTACCCGTGGCAGCTGTCGGGGGGCATGCAGCAGCGCGTCGCGATCGCTCGCGCGCTCGCGTACAAGCCGGCGGTCCTCCTCATGGACGAGCCCTTCGCCTCCGTCGACGCGCAGACGCGCATGGACCTCGAGGACCTCATCCTCCGCGTGTGGGAGTCGCACCGGATGACGGTCCTCTTCGTCACGCACGACATCGACGAGAGCGTCTACCTCTCGGACCGCGTCCTCGTCCTCTCGAAGTCGCCGACGCGCATCCTCCGGGACCTCGCCGTGCCCCTTCCGCGGCCGCGCGACCAGTTCGAGACGAAGTCGCTCCACGAGTTCGCCGCGCTCCGCGAGGAGATCGCGGGACACATCCTGGGCCGGACTCACTGAGACCGGCCCGAGCAAGAGCCCGGCCACAGCGGGCACCGAACACCAGAGGAGATGCAATGAAGCGAACACTCCGCCGCAAGGGTGCGGCGGCGGCCGGGATCTCGATCGCGGCCGCGATCGCGCTCGTCGGCTGCGCGGGCGGCGGCACGACGCCGACCGCGGCGCCCGAAACCCCCTCGGCTCCCGAGCCGCTCTCGATCGCGACGCTCGCCCCCGGCACGTCGACCCCGGGCATCGTGCTCGGCAAGGAGGCGGGCATCTTCGAGGAGCACTTCATCGACCTCACGGAGACGCACGGTCCGAGCGGTTCGGTCATCGTGTCGTCGCTCATCGGCGGCGAGACGGACACCGTCGGCGTCTCGTGGGTGCCGATCATCGTCGCCGCCTCGCAGGGCGTTCCGCTCACGACCGTCTCGACGTCCGGCTCGCAAGTGGGACCGGGGCTCCACGGCATCTTCGTGCGCGCCGACGCCGGCATCACCGACTGCACGGGCCTCGAGGGCAAGACGCTCGCGGTCAACGCGCTCGGCTCGCTCGGCGAGCTCGCGTACCGCGAGTGCATGGAGGCCGCGGGCGCCGACCCGCAGAACCTCAACCTCACCGAGCTCGCGATCCCCGACATGATCCCCGCGCTCGAGCAGGGCAACATCGACGCCGCATGGCTCCCCGGCCCGTTCTACATGGCCGGCATGGCGAACGCGAACCTGCAGCTCCTGACCGACTTCTCGGACATCGAGTCGATCGACGGCCTCCCGAACGTCGGCTACGTCGGCATGCGGCCCTGGGTCGAGCAGCACCGCGACCTCGTCGCGCGCTTCAACGAGGCGCTCGGCGAGGCGGTCGAGTACGTCAACGCCGACGAGTCCCTCGTCCGGCAGATGCAGGTCGACATCGGCGGCCTGCCGGAAGACCTCGCCGCGGTCATCGCGCTCGAGCCGCACACGCCGGTCCTGCCGCGCGAGGACGTGCAGCGACTCATCGACCTCATGCTCAAGTGGGGCGTCATCGAGGAGGCGCCGGACCTCGACGCGCTCTACCCGGCGAGCTGATCACGCGTGCGGGCCCGGCGGAAGCCGGGCCCGCACGTTCGCTCACGCCGGCATCCGCTCCGCCCGACGCGAAGGACATAATGAGGAATGTGACCGCCGAGCCGAGACGCGACGCCGGGCTGTCGACGACCGTCGAGCGCGCCGGCGCGATCCTGCAGCTGCTCGCGCAGAACCCCTCGGGCATGAGCATCACGGAGCTCACGCGAGCATTCGACACGCAGCGCGCACCGCTGTACCGCATTCTCAACGCGCTCATCGCGTACCGCCTCGTGCGCCGCGACTCGAAGAAGGACTACACGCTCGGGGTCGGCACGATCTTCCTCGCGCAGTCCTACCTCTCGCAGTTCCCCTCCGGCGTGAACTCGGTCCTGTCGCAGCTCGCCGACGACACCGGACTGACCGTCACGCTCGTGTCGGCGGACGGCGACGTGCTCACGACGATCGTCTCCATCACGCCGAGCCTCGAGGTCGACCAGCACCTCTACACGCCTCCCGGCTACGTGTTCCCGAGCGGTCCGCTCGCGACGCGCACCGCGCTCGCCGCGCTCGAGCCGCCGAGCCCCGACGAGGACCCCGAGGTCACCGAGGCGCGGGCGAAGGGCTACGCGGCGTCGACGTGGACGCGCGGCGTCGTCCGGCACGCGATGTCGGCCGTCATCCCCTACGAGACGACGTCGGGCACCCGGCTCGCGATCGCACTCATCTCACTCATGCCGTTCGACGTCGAGGCCCGCGCCGACGCCCTCCTCACGGCCGTTCAGACGCTCGGGGTCATGTTCCGCTCGAACGAGCACCTCGTGCCCGCGGCGCCCCGCTCACGGGCCCGGTGAGCGCCTCGGCCGCTCGACTTCGGCGAGTTCACCCGGATGGTGCATGATGAGCACCATGTCGAAGCCCAAGCAGATCAAGCGCGCGCGCAAGCAGCTCGTCAAGGCGCTCGAGAAGCACGCGGAGATCGTCTCGGCGGACGCGGTGCCGATGAAGAAGGCGCAGCGCGCCGCCGCTCGCCTCGCCGAGGCGGCGACCGAGTACGCGCGAGCGGTCGAGCAGAAGACGGGACTCGGCAACCCGTTCACGTCCGGCGGCGGCGGTCTCGACGAATCGACGCTGCGGTCCCTGTCGGCCGAGCGCGACGAACTCGCGAAGATCCGGACCGGGGGCATCCCCGTCCTCGAGGAACGGCCGCTCGTCCTCAACGCGACCGGCGACGGGGAGGCACCGGAGGGCACGCCGGGTGCGCCGGGCCAGCCCGAGCCGCCCGCCGCGCCGGAGGCCCCGACGCCGCCCGAGGGCCCCGCGACTCCCGCCCCGCCGAGCCAGGCGCCGCCGCCCGCGGACGACCCGGTCGAGGGCGACCCCGTTCGGCCCGTCTGAGTCAGCTCCGGAGCGCGGCCGCGAGCCGCCCGCGGTCGACGCGATAGATCGTGTGGACGGCGCCGTCGATGAGCACGACCGGGATCTCGTCCCAGTGGCGATCGAAGAGCGCCGGGTCGTCGAGGATCGAGCGCTCCTCGAGCGCCTCGGCCATCCCCAGTCCGTCGAGCACCTCGCGGACCGCCGTCCTGGCGTCGTCGCACAAGTGGCAGCCGGGCTTCGTCAGGAGCGTCACCTTGCGCACGTCCGCGACCTTCGACGGCGACTCGGAGCAGCACGCGGAGGCACGGCCTCCGCTCGACTCACTTCTTGTTGCGGCGCTGGTGGCGCGTCTTGCGGAGGAGCTTGCGGTGCTTCTTCTTCGCCATGCGCTTGCGGCGCTTCTTGATGACAGAGCCCATGAGAGCCTTTCGATTCCGGAGCGACCCGAGCGGTTCGTCCAGAACCTCGGGGAAAGACCTAGCGATTCTAGCCGACGTTGCGCGCCGGGGTCTTCACGAGGTCGACGACCGCGGCTTCCGGAATGCGGTAGGAGCGTCCGAAGCGAACGGCCGGGAGATCGCCGGCCTGGACCATCCGGTACACCGTCATCGCGGAGACGCGCATGAGCTCCGCCACTTCCGCGACCGTGAGGAAGCGCACGTTCGACAGGTCGCCGCGCATTCGGAACTCCTCGGAAGCGTGTGAACGAAGTGACTCGTGTGAAAACACTACGGCAGGAGCCCGAACCTGTCGAGCGCCTCCTTCGCGCGCTCGGTCGCGTCCTCGAGGCGGTGCAACGCGGCCTGGACCCGGTGCGCGCTGTCCGCGGCCATGCGTCCGAGCGACTCGCCGACCCCCGCGCCCGACCACGCGATGAGCGGCGTCTGCGCCTCGGCCGCGTCCCCGGCGACCGCATGCCGCTCGCTCAGGACGAACGGCGCGAGCCACTCCTCGACCTCGACGAGCGGGCGCGGGTCGAGCCGGTAGTAGCGGTGCTGGGCCTCGTCGCGCACCGCGACGAGACCGAAGTCGCGGAGGACCTTGAGGTGCTTCGACACGGTCGGCTGGCTGAGCCCCGTCTGCTCGACGAGCGCGCCGACCGAGAGCTCGCCGCCCCGGGTGCCGTCGCTCGAGCCGTTCGCGAGCCGCTGGGCGAGCAGGCGGCCGAGCAGATCGCGCCGAGTGGGATCGGAGATCACGTCGAAAACGTCCGCCATGGCTAGAGGGTAGCCCGCGCTCCCCCGGGAGTACCATGGGCCGCTGTCCGAGAACGCTCGGCGACGAGAGGCGATGCGCGTGGCGAAACCCGTCAGCCGGGTCGGCTTCGCCGATCGTCTGCGCGCGGCCCTCACGTCGTTCATGACGAACAACCCGTCGCGCTTCGCGCTCCTCGTCTTCGTCGCGCTCATCCTCCTGTTCACGTTCCTCCTGTCGCTCCCGATCTCGACCGCGAGCGGTCGGCGCGCGCCGTTCGTCGACGCGTTCTTCACAGCGGTGTCGACGATCTGCGTCACCGGCCTCACGACCGTCGACATGGCGACGTACTGGTCGCCGTTCGGGCACGTCGTCATCGTCATCGGCACGCAGCTCGGATGCGCGGGCGTCCTCACGATGGCCTCCGTGCTCGGCCTCATCGTCAGCCGACGACTCGGGCTGCGGCAGAAGCTCATCGCCGCGGGCGACGCGAACCCGCTGCGCTTCAAGCGCGGTCCCGTCGCCGAGAGCCAGGCGGTGCGCTTGAGCGACACGCAGGGCCTCCTCGTGACCGTCGCCGTGAGCATGCTCGTCATCGAGGGCGGCGTGTTCCTCCTCCTCTACCCGCGCATGCTCCTCGCCGGCCACGACCCCGTGCACTCGCTCTGGGAGTCGCTGACCTTCGCGACGATGTCCTTCACGAACACGGGCTTCGTCCTGACGAGCCCGGGTCTCGCGCCGTTCGCGACCGACACGTACTTCCTGCTCGTCCTGTCGCTCTCCGTCATCCTCGGCGCGATCGGCTTCCCCGTCTTCTATTCCCTCTCCCGCGTGCTCTTCTTCCCTCGCCGCTGGTCGCTGCACGTTCGGCTCACGCTCGCCGGCTTCGGCGCGCTGCTGTTCGGCGGCGCGATCGCGTACATCGCGCTCGAATGGAACAACGCGAACACGTTCGGCGGCGACACCGACTTCGGACAGCGGCTCCTGCAGTCGTTCTTCCTCTCGACGATGACGCGCTCGGGCGGCTTCTCGACGATCGACACCGCCGAGCTCTCGCAAGGCAGCCTCCTCGTGACCGACATGCTCATGTTCGTCGGCGGCGGCTCCGCGTCGACAGCCGGCGGCATCAAGGTCACGACGCTCGCGGTGCTCTTCCTCGCGGCGCTCGCTGAGGCGCGCGGCCGCACCGAGATGGAGGCCTTCGGCCGGCGGATCCCGCAGGACGTCCTGCGCCTCGCGGTCGCGGTCACCCTGTGGGGTGCGACGGTGGTCGCGGTCGCGACGATCGCGGGGCTCGCGCTCACGCAGGACACGATCGACTACGTCCTGTTCGACGTCATCAGCGCATTCGCGACGGTCGGCCTGAGCACGGGGTTCACGATGAACGCCCCGGACGCCGCCCAGTTCGTCATCGCGCTCACGATCTTCCTCGGTCGCGTCGGCACGGTGACGTTCGCCGCCGCGCTCGCGGCGAGGCAGCACGCCCAGTTGTTCACCCGACCGGAAGAGAGGCCAATCGTTGGCTGACAGGATCCCCCACGACGCCCCCGTCCTCGTCATCGGCCTCGGCCGATTCGGTGCGGCGACGGCGGGCCAGCTGCAGCGCCTCGATCGCGAGGTGCTCGCGGTCGACGAGGACATGGGGCTCGTCCAGAAGTGGTCCGAGCGCGTCACGCACGCGGTCCAGGCGGACGCGCGCTCGATCGACGCGCTCCGGCAGATCGGCGCGCAGGACTTCTCGATCGCGGTCGTCGCGGTCGGGTCCTCCGTCGAATCGAGCGTCCTCATCACGGCGAATCTCGTCGACCTGAAGATCCCGCAGATCTGGGCGAAGGCGGTGAGCCAATCGCACGGCAAGATCCTCGCCAGGATCGGCGCCCACCACGTCATCTACCCCGAGCGCGAGGCGGGTGAACGGGTCGCGCACCTCGTCTCGGGGCGGCTCCTCGACTTCATCGAGTTCGACGACGGCTACGCAATCGTCAAGATGTACCCGCCGAAGGTCATCCGCGGCGTGACGCTCGCCGAGTCGCAAGTGCGGTCGAAGTACGGCGTGACGGTCGTCGGCGTCAAGAGCCCCGGCAAGGGCTTCACGCACGCGACCGCGGACACCGTCGTCTCGAACCACGACCTCGTCATCGTGAGCGGCCTCGCGTCCGACATCGAGCGGTTCGCGGCCCTCGCGAGCTGAGGCTCAGCGGCCTGCCGCGAGCTCCCGCGCCCTCGCGAGGGCGGCCTCGGCGGCGCGAAGGAAGAGCGAGGCGAGGTCGGCGTCCTCGAGCACGGCGATCGCGCGCTCGGTCGTCCCCTTCGGGCTCGTCACGCGGCGGCGCAGCTCGGCGGGGTCCTCACCGCTCGCGTCGAGGAGCGCGGCCGCCCCGATGAACGTCCCCTCGGCGAGGAGCTTCGCCTCGCGCTCGTCGAATCCGAGCCGCCTCGCCGTCTCGGTGAGCTGCTCGACGAGGAAGTACACGTACGCCGGACCCGACCCGGAGATCGTCGAGAGCGCGTCGATGCGGTCCTCGTCGACGACGACGACCGAGCCGATCGCGCCGAACAGTCGCTCGACCGTCGCCCGCTGCTCCGCGCTCGCGCGCGACCCGAACGCGACCCCGGTGACGCCCTTGCCGAGGCGGGACGGGGTGTTCGGCATCGTGCGCACCACCGCGTTCGGGATGCGCGCCTCCATCGTCGCGATCCTCACGCCCGCGGCGATCGAGACGACGATCGCGTCGGGTGCGAGCATGCCGCGGATCTCCTCGAGGACGTCGGGGACGGCGGCCGGCTTGACGCCGAGCACGACGATCCCCGCTCCGTCGATCGCCCGCGCGGTCGCGTCGTCCTCGGTCTCGTAGGCGAGCGAGAGGACGCCCGGTCGACGCAGGTCGGCGGCCTTCGCCTCGGTCCGATTGACGGCCCTGATGCCGCCCTCGACGCGCGCGCCGGACGCGAGGAGCCCCGAGATGATCGCGCCGCCCATCGAGCCGGCGCCGATGAATGCGATACCCGGAAGGTCGGGCGGCTGCGTCATGCCCTCATCCTAGAATCGGCGGTATGAGCACCGAGGGCGGTACCAAGGCGATCCTCGCGGCGATGATCGCGAATCTCGGGATCGCCGCCGCGAAGTTCATCGGCTACCTGCTCTCGGGCGCGTCCTCGATGCTCGCCGAGTCCATTCACTCGGTCGCGGACTCGACGAACCAGATCCTCCTCCTCGTCGGGCAGCGGCGCGGCAGACGCAAGGCCGATGAGGAGCACCCCTTCGGGTACGGTCGCGCTCGCTACGTCTACGCGTTCATCGTCGCGATTATCCTGTTCTCCGTCGGCGGCGTGTTCTCGCTCTACGAGGGCTACCACAAGCTCGAGCACATCCTCGAGCACCCGGACGAGCCCGCGCTCGACCCCGCGTGGTGGTGGCTCCCGATCGTCGTCCTCGTCATCGCGATCGGGCTCGAGTCGTTCTCGCTCGCGACCGCCGTGCGGGAGTCGAACAAGATCCGCGGCGAGCAGAGCTGGGTCGAGTTCGTGCGTCGCGCGAAGTCGCCGGAGCTGCCCGTCGTGCTCCTCGAGGACATCGCGGCGCTCCTCGGCCTCGTGCTCGCGCTCCTCGGCGTCGGCCTCACGGCGATCACCGGTGACGGCATCTTCGACGTCATCGGCACATTCGGCATCGGCGTCCTGCTCGTGCTCGTCGCGATCGTCCTCGGGATCGAGATGGGGAGCCTCCTCGTCGGCGAGGGCGCGACGCGCAAGGACCTCGACGCGATCCGGCGCGCGATCGAGTCGCACCCGGAGGTCGAGCGCATCATCCACATCAAGACGCTCTACGTCGGCCCGGAGGAGCTCATGGTCGGCGCGAAGCTCGCCTTCTCGGGCGAGCGGACGCTCTCCCAGATCTCGGCCGCGACGAATGCGGTCGAGGCGAGCGTGCGCGAGGCCGTGCCGGTCGCGCGCATCATCTACTTCGAGCCCGACGTGTACCGTCCGGATGCGGACGCGAAACCGCCGACCGATTCGATCGTCATCAAGTCGGCCGACTGAGCCGAACCAACGCGAGGGGGACCAGTGGACATCCTGAGGAACGTGCTGCTCACGATCCATCTGCTCGGCATGGCCGTCATCGTCGGCGCGTTCATCGTCCAGATGCGGGCGAACAGCGGGTTCCGCACGGGGCTCATGCTCGGCGGGGCGATCACGCAGGTCGTGAGCGGTGTCGCGCTCGTCGGCCTCGCCTTCGCGCTCGGCAACGACGTCGATCACGTCAAACTGGGCGTCAAGGGCGGGATCGCGATCGTCGTCCTCGTCGCGGCGATCGTCGCGCTCGTGCAGCAGCGGCGGGGCGGCAAGGTCAAGCCGTGGTTCCACGCCGCTGGCGGACTCGCCTTCGTCAATGTGCTCGTAGCAGCACTCTGGAACTAGTCGCTGCGCGGCGAAGGCCCGGTGGGCCTTCGCAAGGCGAGTCCGCCGCCGAAGGCGGCAGCCTTCGTCAATGTGCTCGTAGCAGCACTCTGGAACTAGTCGCTGCGCGGCGAAGGCCCGGTGGGCCTTCGCAAGGCGAGTCCGCCGCCGAAGGCGGCAGCCTTCGTCAATGTG
>Ga0182743_1002477_pt1 | contig 16170 bp, 11 predicted proteins | sample eDN3rd30CKraftOP_FD_128522 | JGI IMG/M metagenome (GOLD analysis project Ga0182743, IMG submission 128522) | Enriched Organic Plus compost microbial communities from Emeryville, California, USA - eDNA 3rd pass 30_C Kraft OP (version 2) (version 2) ... | reverse complement strand
TCCTTGGCCGGACGATCGCAGCGTCCGGCCCGTGGCAAACCCATCGCTCCAATCGCAACTTCGGCCCAGGCAGGCTTTCCAAAACGCTCGGATGCTTTGGACCCAATGCGATGGAGTATTCAACCGCTTTCTCCGGAGGCTCGTTAGCCTCCGGCTAGGAACCGTGTGAAGGGGGCGGTTATTGTTCGGCCTGCAGGTGGGCTTCGACGAACCAGAGCTGCTTGTCGAGTTCGCGGCTGACCTCGGTGAAGACGTCGGCGGTGTCTTTGTCCTTCAGCTCGTCGGCCTGGTCGATCGCCTGCCGAGCGCTTTTGCCGACCGCGGCGATCGCCGTCGACAGGGCCTGCACGTGTCCCAGGCCGTCTTTGAGGTCGACCGGATAGGCGGGCAGCTTGCTCTTCTTGGCGATGCACTGCACGGTCCCCTCGGGGCTACCGCCGAGCTGCGAGGCACGTTCGGCCACCGTGTCGGTGAGCTCGACGACCGCGGAATAGACCGAGTCGAACAGCAGGTGAAGCTGATAGAACCGCGGGCCGCGAACGTTCCAATGCGCTTGCTTGGCTTGCAGTTGCAGGTCGAGCAGTTCGGCCAACTTCTCGTTGCAGAGCGCGATGATCTTGGAGCGGGTCGATTCGGGGAGGTCGTTTTTGGTGGGAACCATACAAGTGTCCTTCCTAGCGGCAGAGGTAAATGGAAGTCCCAGCGCCGGCCGAAGCCGTTGGACCTGATTGTGGCTCTGAATAAGTGTATCAGGCCGGCCAAGGGCGTTGGGCCATCTCGCAAACCTCCTAGGCAGTGCAAACGGCTCGCCAATCGCTGCCACACGGTTACGGATGGTCGATCGCGTGCAGGGCGTCCTGGAGCGTGTTGTAGTACATAAAGAACAGCCGAAAGATCAGCGTGATCAGGACGAAGGCCACTAGCCCAAAGACCAGCACTGTGCTGACGAAGGCGAGCACCCGCATTGCCGCGCGGGCCTTGTCCTCGAACTCGCGCGTCAGCCGCAAAAGCGACTCGGTCGTGGCGCCGGCCATTTCGGCGGCTGTGAGCGACTGCACGAAATCGTCCGGAAAGGCTTGGGCGGCGGCGAAGGCTTCGTAAAACTGATCGCCCCGGGCGATGGCTGCGGAAACGATGTCGCGATGGCTCAGGTAGTAGACGTTCTGCGTGGCGTCGATTGCTAGCTCGACGGAGCGGCGGGCGTCCATGCCGCTATCGAGCGCCGTGGCGAGCGTCCAGCTCAAGCGGGCAAGCGCGAACGATTCGAGACAGCGGCCGATCAGCGGAATGCGCATCGCAAGGAGCATCGGCGTCGAGCCGAAGGCGCCTCGCTGGACGACGAACGCGCCGACGACGAGCGTCATCAGCAGCGCGAACACCGCGGCGAAGTAGACGAGCATCCCGCGCGTGCCCGACAGGCCGACGCCGAGCACGTCGAACGGCTCGCCGCCGCTCATGTCGGCCGCCCAGCCGAACGCCCAGATCAGCACGCCGATCAGAATGACGGCGACCGTGAGCTGAAACACGGGCCAGGCAATGCTGATGAGAAACATCCGCCGCGTGGCCGCCTGGTGCTCATAATATTCGGCCAGCCGAAAGAGGACTTCATCCAGCTTGCCGGTCTGCTCGCCGATGGCGACCATCTGCACGACGAGCGGCGGAAAGTAGCCCCCCGCGTCGCGCATGCCATCGGCCACTGTGCCGCCGGCGAGCACGCGATTTTTGATCTGTTCGACGTGCCGCTTGTGCGTTGCCGAGCCGTAGTTGGCTTCGGTCGTCCAGAGCCGCCGCGCATCGACGCCCGAGCGAGTCGAAGTCGCCACACGCTGACAGAACTGAATCAGCCGGCGTGTGGAGATGCTGAACATGCGGGATGTTTCCAGTTGTCTCGTCCCCCCGCTCTGCGTGGGGACGCACGGTTGGACGCTCAGCGTTCGTTAAGCTCCGCCCCAGGCTGGAGCTTGGGACGGAGTTCTCGCTCGACGCAGAGCGTCGGTGCTCTCTTTCCCGCGCAGAGCGTGGGAAAGAGAGGTCTATTGCTACCTGTTACTTGCCGCCGACAAGCTGCGCCTTGGCTGGCGAGCCGTCGACGTCGACTAGCTCCACCCGCAGCGGCTCGGTGCGAGCCTTGCGGTTGACGGCCAGCGTCAGCGTGTGCAGCCCAATCGGCAGGTCGACAATCGTCTCGCCGGCGATGGCCGCCGGCTTGCCGTCGACCCACAGCGTCAGGCCGTCGCCGCCGCCGGTGAGGAGTTTCACCTTACCAGCCGCCGTCACGTCGATCTGGAAGCGGACGAACGTCGTCGGATCGTTCCCTTGGTGAACGACGAAGGTCGGCAGGCCTTCGAGCGGCAGATCGCCTCGCACGCGGCTATAGGCCGACTCCCACGACAGGGCCGGATCGTTCGTAGCAGCCGTGTCGTAGCTGGTCCGATTGAGCTTCTGGTGCGCTTCGGGCGACCAGGTGAGCACTTCCCAGCGACGGACATAGCGCGACTGACCGATCGAGTAGTCGCCGACCTTGCCTAGCTCGGACAGGAAACGAGTCAGGTCGACCAGTTCCTCGCGAGTGAGTGGATCCATCAGGCCGTCGGGCATCAGCGAGCGGCCGTCCTTGCGCTCCTCGATCGAGTCCTTGGCGATGGTGATCAGCTTGTCGTTCTGATCGCGGAGAACCAGTTCCTTTTCCGTTTCGCGGGCGACAATGCCGGTGATGACGTCGCCGGCGTCGGTCAGCACGAGCTGCGAGTGGTAGTTCTCCTTCACCTTCGCAGCCGGAGCGATGAGCGACTCGATCAGGTAGTCGATCTGAGCGCTCGCGCCGATGCTGACGAAGTCGGGACCAACCTGGCCTCCGCTGCCGCCGATGGCGTGGCACTTCATGCACTGCATGTCGGCCCGGCGATAGATCGCTTCGCCTCGGGCTGCGTTTCCTTTTTCGCGAACTTCGGCAACCAGTTCGTTCATCAGCTCGGGGGTGAGCTTCCATACAGCTTCGCCGAGGCCGCCAGCCTGCTGAATGGCTGCGATCAGCTCCTCCGAAGGTTGCGGCGCGGCGCGAGCCACACGCAGCGCGAGTTTCGCCGTGTCGGCTGAGAGCTTGGCGTTGGCCAGGGCTGCGGCGAGGGCCGCCGAGCCTTGCTTCTGCGCCACCAGAGCGCCAACCGTCGCTTGCGGATCGATGCCTTGCGGCGCCGCAGCCAGCAGTTCGGCCGTCAGTTTGGCAGCCAGCGGCGGATCGAGCGCCACGAGCGCCGAAATGGCCCGCTCGCTGTCGGCGAGCGGCTGCCGGCGCTGGGCGATCTTCAGCAGCGAAGCCTTCCCTTCGGGGCCGCCGAGCGAAGCGAGCGCCGAAATCGCGGCAAAACGAACTCCCTCGGGCGCGGCGTCGCCGGAGCTGGCGAGCTTTTCCAGATCAGGCCGCAGTTTGGCGATCTTCCAGACGCCCGCCGCACGGGCAGCAGCCGCACGGACGTCGTTGCTCGGGGATTCGAGCAGTTTCGAGACCTGCGACAGATCGCCAGCCGGCTGAATCTTGCGCAACTCGCTCGTATCGACGAGCGCCTTGAGCAGCGCGGCCTGCCGATCGGGGGCAAGCGGCGCCGGCCCGCGGACGGTCATTTCCCAAACCGTACCGAGTTCCTTCGGCCCGCCGAGCGTGGCGACGAGCGTCAGCACACTGTCGACGCGGTCGGCTGGAATCTTGTCCTGCTTGATCAGGTCGAGCAGCGGCTCGACCACCGCCGGCGAATCGACCGCCTTCAAGGCGAACGTCAGATGCTCCACGCGGCCGCCGAAGTCGAGGCTGCCGTCTTTCACAGCCGGAACCCAAACCGGGGCGAGGTCGCGCATCGTCTGCCAGAGGGCGAAGTCGAGGAAGCGGTCCATCGGCTGGTCGAGCACCGTCGCGGCGATGGCCGCCGACTGCGGCTGCGGAACGAGCGCGAGGGCTCGCACGGCTTCGAGCCGCACGCGCGGATGCTCGTCGGCCACGCCGGCGCGGAAATAGGCGGGCGCATTGTCGATGCGATCGAGCCAGTGCACAGCCGTGCGAATGGCTGCGGCGCGAACGCGGTGATCCTTCGAGCGAATCAGCTCATCGAGCAGTACCGGTTCCGGCGTGTCGATGCATTCGTAGGTCCACAAGGCTTCGAGACGGTGATGCTCGGTTTGCGGGTCGCTCGGATCGAGCGAGGCGACCCATTTCTTCAGCGGCTCGGCCACAGCGGCGGCGCCGTGGTTCTTGAGCATCAACTTGGCCCACTGGCGGACCCATTCGTTTTCCGACTTCAGGCGTTCGAGCAGTCCCGCGACGCTTTCGTTTTCAGGAATCGCAGTTTTGAGCGTTTTCCGGCCCTTGGCGGTCACTCGCCAGATGCGGCCGTGGGTGTGGTCGCGGCGTTCGTCGCGGAAATCGACTTCGCCGTGCTGAATGATCGGGTTGTACCAGTCGGCGATGTAGATCGCGCCGTCGGGGCCCATCTTCACGTCGATCGGGCGGAAGGCGACGTGCGTCGTCTTGATCAGTTCGGGCGCTTGCTTCGATGCGTAGCCCGAGCCGTCTTCAGTTACCACGAAGCGGCAAACGCGGTGGGCCCGGAAGTCGTTCGTGATCATGTTGCCGTCCCATTCGGGAGGCAGATGACCGCCGCCGACAATCTCCAGGCCGCAATGCTTCGGGCTGCCGGGGTTGAGCCCTTCGACGCGGCGGGCGGCGCCCGGAGCGGCGACGAAGACCGAGCCCGGAAACACGTAGTTGATCCCTTCGCCGTAGGCGCCGTCGGTGGCGAACGACTGACCCCAGCGGTCCTGATGGTGGCCCCACGGGTTCACGAAGCCGTAGCAGAGCACTTCAAGCTGCAGCGTCTCCGGGCGGAACCGCCAGATGCCGCCGCCGTTGAGCCGCTTCACGCCCCACGGCGTTTCGACGTGGCTATGGATGTAGATCGATTGGTTCATGTACAGGCAGCCGTCGACGCCCCAGCGCAGCGTGTGCAGCAGGTGGTGCGTGTCTTCGGTGCCGAAACCGGAGAGGACGACGCGCCGCTGGTCGGCTTTGCCGTCGCCGTCAGTGTCCTTCAGGTGGATCAGCTCGGTGCTGTTGGCCACGTAGCAGCCGCCATCGCCGGGAATCACGCCGGTCGGAATCAGCAGCCCATCGGCAAAGACGGTCGTCTTGTCGGCCTGGCCGTTACCGTCGGTGTCTTCGAGGACGAGAATCTTGTCGGTCGCCTTCTGCCCCGGCTTGATCTGCGGATAGACCTCGCTGCTGGCGATCCACAGCCGGCCTTGAGCATCGAAGTTCATTTGGATCGGCTTGTGGAGCATCGGATCGCCGGCGAACAGGTTCACCTCGAACCCGTCAGCGACGATGAACGACTTCCGCTCCTCTTCCGGATCAGGAGAAGGAATGTCCTTCAGATCGCGCTGGGCCAGGGCTGGGGAGGCCAGCGACATGGCCAGCACCATCGACGCCGCGCACGCATAGGCCAGCCGCGAAGCGGCGGCACAAAAATCGGGTTCAGTCCCACAAGTATTACGGATCATAGGTAATCCCATGCTTCTTTAGCAGAGCAATAAATTCTTCTTGAAAGGTCAGGCGCTTCGTGGATCCACTTGGAGGAATTCGACATGAGCTTGTCGATCACCTCGGACAACGCAAGTTTCGGCGGCGTGTAAAGTAATCCGTGCACATGGTCGTCAACGCCGCCGATCGCCGTTACTTCCCCCGACTGTCGTCGGGGGCTCGCCGGGTTACTTGGATACTCGCCGCAGCTCGTACTTTTGCTTGAGCGGCTGGCGGAGTTCGGCGATTTGCTTTTCCTTTTCTTCGACGAGCGGGTCGAACATTGGGATTTCGACCGCGTTGTTCCCCTGTTCGTGTTTACGGAAGAGGAACAGATAGGTTTCGTTCTGTGGGCGATGGCGATGGAAGAACAGCTCGTTCTTTTCGCCGATCAATTGCCGCAGCTTAGTGAGACGCTCGCGCGCGGCGGCGTTGTCGAAGGTGATAGCCTTCGGCTCGCCGGTCAGTTCAACCTCGCCAGCCAACTGGCCGTCGATGAGCAATTGATACTTGCCCGGCGCAAGGCCGGCGACTTCCAGCGTTTGGCTGGCGGTGGGAACGAAGTCGGCCGACGGATAATCGGCGCGAGCGAGGTCCGGCGTCGGCAGAAAGCGGTCGGTTGCGACAAACGACAGGCCGTTGGCGTCGTGCTTCAGGTCCGAGACAGCCGTGCCGCGGGCTGCGAGCGTGTTCTTGGCGACGTCGATGTTGACGGTCCAAGCGTCGCGCGGCACGCCCAGCACTTTGGCAAAGTCCTTGGCCGTCACCCAGTTGCCGTAGGGGGTGAGATGCTGGCCGTTATCGGTCAGCGGCGGCTGGTTGGCCGGAGCGTTCTTCAGCCGTTCTTGCACGGCGGCGAAGAAGTCGGCGAACGTGTGGCCGCGATCGGCTGCGATGCCGCGAATCGATTTGCAATACTCCGCCAGATCGGAGTTGTACTTGCTCGCAAAGGCGGCTGCGGGGCCAACCTCTTCACGCGGCGGCGGCGTCAGCAGGACGATGCGAGCGCCGGTCGGTTCGAGGGCGTTAAGCAAGTCGTTCAAGCCGTGCTCGAAGTCGGCGAGACCGTCTTGCCCGGCGTACGCTTCATTCTGACCATAGCAGACGACGATGACCGTCGGCTTGCAGAGCGCGACGTCGTTGACGAGCCGCTTGAAGCCGTCGGCGCGACCGCCGAACACGCCGCGGGAATCGCCCCAGACCGTGTCGCCGCTCCAACCGACGTTGCGATACGAGATGTTCTTGCTGGGCAATGCTCCCGCGAGCGTCGTTTCCAGATAGCCGTCGCTTTGCAGCCGCTCGATGAACGTGCCGCCGAGCAGGACGACGCGGTCGCCGTCGCGCAGAGCGAAGTGGCCCTTCTCGGTCGACTTGGCGCCGACCGGAATGATGCTGGTTTGAGCTTCGACGAGCTGGCCGGGACCGCCCCAAGGGCCAGACTTACCATACTCGCCCAGGGCGTGGGCCTTTTGCCAGCTACCGTCGTCGAAGTCGGTCACCGCCCAGCGGCCGCCTACCTTCGTGGCGAATTTCCAGCTATTGTCGCTGACCACTTCGACGGTTGGCTTGCCCCCTTTCGACTTGACGGTCGCCTTCACCATGAGACCGGCGGGGTCGGCGCCCGCGTTCCGGGCATGCACGGCGATCAGATTGCGACCAGGCGCAAGGTACGGGCCGATCTGGTACTTCGTCCGCTGCTGCCAGCCTTCGCCGGCGCCGACATTGCGGCCGTTGATGAACAGCTCGTAGCTGTTGTCGGCGGAGATTTCCAGTTCGCCGCTTTCCGGCTCGGGCGCTTCAAACCACTTGCGGAAATAGACGCTGCCGGGGGCCGCCTTGGTGGCGGCGTCGGGCGTGCTCCAAATCCACTGCGGCGGAGCGGCGTCCGCGGACGCGGCATAAAAAAACTGGCCGGCGACGACCAATAGCGCAAACAAACACGATCTCAAGGCTCGGCCTCCGTGAAGGCGAAGGAATATCGAAGGGAGAGGCAACGGGCGGGCCGACTGGCGCCGGACCCGGCGGGGCCGGGAAAAAGTAGTCGTCTTATTGTAATCTGCCGCAATTTCCGATGCGCGAGGGCGGAAACCCCACTAGGGAGCGATGCTCCGCACTCGAACGTAATAAGCCCCGCGAGATTTCCCTTCGCTCTCGAGCCAGGTTTGCAGCCGCGACTGCCCCGGTTGTAGTTCCAAGCTCAGGGTGACTTCCTCGGCGCCGGCGGGCACGTCTACGGCTTTTTCCACCTCGCCAAGCCGCACCCTCGCCCGGGTGGCTGCCAGCGGGTACGAAACGCCGGCTGGGCGGGTGCGCAGCGTCACTTCGTACTGGCCCCCCTGCTCCACCTCCACAGCCCACCAGCCGTTGGACATCGGGTCGACGGAGACGCCTCGCTGACCTCCTTGGGCCCACGGGACTTGTGGCTCGGGGGCGTGCCAGTCGTGGCAGTTCAGATCGACCGGATTGGCTTTCTCCGAGCCGAGGACGATCCAGGGGTACTCGTCGAAACCCTGCGACACGTCGGCCCACCAGGCGTCGTACTCCTTCCGTAGCGCCGCGACGACGTCGGGATGCTGGGCGGACACGTCGCGCTCCTGCCCGGGGTCGCGCTCCAGCGATTCGTACAGCTCGTTGCCGTTGACCAATCGCCAGTCGTCGGTCAGCACGGCCGTCTTGCGCCATTTCTCGGGGCGCTCGACTCGCTGCGAGTGGACGAAGATGGTTCGCGCTGGCCACTGCTCGGCGCTACTACCGGTGAGGAGCGGCGTGAGCGATCGGCCGTCCCAAGCCTTGTTGCCTTCGGGCGGCGTGAGACGGCAGATCTCGGCGAGCGTCGGCAGCAGATCGAAATGGGTGGTGAGCGTGCCCACTTGAGCTCCGGAGCGAACAAACTTGCCCGCTTCTCCTTGCGGCCAACGAATGAAGCACGGGACGCGATGGCCGCCATCGTACTGCGAAGCCTTTTGCCCTCGCATGCCGGCGTTGTAGCCGGTCCACTTGGGCGAGTCGCTCTCGGACGCCGCTTTGGCGTTGCGGCCTTGGTTTGGGTTGCGCGGCTGCGGCGGGTAATAGACGCCTTCCGCCGTGCCGTTGTCGGTCATGAAGATGACGATCGTGTTGTTGCTTAGCTTCCACTCGTCGAGCCTGGCGAGCAGTCGGCCGACGTTTTCGTCGACATTGGCGATCATGCCGTAAAAGTTCGCCATCGGCTGCGGCACGCCCTGGTCGACATACGGCTGGCTGTATTTGGAATCGACGCGGTAAGGGGAATGCGCCGCGTTGGTGGCGAGGTAGCAGAAAAAAGGCCCGTCCTTGTGCCGCTCGATGAACTGCTCCGCGTTGCGAAACCAAATGTCGGTGCAGTAGCCCTGCTGCTGTTCCGGCTGGCCGTTGCGGAGGTAGGTGTCGTCGAAATAGTCGTTGCCCCAGGCGTCGGGCGTTTGCCCTACGCCGCCGCCGGCATGCACCAGCGACTCGTCAAAGCCGCGGTCGACGGGCCGATAGGGATAGTTGTCCCCCAGGTGCCATTTTCCAAACGCGCCGGTGGCGTAGCCGGCTTCTTTGAAGAACTGCGGCATGATTTTCTCATCGCGCCGCAGAATCGAACGCCCCATGATCGTGTGCCACACGCCGCTGCGAACCGAGTAGCGACCGGTCATCAGCGCGGCCCGAGTCTCGGCGCAGGTTGGGTCGGTATGAAAATTCGTCAGGCGAATGCCCTGCCGGGCAAACGCGTCGAGGTTGGGCGTCTTCAGCATCGCGTTGCCGTGAATGCCGATGTCGCCGTAGCCCTGATCGTCGGTGATGATCAGCAGCACGTTCGGCCGGGAGGGTTCTTCCGCTGCGGACCAGGTGTCGGTGAAGAAGGTGGAGAGCAGCAGCGTCGCGATCGCGAGGGGGAGAGACCGTCGCGCGCAAGGCAGGAACGAAGCGAACGTCATCGCAAATCACCCGTTTCAACAAGGTTGGTGTGACATCAGTGGGGGCTGATTCTCGGTCATCCGCCCCCTGCAGGTCAAATCTTGCGCCCGGAACGAAAACTTGTCCCGAAATAGTTGATGCATAAACTAACTGCATCGACTCGCCTAACGCGAAAGGTCTTGGGGGCATATGGCCAGCCGACTGCAAAAAGAACTGAAGAAGCGCAACCCGTTCGATTCGCTCGAGCAGGAGGCGATGCTGAACCTAGTGCGCACGAACGATCAGTTTCAGATTTGCTTTACGCGACTGTTTCGGAAGTATGGCCTGACGCCGGCGCAGTACAACGTGCTGCGAATCTTGCGCGGCGCCGGCGAGCCGCTTCCGATTCTCGAAATCGCCGATCGGATGGTAACGGTCGTCCCCGGAATCACGGGACTCGTCGACCGCCTCGAGCAAGCCGGTTGGGTGAAGCGGCTTCGCTCGCAGGAGGACCGCCGGGTAATCCACGTCGAAGCGACGCCGAAAGCCCTCGCCCTGCTCGCGAAGCTCGACGAGCCGCTCTTGGGCCTGCATCGCGACTTGCTGGGCCATTTGACCCAGGACGAGTTGCGGCAATTGTCGCGGCTGCTGGAAAAAGCGCGGCAAAGTCTGGATTCGGCTGTAAGGTAGTCGCCGCTCGCCGGTAATAGTTGATGTATCAACTGTTCGCGTGTCAGCGAACTACTTGAAGGCTAGGAACTTACGATGATCACGCTCCGCAAAGCCGCTGATCGAGGCCATTTCGATCATGGCTGGCTGAAGACCAGCCACACCTTCTCGTTCTCGGACTACTACGATCCGCAGCACATGAACTTTCGCGTGCTTCGGGTGATGAACGAGGACTGGGTCGCGCCAGGCCAAGGCTTCGGCATGCATCCGCATCGAAACATGGAGATCGTCACCTACGTGCTCGAAGGAGCGCTGGAGCATCGCGACAGCCTGGGGAACGGCGAAGTGCTGCGCCCCGGCGAATTCCAGCGGATGAGCGCTGGCTCGGGCATCCGGCACAGCGAGTTCAATCCTTCGGACAGCGAGCCGGTCCACCTGTACCAGATCTGGTTGTTGCCGCGGACGCAGGGGCTGACGCCGAGCTACGAGCAGAAGGCGTTTCCCGCTGAAGAGCAGCAGAACCGATTGCGGGTGGTAGCGTCGCCCGACGCTCGCGACGGTTCGCTCACGATCCACCAGGACGCGAGCATCTACCTGGCGAAGCTCGACGCGGGCAAGTCGGTGGAGCACTCGCTCGCCGCCGGCCGGCACGCCTGGCTGCAGGTGCTTCGCGGGACGGTGACGCTTAACGGTCAGCCGCTGGAGACCAGCGACGGAGCGGCCGTGAGTGACGAAAGCGGGCTGACAATCGAAGCCACCTCGCCCGCCGAGGTCATGCTGTTCGACCTGCCGTAGTTCCGGGATCGGCGAAATCTCGCCGTCCAAGCCGAGTCGGGGGAGCGAAACCGCTCCTCCGGCTTCACCGGCCCTCTTTCACCCACAAACCTACCAGGAGCCCAACTATGCAAGCCGCTCTTTCCATTCTCGGCCGCGTCATGCTCTGCACGATTTTCTTGATGAGCGCGATCGGCAATAAAATTCCCAACTTCTCCGGCGTCGTCGGCTACATGAAGGCCAACAACCTCACCTGGATGCCTGAGTTGCTGCTGGGCGGAGCGATTGTCGTTTTGATTGTCGGCAGCCTGTTGATCGTGCTCGGCTATCAGGCGCGGATCGGCGCGATGCTGCTGCTCGTGTTCCTCTTCCTGGCGACCTACTTCTTCCACGACTTCTGGGACCCACGCCACGGCGAAGCGGCGCAGTTGCAAACGATCCAGTTCATGAAAAACCTGGGCCTGGCCGGCGCGATGGTCTTCATCATTGCCAACGGCAGCGGCGCGGGGAGCCTCGACAGTCGGAAGAAACCGAAAGAGCCGCTCTACACCTAAGGCAGACCGGCACATCCGAGTGCCGTTGCGATCAAACCGACTCAACCGTGGCACAGGCGTCCCACCTGTGCATTTTTTATGGCGCTGGAACCACTCGCCCCAAATTCGCCAGGTAACTAGCCCCGCACAGCGCGGGCGCTACGATTGAAACGCCTCAAAATTGCCTGTCTTCGCTTGCGAGCGCGACTTGCGACGTCCCGCCCGCTGTCAGAACCGGTTGCCTCGCAGCAACTTGCGGCGGCGAAAGTTCGTCTTGTGGCTGCAGTCTTATCCTAGGTAAACTCGGCGAGATTGCCACGGATTGGCGAAAAAGGGACGAACTGATGAACACCGCTCTGCTGATGCTCGCCCTGTTTGCGGCGGGGGATGGAGTCGAGAAACCAATCGACGCGATCGTCGTTTGCCCGAAGGAGTTTGTCCCGGCGCTCGATCCGCTACTGGCTCACCGGCACGCGCAGGGGCATCGCATCGCCTACGTGCCGAACACCTGGTCCCCCACCGAAATTCGCGACGCCATTCGCAAGGCTGCCAAGGCGGGGGGGCTCAAGTACTTGCTCCTCGTCGGCGACGCCGAACCGGCAGCCGAAACCGATCCCGCCATTCGCGCCCGCACGGTGCCGACGCACCGCGCTCCAGCCAAGGTCAATGTCCGCTGGGGGAGCGAACCGGAACTGGCGACCGACAATTGGTACGCCGACTTGGACGACGACGGCATCCCCGAACTGGCCGTCGGCCGTCTGCCGGTCGATACGCCGCAGCAGCTTAGCCGCGTCGTGGCCAAGATTTTGGCCTACGAACAGCAGCTCGATCACGGCCAATGGCGGCAGAAGATCAACCTGGTCGCCGGCGTTGGCGGCTTTGGCGGGCTGGTGGATGGCGTGATCGAAATGTCGACGCGCAAGTTTCTCACCGACGGCATTCCCGCCGGCTACACCACGCACATGACTTACGGCAGTTGGCGTAGCCCCTTCTGCCCCGACCCGCGACTGTTTCATAACGTCACGCTGCAGCGGCACAACGAAGGGTGCTTGTTCTGGGTCTACATTGGCCACGGCAACGTGACCGAGCTGGATCAGGTGGCGGTTCCCGGCGGCCGGTTTCACATTCTGAACACCGACGACTGCGCGAAGCTGCGCGGTGGCATCGGCTCTCCGATCGCCATCACGCTGGCCTGCTACACCGGGGCCTTCGACTTCGAAGAAGATTGCCTTGCCGAAGAAATGCTAAAAGCGCCCGGCGGTCCTGTGGCGGTCTACAGCGGCTCGCGCGTGACGATGCCGTACGCCATGGCTGTGATGGGGACCGAAATGCTCGGCGAGTACTTCCGCGAGCAGCCGCCGACTTTGGGCGAGGTCATTCTGAACGCCAAACGCAAAATGGTCGCCTCAGCCGACGAGACCGACCCGCTCAAGAACGCCAACCGCCTGCTGCTCGAGGGGATCGCCTCGGTGATGAGCCCGAATCGAGAGCAGCTCAAGGATGAACGTCTCGAGCACGTGCAGCTCTTCAACCTGTTCGGCGATCCGATGCTTCGGCTGAGCTATCCGCAGCCGGTCGAGTTGGAAGCTCCTCGCGAAGCGGCCCCCGGCGACGTGATCGCCGTGAAAGGAACGTCGAAGCTGGACGGCAACGCCGTGGTCGAGCTGGTCTGCCGCCGTGATCTGCTTAAAACGCAATTGCCGCCGCGGGAGCGGTTCGATCCCAGCAACGCGGGCCTCGCCTCCCTGCAACAGGACTACGAGCTGGCCAACGACCGCGTGTGGCTTTCGAAAACGGTGCCCGTACAAAACGGCGAAGTCGTCACCGAGCTGCAAATTCCCAGCGATTGTCGCGGTCCGTGCCACGTGCGCGTCTTCGTGCAGGGAGAGAAGCAGCACGCAATCGGAAGCGCGAACGTCTACGTTCGCCCAGCGACGCCGGAAAACCGAGCACCGGCCGCCGCAGCCGCGACGCTGGAACGGCTGAACGGAGCGCTGGGGCGCTAAGCTCGCGAGCTCAATTTGTAGGGTGGGGCCAGGCCACTGCCTCTAGACGCTAGAGTTGCCCGCCGCCGTAGGTAGAATGGTCGCCTATGAAGACGACCATCCTTTGCTCCGCTCGTATTGTCGCGTTTCTTACGTTCGCCGCGCTCTCAGCGTCCGTTGAGGCCGGGACTATCGACACCGTCGCCGGCACTGGCAAGCCGGAGAACAACGGCGGCGCCGGACCGGCGCTCGAAGTGAACGTCGGCGATCCGTTCGGCGTCGAGGTTGGGCCCGACGGCGCGCTCTACATCACCGAGGTTCGCAACCATCGCGTCCTTCGGCTCGATCTTTCCACCGGCAAGCTCACGACCGTGGCTGGCACGGGCGAAAAGGGCTATTCCGGCGACGGTGGACCGGCGACCGAGGCCAGGCTGAACGAGCCGTACGAAGTGCGATTCGATCGGGCTGGCAACATGCTCTTTGTCGAGATGCAGAACCACGTGATCCGCCGCGTTGACGCCAAAACGGGCGTCATCTCGACCGTGGCTGGCGCCGGTAAGAAAGGGTACTCGGGGGACGACGGACCGGCGACGAAGGCTGAGTTCAACAATCCGCACAGCATTGCCCTCGACGCAGACGACAATATCTATGTCGCCGACATCCTGAATCACCGCATCCGCCGCATCGACGCCAAAACGGGCATCGTCACGACGATCGCTGGCAATGGCGAGAAGAAGCTCCCCGTCGCCGGCGAGTCGGCCACCGGCAAGCCGATGATCGGGCCGCGGGCGCTCTACATCCGCGACGGTCAGCTTTGGATTGCCCTCCGCGAGGGGCATAGCGTCTGGCGCATGAACCTGGCCGACGGATTGCTGACCCATGTTGCTGGCACGGGCAAGCAGGGCTTCACCGGCGACGGCGGCGATCCAGCCAAGGCGACGTTCGACGGCCCCAAGGGGATCGTAGTCGATGACAAGGGGCAGGTCTTCGTTGTCGACACCGAGAACCACGTCATCCGCCGCATCGACACCCGGCGGAACCTGATCGACACGGTCGCCGGGCACACGCCGAAGAAAGCTGGCGGCAGCGGCGACGGCGGTCCCGCCACCGAGGCGACGATGAACCGACCGCACGGTATCGGCATCGACGCGCAGGGGACGCTCTACATTGGCGACACGCTCAACCACCGCGTCCGCCGCGTCCGCATGAGCGACTAGGAGCCTGTCCAGCCATCCCCTTTCGAGCGAAAACGCTCTCCGCTGGACCCTCTCCGGTCGCAATGGTAAAGTCCCATGTACGGGACAGTTTCCACGGGTTTTGGTAAGCGGTTCGCGATGACGGGTATCACCCTCCGAGTGCTGGACGGCGCCGATCGCGGACGCGTCTATGAGAACCTCACGCCGCCGATCACCATCGGCCGCGAGGAAGGGAACACGATCCAGCTCAACGACGAACGCGTCAGCCGGTATCACGTCAAGATTCAGGAAGACCACGATCGGCTGGTGATCACCGACCTGGAGAGCACCAACGGCACGAAGGTCAACGGCGAAGACATCCAGCTTCGCATCCTCCGCTACGGCGACATGCTCATGATCGGCCGCAGCGTCCTCCTCTTCGGTTCGCGCGAGCAAATCGCCGAGCGGCTGGCGAAGTTGCGGGCGAACGATCCCGACGCCGGAGCGACTGTCGATCCCGAACAACTCGAACACGCCGGTCAGGTCTCGTCGCTCGACTTCGAACTGAATTGGAGCGAAGACTGCGAGCTGCAGGCCACGCTGCATTCGCTCGAGCCTCCCGAATTGCCCGATCGCTTATCCCCCGGGCAGGCTGCGCAGCTGTCGGAGCTGCTCGAATATTTCCACCTGCGGCTGCGAAACCTGATCACCTCGGTCCATGCCGACCCGAAGGGGAACAAGGTGGCGCTCGAATTGCGACAGTGGCAGGCGATCGTCGATCTGCAAGCCCGCATCGCCGAGTACCTGCGGCGCGTCGGACAACCCTCAGACTAAGTCCGCACAGCAGGACGCCCGATATGAAGCTCCGCCTGCACGCCTTCGACCTGCCGCTGCGGCACACGTTCACCATCTCGCGCGAGTCGATCGACGTGCAGCCGACGCTCATCGTCGAGCTGGAGCACGAGGGCCATCGCGGCTTTGGCGAAGCGACCAGCAATCGCTATTACGGTTTCACGATCGAGGCGATGTCGGCTGCCATCGAGTCGCTCCGCGACACGATCGAATCGGCCACTTGGGACGAGCCGACCGAGCTTTGGGCGCAGCTTCAAAGTTCTCTGGCGACCAACCCGTTCGCGCTCTCTGCGATCGATCAGGCGGCCCACGATCTGTGGGGCAAGCTTCGCGGCCAGCCGGTTTACAAACTCTGGGGGCTGACGCTCGACCGCGTTCCGCCGTCGAACTACACAATCGGCATCGATACGCCGGAGCGGATGGTCGCCAAGTTGAACGAAATGCCCGGTTGGCCGGTCTACAAGATCAAGCTCGGAACCGACCGCGACATTGAAATCGTCCGCCACCTCCGCCAGCACACCGACGCTACGTTCCGCGTCGACGCGAATTGCGGCTGGTCGGCGGAGCAAACGCTCGAATACGCCCCGCAGCTTAAGGAGCTGGGCGTCGAATTCATCGAGCAGCCTCTCCCTGCCGATCGCTGGGCCGACATTGGCCGGATCATCCACCAATCAGCACTGCCGATCATTGCCGACGAAAGCTGCATCGTCGAAGCC
>Ga0182743_1002475_pt1 | contig 16181 bp, 13 predicted proteins | sample eDN3rd30CKraftOP_FD_128522 | JGI IMG/M metagenome (GOLD analysis project Ga0182743, IMG submission 128522) | Enriched Organic Plus compost microbial communities from Emeryville, California, USA - eDNA 3rd pass 30_C Kraft OP (version 2) (version 2) ... | reverse complement strand
GCCTCGAAGGCCTCCACGGCCATCTCGGCGTTGCGGTTCCAGCCATGGAAGCGCCCGCCGTGGTCGCTGTCGCCGTGGCCCTGGACGTCGCACAGCCAGAGGTCGAAGTCCCGCGCCAGGTGCTTGAGCATCGGCTCGTAGGCCCGCCCGCAGAAACCATTGCCATGCAGGAAGTGCAGCAACGGCTTGCCGCTGGATTCGCTGCGCCAGCCACGCAGGGTGAAGCCGGCGGAACAGGAATGGGACCAGGCGATCAGTTGCATCGGACGTTCTCCTCGAGGGTCGCGCAGTGTAGCGACCCGCGGCCGCGCCGGACCAGTGCCCGGACGTGCTATGGTCGCGCTCCGCCAACCCGCACCGAGCGCCATGAGCCCGACCCGTCCCCTGCGCCTGATCCTCGCCAGCCTGCTGGTGCTGGCCGGCCTGCTGCTGTCGGTGTACTGGGCCGGGGAGAAGGCGCGGCACCGCTCGCTGCTCGCCGAGGCCGAGGCCGCCCACGAGCAGCTGGGGCTGTACGTCAGCTCCCTGCGCACCCTGCTGGAACGCTACCGCAGCCTGCCGGCGGTGCTGGCCCTGGACCCGGAACTGCGCCAGGCCCTGGCCGGCCCGGTCGCCGGCGAGCTGCAGCAGGCGCTGAACCTCAAGCTGGAGCGGATCAACGCCGCGGCGCGCTCCTCCACCCTGGAACTGCTCGACCGCGACGGCCTGGCCGTGGCCGCCAGCAACTGGCGTCTGCCGACCAGCTACGTCGGCCACAACTATGCCTTCCGCCCCTACTTCCGCCAGACCATCGCCCAGGGCACCGGGCGCTTCTACGCGGTGGGCGTGACCACCGGCATCCCCGGCTACTTCCTGGCCAACGCGGTGCGCGACGAGGCCGGGCGCTTCCTCGGCGCCATCGTGGTCAAGCTGGAATTCCCCGACCTGGAACAGCAGTGGAGCCAGACCCCCGACCTGGTGCTGGTCAGCGACACCAAGGGCATCGTCTTCCTCGCCAACCACCCCGGCTGGCGCTACCGCGAATTGCAGCCGCTGGACACCTTCGCCCGCCTGGAACTGGCGCAGACCCGCCAGTACGACCGCCAGCCGCTGAGCCCGTTGCAGCACCGCACCCTGCAGCCGCTGGGCGAGGACAGCCGCCTGGTGCGCGTCGGCGCCAAGGACGACGAAACCGACTACCTCTGGCAGTCCCTGAGCCTGCCCGACGACGACTGGACCCTGCACCTGCTGCGCGACGCCCGCGGCGTGCAGAGCGACGTCGCCACCGCGCGCCTGGCCGCCGCCGGGGCTTGGCTGGCGCTGGTGTTCCTGGCCCTGCTGCTGCAACAGCGCTGGCGCATCGCCCGCCTGCGCCAGCGCAGCCGCGAGGAACTGGAGCAACTGGTGGAACAACGCACCGCCGCCCTGAAAACCGCCCAGGACGGCCTGGTGCAAGCCGCCAAGCTGGCCGCCCTGGGGCAGATGTCGGCGGCCCTGGCCCACGAGATCAACCAGCCGCTGACCGCCCAGCGCATGCACCTGGCCAGCGTGCGCCTGCTGCTGGACGCCGGGCGCAGCGACGAGGCCCGCGCCGCCCTGGCGCGCCTGGACGAGTTGCTGGAGCGCATGGCCGCGCTGACCGGCCACCTGAAGACCTTCGCCCGCAAGACCCCCGGCGGCCTGCGCGAACGCATCGAACTGGGCCACGTGCTGGACCAGGCCCTGCAATTGCTGGCGCCGCGCATCCGCGCCGAGCAGGTGGAGGTCAGCCAGGTGCTCAGCGTGCCGGCCTGGGTGCTGGGCGACGCCATCCGCCTGGAGCAGGTGCTGGTCAACCTGCTGCGCAACGCCCTGGACGCGGTGACAGGCGTCGAGCGCCCGCACATCGGGGTGGCGCTGCGTCGCGAGGACCCGTACTGGATTCTGGAAGTCGCCGACAACGGCGCGGGCATCGCCGCCGAGCACCTGGGCAACGTCTTCGACCCCTTCTTCACCACCAAGCCGGTGGGCGAGGGACTCGGCCTGGGACTGGCGGTATCCTACGGCATCGTCCACGAACTCGGCGGCCGCCTCGAGGCCGCCAACCGCCCCGAAGGCGGCGCGCTGTTCCGCCTGGTGCTGCCCGCCGCGAGCGAAGAGACATGACCGAACACGTGATTTTCGTCGATGACGAAGCCGCCATCCGCGAAGCCGTGCAGCAGTGGCTGCAGCTGTCCGGCTTCACGGTGCGCCTGTGCAAGAGCGCCGAGGAGTGCCTGAAGAACCTGGAGCGCGGCTTCGCCGGCGTGGTGATCAGCGACGTGCGCATGCCCGGCACGGACGGCCTGGCCCTGCTCGAACGCCTGCAGCAGCTGGACCGCGACCTGCCGGTGATCATGGTCACCGGCCACGGCGACGTGCCCATGGCGGTGCAGGCCATGCGCGACGGCGCCTACGACTTCATCGAAAAGCCCTTCACCCCCGAGCGCCTGCTGGACAGCCTGCGCCGCGCCCTGGAAAAGCGCCGCCTGGTGCTGGAGAACCGCCAGTTGCGTGAACAGGCCACGCTCAAGGACCAGGTGGAGTCGCGCCTGCTCGGCGTGTCGAAGCCGATGGAGGCCCTGCGCCGCCAGGTGCTGGCCCTGGCCGGCACCCCGGTGAACGTGCTGATCCGCGGCGAGACCGGCGCCGGCAAGGAACTGGTCGCCCGCTGCCTGCACGACTTCGGCCCGCGCGCCGACAAGCCTTTCGTCGCGCTGAACTGCGCGGCCATCCCCGAGCAGCTGTTCGAAAGCGAGCTGTTCGGCCACGAGAGCGGCGCCTTCACCGGCGCCCAGGGCAAGCGCATCGGCAAGCTGGAGCACGCCAACGGCGGCAGCCTGTTCCTCGACGAGATCGAGAGCATGCCGCTGGCCCAGCAGGTCAAGCTGCTGCGCGTGCTGCAGGAGCAGCAGCTGGAGCGCCTGGGCTCGAACCAGAGCATCCGCGTCGACCTGCGGGTGATCGCCGCGACCAAGCCGGACCTGCTGGAAGAAGCCCGCGCCGGGCGCTTCCGCGAGGACCTGGTGTACCGCCTGAACGTCGCCGAGCTGCGCCTGCCGCCGCTGCGCGAAAGGCGCGAGGACATCCCGCTGCTGTTCGAACACTTCGCCCAGTTGGCCAGCGAGAAGCTCGGCCGCGAAGCGCCGCCGCTGTCCACCGCCGAACTGGCCCGGCTGCTGGCCCACGACTGGCCGGGCAACGTGCGCGAACTGGCCAACGCCGCCGAACGCCACGTGCTCGGCCTGGACCGCGCCGCACAACTGGAAGCGCCGGCCGGCAGCGGCCTGTTCGAACGCATGGAAGCCTACGAGGCCGAATGCATCCGCCAGGCCCTGAGCCAGTGCAAGGGCGACATCAAGGCGGTGATGGAACTGCTCGGCCTGCCGCGCCGCACCCTCAACGAGAAGATGCAGCGGCATGGGTTGAGCCGGGGGGATTATCTCGGAGAAGGCTGAGTCGCCTCCTCCAGGCGCTTGGCCAGGTACCCGCGCGAGATGCTCCCTGCCCCCCACCAGAGCAGCAGCAATGCGACGGCGGCTCCGAACAGAGCCAGCAGCGGCCAGCCCAGGCTTGCCCGGGGAGTGGCGAACAGGTTCGGCGTCATGCGTGGCATCCATGTCCAGACAGAAGGGATTCTGTCCTGCGCAACGGCACTTCGCCAATATCGCCTCGAGCGGCCGGCGCTTTTCCACAGGCAAAAAAACGGCCGCTGAGTGCAGCGGCCGGAAAGAAGACGTCGATTGGAGCAATCGGATATCGGCGTCGGGAAGCAAGGCCAGTCGGCGTTGGAGGAACCGGCTGGCGTGAGGGGCGGAAGTTCGCAGTCACCGCCCCTCGGTGACACATCAGGCTGATCGTGTCGGGCCTGCCGGGAGAGCCCGGCAGATAAAGACAAGTCTATTGACCTATCTAGTTTCGATAAAGCGCGAAGACGGCGAAAGACTTTTTCATAAAATGAAAAGATCACCGCCCCCGCCGGGATAAAAAAACGCCGCACTTCGTATGCGGCGCAAGGCATTGGGAATACCGGCTCACGCTCCGGGCTTCCCGGGGGAAAGTAACGCCGATCAGGAATCGGCGTTGGACTGGGCAGCGGCCTTGCCGGCGGTACGCTCGGCGTCGGAGGCCTGCTGGGCAGCGGCGATGGCGGCCTCGTTGGCTTTCACCATCTTGTCGGTCATCAGTCGGGATTCTTCGGCGAAGCTCAGTTGCACGAAGGACAGCGAGCAAACGGACAGCAGGGCAGCAACAACAAGTTTACGGGACATGATTCTCGAACCTTTGATTAGCCCCGCTCAGTGGGGGCGATGCAAAGGTTACGACTCGGTGACAGGCGGAAAAATAGCTGGCTCACCAACAGACCATTGCCTGAAAAGCAACAATCCGTTTTCAGGCCCAGTGCGCAGGGTCGTTCATCACCTGCTCGTCGGCGTCGAAGGCCTTGGGCAGTTCTTCCTTGAGGAACTCCACCCAGGTGCGGATCTTCGCGTCGAGGAAGCGCCGCGACGGGTAGAGCGCGAAGATCTGCCGCACGTGCAGGCTGCGCTCGGGCAGCACGCGCACCAGCTCGCCCTGGCGCAGCGCCGGCGCGGCCACGTAGCTGGGCAGCAGGCAGATGCCCATGCCGGCGCGGGCGGCCCCGGCCAGGGCCTCGGCGACGTTGACCATGAAGGTGTCGCGCGGGCGGATGACGCTCGCCTCGTTGTCTTCCTCGAAGGCCCAGCCTTCCGGGAAGGTCGGGTCCTGCAGGCGCAGGCAGCGGTGCTCGCGCAGGTCCTCGATGGCGCGCGGGGTGCCGCGCTCGGCCAGGTAGCCGGGGCTGGCGCAGAGCACGCTGTAGATGGTGCCGAGGGTCTGGGCGACGTACTCGGAGTCGGGCAGTTCGCGGTCGCGGGTGATGACCACGTCCTGGCCTTCTTCGAGGATGTCCGGCTGGCGCTGGGCCAGGGTCAGCTCGATGTAGACCTCCGGGTGCTGCTGGCAGTAGCGCGAGATCAGCGGGATGAGATGCTGCTGGCCGAGCCCGGTCAACGAGTGCACGCGCAGCCGGCCGCGCGGGCGCAGGTGCGCGCCGTTGGCCTCGGCTTCGGCTTCCTCGACGTCGAGGAGGATTTCCCGACAACGCTGCAGGTAGCGTTCGCCGGTCTCGGTCAGGGCCAGGCGCCGCGTGGTGCGGTGCAACAGGCGCGCCTGCAGGTAGGCCTCCAGGTCCGAGACCACGCGGGAGACCTGGGCGGTCGACAGGCCCAGGGCATTGGCGGCGGCGGTGAAGCTGCCGGCATCGACCACGCGGGCGAAGACCCGCATCGCATGTAAAGTGTCCACTGTTGCCCCGTCTGCAAAACTGAATCGCAGTATAGGGTCATTTTCCCGGAACAGTTGCCGGGTATAGTGGCAACCAGGTCGCTGCAGCAGCGATGGGTCCATCAGGCCCATCGTCTGGCACCCGGCACACCAGCCGCTTGCCAACACTCCCCCGCGCATACCCCGCTGCAGCGGCTGCCCTTTTCCTCCAAAGGCGCATGTCTTGATTGATGTGCGCCTTTTTTCGTTTGCAGGCGGCGCCGAGGTGCTTTCGTAGGATGGGTTGAGCTTGCGAAACCCATGCGGTCGCGGTGATGGGTATCGCTTCGCTCAACACCATCCTACGACGGTGCGCCACGGCATCGAGGCGTGCCAGTCAGCGCGGCAGCGGGTAGAGGCGTTCGTCGAACTGCGCCAGGCGCGGGAACTCCAGCGGTTGGTCGTTCTCCAGGTGCTGCAGGCGGTCCTGGTACTGGCGCAGGAAGTCCTGGCGCGCGTCGTTGCCGATGTAGGGCACGTGCCAGGCGACGAAGGGCGGCAGCACCGTCATGCCGGTGTAGGCCAGGGTGCCGCGCAGGATCGGCCGCAGCATGTCTTCCAGCGGGCCGTGGATGGCGCCTTCGCCGAACATGTGCTCGCGCCCGCCGAGGGTGACGGTGACCAGCGCCTTCTTGCCGGCCAGGCCGCCCTGGTCGTAGAAGCGCTTGCCGCCGTAGCAGATGCCCGAGACCAGCACGCGGTCGAACCAGCCCTTGAGGATGGCCGGGGCGGAGAACCAGTAGATCGGGAAGTTGAAGATCATCAGGTCGGCCCAGAGCAGCTTGTCCAGCTCGGCCTGGATGTCGGCGGCGATGGTCTGGTGCTTGGCGCCTTCGCGCTGTTCCAGGGCGTAGACCAGGTAGTCCGGGTTGGCGCGCGCGCCGAAGTCGGCGGCGCTGGCTACCGGGTTCCAGTTCATCGCGTAGAGGTCGGAGACCTGTACTTCGTGGCCCTGGCCCTTGAGGGTTTCCTCGGCCAGCTTGTACAGCGCGGTGCTGAAGGATTGCGGTTCGTTGTGGGCGTGGATGATCAGTACGTTCATGTGGATTCCTGGCTAGAAAAGCGCTACTTGGCGGATTGGCATACTGGCTCAGCACCCTCTCCCCAGCCCTCGGCTGCGCGCCCCGCCCTGAAGGGAGAGGGGGCGTTCGTGTTCATCCTGCAGCGCCCTCTCCCGCCGGCACCGAAGCGCTTTTGCCCCCTCTCCCGCTTGCGGGAGAGGGCTGGGGAGAGGGCGCTCTTCAGGCGTTCAGAGTTGAATGGCCTTGTGTTCGACGAACTCCGCCAGACCTTCCTCGCCCCACTCGCGGCCGATGGTCTGCTCGGTGGCCGGGTTCCGCACCTCGGCCAGGCCCTGCCCTTGCGGCGCCACCCAGGCGCCGTCGATGTACAGCTGCAGGCGGTCATGCATAGCGCTTATCCTTGAGCAGTTCGGCGGCGCACAGGGCGATGCGCCGGCAGGCTTCGCGCAGCGGCTCGGCGCCGAGCACCAGGCCCAGGCGGATGTGCCCGGCGGCGCTGGGGCCGAAGGCTTCGCCGGCCAGCACCGAGACGCCGTGGCGGTCCAGCAGCAGGTCGGCGAAGTCCTGGGCGGAGAGGCCGGTGGGGCGGATGTCGACCATCACGAACATGCCGCCGTCCGGGCGCAGGGCGCGCAGGCCGACGCAATCGGCCAGGCAGTCGAGGACCAGGTCACGGCGCTGGCGGTAGGCCTCGCGCATGGCTTCCAGCTCCGGCAGTTGGGCTTCCAGCGCGGTGCAGGCGGCGTCCTGGACGAAGTCCGGCGAGCCGTAGAGCATGCACAGCGCGAGATTTTCCAGATGGCCGCAGAGGTCCTGCGGGCCGACCACCCAGCCCACCCGCCAGCCGGTCATGGCGTGGGACTTGGACAGGCTGTTGAGGGTCGCGGTGCGCCCGGCCATGCCCGGCAGGCTGGCCGGGCTGATGTGTTCGCCGTCGAAGATCAGCTCGCTGTAGACCTCGTCGGAAATCATCCACAGGTCATGTTCGATGCACAGCCGCGACAGGGCTTCCCAGGTAGCGCGCGGCAGGCTGGCGCCGGAGGGGTTGTGCGGGCTGTTGATGGCGATGGCGCGGGTGCGCGGGGTGACCAGCCTGGCCACGTCCTCGGCCTGCACGCGGAAGCCGTGCTCGGAGCGCACCGGCACCGGCACCACCTTGGCCCCGCAGGCGCCGAACACCGCCTCGTAGGTGACGTACATCGGTTCGGCGACTATCACCTCGTCGCCCGGGTTCAGCAGGCATTGGGCGACCGCATAGAGCGCGCATTGCGCGCCGGCCAGGACCACCACGTTGTGCTCGCCGACCGCCTGGCCGCTGCGTTGCGTGTGGCGGCGGGCGATGGCTTCGCGCAGGTTGCGCTTGCCGCGCACGTCGGAGTAATGGGTATTGCCGGCCAGCAGGCTGTCGATGGCCGACTGCACGATGGGCGCCGGGGTGTCGAAATCGGGGTCGCCCACCGACAGCAGCAGGATGTCGTCGCCCTGCTCCAGGCGCGCCAGGGCGCGGTAGTGGATATCCCAGGCGGCGGCGCCGGGGCCTGCGATGCGTTGGGTGAGGTTCGAGAAGCGCATGACGGGGAGTCCTTCAATGCGCCGGGGCCTGCGCCCCGGCGGGTGCAACGGGGCCTACTTCGCGCAGGCGTGTTTCAGCTCGATCAGGGTCACGCCGGGGTGGGCGAAACCTTCGCACAGGTCGCGCTCCAGCTCGTCCAGGCTCTGCGGCTGGCGCATCTCGCAGCCGTAGGCGCGGCCGAGCAGGGCGAAGTCCGGGTTGCGCGGCAGCACGCCGACCGGCTCGATGTCCAGGCCGAGCATGTCGTCGCGGATCTGCCCGAGCGCGTCGTTGTTCCACAGCAGCACCACCAGCGGGCTGTCCAGCTCCTCGGTGGCGGTGGCCAGTTCCTGGGCGGTGTAGAGGAAGCCGCCGTCGCCCACCAGCACCAGGCCGGGGCGCTCCGGCGCGCCGAACTTGGCGCCGATGCCGGCCGGCACGCCGTAGCCGAGGGTGCCGTAGCCGGTGGGGTGCAGCCAGCCGCGCGGCGCCTGGCTGGGGTACAGGTAGTTGGCGGTGTAGGCCAGTTGGGTCATGTCGCTGGCGATGAAGGCGTTGGCCGGCAGCGCCTTGGCGATGCGTTCGAGGATCGCCTTGTGGATAAGCTGCAGCGGCGCGTGGCTGGCATCGAGTTGCTGACGCAGCTGGGCGACGCGGTCGATGGCTCTGCCGGCGTCACGCTTGGCGGCCGGCAGCGCGGCGAGCAGCGCTTCGGCGGTGGCTTTCGAATCGCCCAGCAGGGCTACGGCGCTGGGGTAGAAGTCGTTGAACTTACGCGAATCGATATCCACGCGGATCAGCTCGCCGCCCAGCGGCAGGCGCTCGCGCCAGTAGTCGGTGTCGGCCATCTCGGTGCCGATGGCCAGCACCACGTCGGCCTCGGCGATCATGTCCCAGCCGGCCTGGGTGCACAGGGTGGCGCCGGCGGACAACGGCGCTTCCGGGGCCAGCAGGCCCTTGCCGGCGACGCTGGTGAACAGCGGCGCGGCCAGGCGCTCGCTGAGCGCGGCCAGGGCGTCGGCGGCATGCAACGCGCCGCCGCCGGCGATGATCATCGGCCGCTTGGCCGCGGCGAGTTTATCCACAGCCTGGCGCAGCGCGTCGGCGGCGGGCTGGCCACGGCCGGCGCGGCGCACCACTTCATTCGTCCAGTCGCGGGCGATGGGCGCGGCGAGCACGTCCAGCGGCACCGAGATGTGCACCGGGCGCGGGCGCTCGCTGTCGAACACGGCGTAGGCGCGGGCGATCAACTCGGGCAGGTCTTCCGGGGTCAAGGCGACCGCCGAGAACGCGGTGATCGGCGCGGTCATGGCGCGCTGGTCCTGGGTCTCGTGCAGGCAGCCCCAGCCCTTGCCCAGGCTGGCGGTGTGGTTGACGCTGGAGATCACCAGCAGCGGGATGGAGTCGGCATAGGCCTGGCCGATGGCGGTGGCGGCGTTGGTGACGCCCGGGCCGGTGATGATGAAGGCCACGCCGGGCTTGCCGCTGACGCGGGCGTAGCCGTCGGCCATGAAGCCGGCGCCCTGTTCGTGGCGGGTGAGCACATGGCGGATGCCGCTGCCGGGCAGGCCGCGGTACAGCTCCAGGGTGTGCACGCCGGGGATGCCGAACACGGTGTCGACGCCGTAGTTGGCCAGCAGGCGGACCAGGGCCTGGCCGCCGGTGAGGGTCTTCTGTTGTTGCATGGGCAAATCCTCGTCTGTCCGGCGACGCGTGTGATCGCCGTTCGCGCCGTAGCGCTCTTGCCCCCTCTCCCGCTTGCGGGAGAGGGCTGGGGAGAGGGGCTCTTCGCCGGCCACATCGGTGCGTCGGCCCGCCACCCTCTCCCCCAGCCCCTCTCCCTGAAGGGAGAGGGGAGCGTTCGTGTTCCCCTTCAGGTCCTCAGGCGTCGGCCAGCCGTATGAGCGCATCCACCGCCACGGCGCCTTCGGCGTTGACCAGCAGCGGGTTGACGTCCAGTTCCAGCAGGCTGTCGGCGTGCTCGCAGGCGTAGTCGGCCACCGCGCGGATGGCGTCCACCAGCTTGTCCATGTCCACCGCCGGACGGCCGCGGAAGCCGCTGAGCAGCGGCGCGCTGCGCAGGCCCAGGAGGGCGTCGCGGATGGCCGCGTCGGTGGTCGGCAGCAGCAGGCTGCGGCTGTCCTTGAGCAGCTCGACGAGGATGCCGCCGGCGCCCAGCACCAGGGCCAGGCCGAAGCCGACCTCGCGCTTGATGCCGACGATCAGCTCGGCCAGCGGCGGGCTGGCCATGCGTTCCAGCAGCACCTTGTCGAAAGCCACGCCGGGGGCGTGCTTCGCCAGGTTCTCGCGCATATCGAACAGCGCCGCTTCCAGGGCCGCTTCGTTGCGCAGGTTCAGCGCCACGCCGCCGGCCTCGGTCTTGTGCGGCAGCTCGGCGCTGACCGCCTTGAGCACCAGCGGATAGCCCAGGTCGGCGGCGGCCTCACGGGCCTGGCCGGGGGTGCTGAGCACGGCGGCCGGCAGCGGCAGGCCGAAGGGTTTCAGCGCCTGCTTGGACTGCCACTCGTCGAGCAGCCGGCCCTGGCCGTCGATGGCCTGCGGGCACAGCGGCACCAGCGCCGCCTCGCCACGGGCCAGCAGCGCGTCGCGGCGCTGGCGGTAGTGGGCGATGCGGCCCCAGGCGGCGAGGCCGTCTTCCACACCCTGCAACGCCGCCACGCCGTGGCCGTGCAGCAGTTCGCGGGCGTGGGCCGGCAGCAGTTCGGGCAGCGCCGAGGCGATGAAGCCGACCTTGTCGTGGCGCTTCAGCGCCGCGCAGTACAGCTCCAGCAGCAGGTCGCATTGCGGGCGTTCGCCGGTTTCCTCGCCGGGGTAGTCGAGCACCAACAGGGCCGCGTCGGCCGGCGTGCGCAGGGCGCTGTCGAGCATCCTCTCCAGCGCCGGGCCGTCGCCCCAGATGGCGGTGGTGAAGTCCAGCGGGTTGGCGATGTTGGCGTAGTCCGGCAGCACCTGGGCCAGTTCGGCGCGCTGCGCGTCGACCAGCCTGGGCAACGGCAGGCCGTTGCGTTCGGCGTAGTCGGCGATCAGCCCGGCGTCGCCGCCGGAGCAGGCCAGCGCGGCCAGGCTCGGGCCGGCCGGCAGGTTGCCGCAGGCGGCGGCCTTGAGGGTTTCGATGAAGCTCACCGGGCCGCTCACGCGGATCACCCCGAGGCGCTCGAAGAGCGCGTCGTACAGCGCGTCGGAGCCGGCCAGCGAGCTGGTGTGGCTGAGCGCCAGTTCAGCGCCGATCTGCGATACGCCAGTCTTCAGCGCGATCACCGGGATGCCCTTCTGCAGCGCCTTGTAGGCGGCGCGGGCGAAGCCGGGGACGTTCTTCAGGCCTTCCAGGTGCAGGCCGATGGCGGTGACGCGCGGCTCGTCGAGCAGCACGTCCATCAGCTCGGCCACGCCCAGTTGCGCCTGGTTGCCCACCGAGGCCATGTAGGCGATGGGCAGCGAGCGGTCGCTCATCGACAGGTTGTAGGCGAAGTTGCCGCTCTGCGTCAGCACCGCCACGCCCTTCTCGACGATGTGCCCGCCGTGGGCCACCGGCCACAGGGCGGCGCCGTGCAGGTAGTCGAGCAGGCCGTAGCAGTTGGGGCCGAGCAGGGCCATGTCGCCGGCCACATCGAGCAGGCGCTGCTGCAGGGCCTGGCCTTCGGCGCCGGTTTCGGCGAAGCCGGAGGCGTAGCAGATGGCGCCGCCGGCGCCCTTGGCGGCCAACTCCGCAACCGCGTTCAGGGTCAGGTCGCGGTTGGTGGCGACGAACACCGCGTCGGGGCCTTCGGGCAGCTCGGCGATGCTGCGCACGCAAGGCACGCCTTCCAGCTCGTCGTATTGCGGGTTGACCAGCCACAGCGGCCCGGCGAAGCCGCCCTCGGCGCAGCGCTTGAGCGCGCGGGCCATGCTGCGGCCGCCGATGAAGGCCAGGTGACGGGGCGCCAGCAGGCGCTTGAGGTTCTCTGTGTTCATATCAGGTCTCGGTGCAAGGCTCGTTGCCCTCTCCCCCAGCCCCTCTCCCGCAAGCGGGAGAGGGGAGCGAGGATCAGCGCAGCAACGGCCGCAGCAGTTCGCGGGAGATGATGTGGCGCTGGATTTCCGAGGTGCCTTCCCAGATGCGCTCGATGCGCGCGTTGCGCCAGATGCGTTCCACCGGGCCTTCGTCCATCAGGCCCATGCCGCCGAAGATCTGCACGGTCTCGTCGGCGACCTTGCCGAGCACTTCGCTGGCGAACAGCTTGGCCATGCCGGCCTCGCCGTCGGTCATGCTGCCCTGGTCCATCTTCCACGCGGTGTGCAGGGTCATCAGCTCGGCGGCGCGGATCTGCGTGGCCATGTCGGCCAGCTTGAAGGAAATGCCCTGGTAGCTGCCGATGGCCTGGCCGAACTGCTTGCGGTCGGCCGACCATTGCAGGGCCAGGTCCATGGCGCGCTGGGCCTGGCCGACGCAGTTGGCGGCGACCATCACGCGGCCGGCGGTGAGCCAGGCGTTGGCCACTTCCCAGCCCTTGTCGACTTCGCCGAGGACCTTGGAGGCCGGCACGCGGCAGTCGTCGAAGAAGATTTCGTAGGTGTGGTAGCCCTTGTTGCTGACGCATTTCGGGCCGCGGCGCACAGTCATGCCGGCGCTGCCCTTGTCGACCAGGAAGGCGGTCACGGCGTTGCGCTTCTTGCCGTTGCGCTCGTAGCTGTCGGTGACGGCGAAGACGATGGCGAAGTCGGCGTGGCCGGCGTGGCTGATGAAGTGCTTGGCGCCGTTGATGACGAAGTCGTCGCCGTCGCGCACGGCGCGGGTCTTGATCGAGTTGGCGTCGGAGCCGGCGCCCGGCTCGGTGAGGGCGAAGCAGTCGATCTTCTCGCCGTTCACGCAGGGCAGCAGGTAGTCCTGCACCTGCTGGCCCTTGCAGGCCATGAGGATTTTCGAGGGCCGCGCGACGAATACGTGCAGCGCCCAGGAGACCTTGGACAGCTCGCGCTCGACCAGCGCCTGGGACAGGTAGTCGAGGCCGCCGCCGCCGACTTCCTCGGGCATGTTGAAGGCATAGAAGCCGGCGGCCAGCGCCTTGCCGCGAATCTGCGCGGCGAGCTCCGGGGACACCGCGTCGGCGCGGTCGACTTCTTCCTCGTGGGGCAGCAGCTCTTTCTCGACGAAGGCTTTGACCGCCTCGACGAGCATTTCCTGTTCCTGGGTCAGTTTGAAATCCATGGGGAATACCTCGCCGCTCAACGGCCTTGGAAGTGGGGGGAACGTTTCTCGGCCACGGCGCGCAGGGCTTCGGCGGCGTCCTCGCTGCGGCCGCAGAGCAGCCCGGCGGCCTGCTCGGCCTCCAGTTGCTGGGCCAGCGAGCGGCTGGCGCCGTCGCGGATCAGGCGCTTGGTCTGGGCGAAGGCGAAGGTCGGGCCGGCGGCCAGGCGCGCGGCGAATTCGCCGACCTGGGCCTGCAGCTGGTCATCGGCGACCACTTCGCCGACCAGGCCGGCGTTCAGCGCGCGCTCGGCGTTCCACAGTTCGTCGAGGAACAGCAGGCGCTTGGCCGCTTCGCTGCCGATCAGCCGCGGCAGGTGCCAGCTGGCGCCGGCATCCGGGCAGTAGGCCATGCCGGTGTAGCCGGCCTTGAAGCGCGCCGAGGCGCCGGCGATGCGGAAGTCGCAGCACAAGGTCAGGTCCATGCCGGCGCCGACGGCGGTGCCGTTGACCGCGGCGATGGTCGGCTTGTCCAGGCCGTGCAGGCGGGTCATCAGGGCGTGGGCGATTTCGGTCCAGCCGTAGGTCTCCAGCTCGCCGCGCTCTTCCGCCTCGGCCCATTCGGCGAGGTCGGCGCCGGCGCAGAAGCTGCGGCCCTCGCCGGTCAGCACGATGACGCGCACCGCCGGGTCGAAGGCGCAGGCGTCGAGCAGCGCGTGCAGGTTCTTCAGCGTGGGAACGTCCAGCGCGTTGCGCTGTTCGGGGCGGTTCAGGGTGATCCAGGCGATGCCGTCCTGGACCCGGCTGAGCGGGGATGCGTGAGTCATGCTGGCCTCGTTGTTGTTGTCGCATGAGGGCGGTGTTGGCCACCATACTAAACAAGTGTTCAACAAGACGGCAATGCACCCGTTCGGGGGGCTTGTAACGCCCCGCCGGGCGGCGGGAAGGCCGCGCGGTGCGGGGGCTGGGGATTCGGAAGGGTTTTCCCCGGGACCTTGTTACAACTTCGCACAAACGGCCCTGCGGGCCTTCGCGGACGAAGTCTCCTACGGTTCCAGGAAGCACGGCTTTTCGTAGGATGGCGTTGAGCTTGCGAAACCCATGCGGTTGCGCTGATGGGTATCGCTTCGCTCAACGCCATCCTACGAAAGGCCGAAAAGCGAAAAGCCCCGCGGGCCGGGGCTTCGTGGGTTCAGCCGATGCTCGGCACCGCCTCGCCGACCACCTGCGGGCGCTTGCGCTTGAGCACGTAGTAGGCCAGGTAGCAGGCGGCGATGAAGCCGAAGCCCCAGTACAGCGACGGGCGCTGGGTCGGGTCCAGGGCCAGGAACACGAACAGCGTGCAGCAGATGGCGATGCAGGCCAGGGGGATCAGCGGGAACAGCGGCGCGGCGTATTTCAGGTCGGCCACCGTGCCGCCCTTGGCCATGTGTTCGCGGCGGAAGCGGTACTGGGCGTAGGCGATGACGATCCAGGTCACGGTGCCGGACATGCCGCTCACCGCCATCAGCACCATGAACAGGGTGTCGGCGGCGACCACGCTGGTCAGCAGCGAGAGCAGGGCGAAGGCCAGGCTGATCAGCAGCGCGTACAGCGGCACGCCTCGGGAACTGAGTTTGGACAGGCCCTTGGGCGCCATGCCGGTCTTGGACATGGCCCAGAGGATGCGGGTGGAGGCGTACAGCCCGGAATTGCCCACCGAGAGGATCGCGGTGAGGATGACGAAGTTCATCAGGTCCGCCGCGTAGGGGATGCCGACCATGTCGAACACCTGCACGAACGGGCTTTCCACCAGCCCGGCCTGCTGCCAGGGAACGATGGCGGCCAGCACGACGATCGCCAGCACGTAGAAGATCAGCACGCGGAACACCACGTTGCGCACGGCGCGGGGGATGCTCTTCTCCGGCTGGTCGGTCTCGCCGGCGGCCACGCCCATGATCTCGCAGCCCTGGAAGGCGTAGACCACCGTCATCATCACCGCGAACACCGCCGACAGGCCGTTGGGGAACAGTTGGTCGCCAACCAGGTTGTCGAGCATGGGAGCGGGCGCGCCGTCGTTGAGGTGGATGCCGCCGAAGATCACCAGCACGCCGACGATGATGAAGGCGAGGATGGCCGCCACCTTGATCCCGGCGAACCAGTACTCGGCCTCGCCGAAGGCGCGGGTGGCCAGGGCGTTGAGGGAGAACAGCACGACCACGAAGAAGCCCGACCAGAGCCAGATCGGCACCTCGGGGAACCAGCGCGTCATCAGCATGCCGGCGGCGGTGAATTCCAGGCCGACGGTGGAGGCCCAGCTCATCCAGTACACCCAGCCGATCATGAACCCGGTGGCCGGGCCGATGAAGCGCGTGGCGTGGGCCTGGAAGGAGCCGGAGACGGGCATCTGCACCGACAGCTCGCCCAGGCAGACCATCACCAGGTACATCAGCAGCCCGGCCACCAGGTAGGCCAGCACGGCGCCGGCCGGGCCGCCCTGGTTGATGGTGACGCCGGCGCCCATGAACAGCCCGGTGCCGATCACCCCGCCGAGGGACAGCATGAAGATGTGGCGGCTCTTGAGCGCGCGGGTGAGCTGGATCTTCGAATCAGACATGGCGCACCCCCGGTAGACGGCGGGCGCGGCGAAGCGGAACTCTACGTTGGATCATTGTTGTTATCTCCAATCAGTCAGAGGCCGTGGCTCGTGGCACGGATACCGCCGGATTATTCGAAGGGGATGTAAGGTCGCGTTGAACGGCGGGATCGAAGATGTAAAAAGCTGTAAGGAATTTGTAGCGGGCTAGTCCCCACGCCCTCGGGATAACGTCCGGCTAACTCCGAAACATCCAAGCCTGCCGAACGGCCCCCTCTCCCTTCAGGGCGGGGCGCGCAGCCGAGGGCTGGGGAGAGGGGACGGAGTCAGCCGAACGCACGGAGTTCATCTGGGAGCCCGCAACCCTCTCCCTAACCCTCTCCCTGAAGGGAGAGGGGACTGTCCGTGCCAGCGGGGAATGCGTGCCTCCCTGCTGGGTCTGCGCATTCTGTGCTTTTCGTAGGAGCGAGCTTGCTCGCGAACCGCATGGCACCGCAGCCGCCG
>Ga0182743_1002473_pt1 | contig 16182 bp, 15 predicted proteins | sample eDN3rd30CKraftOP_FD_128522 | JGI IMG/M metagenome (GOLD analysis project Ga0182743, IMG submission 128522) | Enriched Organic Plus compost microbial communities from Emeryville, California, USA - eDNA 3rd pass 30_C Kraft OP (version 2) (version 2) ... | reverse complement strand
CCAGATCGTCGTCGCGGGCGGTGGTCTGGGCGGACTCACCCTCGCGCAGCGACTCCGCGATAGCCGCCACCGCGTCACCGTTCTCGAATCCCGCCCGCGCAACAGCACCGCGCACGGATACCGGGTCAGCCTCAAAGCCGGCGGGATCGCCGCGCTGCAATCCTCGCTTCCCAGAGAGCTCTTCGAGCTCGTCGTCGCGACCCGCATCCGCCAAGCCAGGCAGATGATCTTCATGAACCCGGACCTCACCACACGGTTCTCCAAGCCCCTCCCACTCCTGGACCCGGCGGATGCGCTCGGCGTGAATCGTCAGACTCTTCGGGAGATTCTCGCGATGGGTCTGGATATCCGTTACGACGCCCCGGTGACGTCCTATGCCAGCGACGGATACCGCGTCACCGTGCATGCCGGTGATGCACATGAGGCGGACCTGCTTGTTGGTGCCGATGGCACGAACTCCGCGGTGCGCCGGCAGTTGCTCCCCGGCGCGCGTCTCGATGACCTGGGATGGGCGATCTGGGGCCGCACGCCGATCACTGGCTCGGTGCAGGCGTGGCTTCCCCCGGAACTGGACGAGACGTTCAATCGCGTGATCCACGAGGACGGTGCGGCCATGAGCGTCGTAACCTGCCGCACCCATGAGTCGCCGTCCGCCGCAACCAGACGGCTGGGGATCGACCATGCGATCACCGACGTTCCTGACTACCTGTCCTGGATGGTGTCACCCAACACGTCTCGCACCGACGATGCCGCCCCCGGTGCACTCCAACAGCAAGCACTCGACACCGTGCGCGGTTGGCACCCCGCGCTCGAACAGATCATCAACGGCGCCGACCCCGCGAACGTGTTTGCCGTCCGCATCCGTTCCTCGCATCCCGTCGACCCGTGGCACGAAGTCCCCGTCACCCTGCTCGGCGACGCGATCCACACCATGTCACCCGGCCGAGGCGACGGCGCAAACATCGCCATCCGCGACGCCGAACTCCTCGGCGACCTGCTCGCCCAGGCAGAAGACGCCTCCTCGCTACATGCTGCCGCACGCCGGTACGAAGCCGAGATGCTCGACTACGGTTTCCGCGCCGTCGCCGCATCACGCGATCATCCTTTCGCACCCTTCACCGGAACCAGCAAGTCCGGTGGGTTCCCAGGAAACTAGCCATGCGCGCTCCGGCAGACGAAGGACCCGCGTTCACTCGCGGTGACCGAGCCGCGAAGGTCTTGACATCTCGGCGATGAGGTGACGGACGTTGGGCAGCCTGATCGGCCCGGGCCCAACGTTCGCCGCCCAATGCCCTCAGCCAGCCGGTGAATCACCCGCTGGAGTCTGGCAGTACGACCCGATCTTGGCACGCACGCGCACTGTTCATCGGCCGGCCGGCCCGGTTGCCTACGACTGCGTGAACGTGGTAGTGATTCGCGATGGCACGACGCTCTTATTCTCCGAGTTCGGCCAGAAGCCGGTCAGGCCCGGTGACGTGATTCTGCTCGCGCCGAACACTCTCTGCGGTTCTGAACCCGAAGGCCACGTCACGTACACGTCAGTATCCCTCGATCCTGACTACGTGCTCGATCAGGTGCGGTGGCAGTATGCGGGCATCTTGCGAGACCGTCTGGACGCGCAAGGCTTTGCGGACACGATCTACACCGAGCCTGCACAGATCCTTCGTCTCGGTGAGGATCGCGCCGGGATGCTCATGCCGTGGCTGGACGAGCTGGTGAAGCTCAGCATGGACGGGCACTTTGCCCGCGACTACTTCCGCATCCAAGCGTTGTGGTTCTCGATCACCGACGTGATCGCGCCGTTCATCAGGGTTTCTCCGGTTCGGGTTTCCGCTTCTCAGCGCGCACATATCCGGCCCACTTTGCCGAGGGATCGCCGCTTTGCACCGCTTCGGGCCGAGGTTCGGAAGGTCGCCTCGCTGCTGCGCGAGGCGCCCGAGCAACGATGGACGCTGGATGCGCTTGCGGCGGAGGTGCATCTGTCCTCGTCGCAGTTGAGCCGGGTCTTCGTTGAGGCATACGGAAAGACGCCCCTAGCGTTTCTCACCATGATCCGTGCCGAGCACCTGGCAAAGTACTTGCGAGAGACCGATCTGCCGATGGCCGCCGCGATGCGGCAGGTTGGCTGGTACTCCCGGAGCCACGCGACCGAGCTGTTCCGTCAGTATGTTGGCGTCACCCCCGGCCGCTACCGGAGGCTCCGCGTTCCTTCCTGAGATTGTTCTCGATCCCGCTATCTCGTGTGCCCGGTAACGGCACGGTGGGCGCAATCTGGCGCCCTGCGCCCGCGCCGTCCGGTAACCCGTAAGAACTCGTCGGGTTCATCGCGGAGCCTGACGGCCATCGTCCCTCCCTGACCGTCGTCTCCCTGATCTTCCCGGCGCACCTCATGGTCGCAAGGGTCGCGGACATGTGCCGCTGACCCTCACCGGGAGGAGGTCAGCGATGGCGACAACCGAGGAGGCGCGAGCGGTGCGGGACGCGAAGCTCGATGAGCTGCATGAGCGCCTGGCCGGCGCCGTCGAGCGGCTGGTCACCGGGGACGACTGGCGGCGTGCGCTCGAGTTCGCGGCGCGGTTCCGGTCGCGCTCGTTCGGGAACACGCTGCTGATCTGGGTGCAGCACCTCGACGCTTTCGAGCAGGGCCGGGTGCCGAACCCGGAGCCGTCGTATGTCGCCGGCTACAAGCAATGGCAGGCGCTCGGGCGGCAGGTCGCCAAGGGCCAGCCCGGCTACATGATCTTCGCCCCGGTGACGGGACGGTTCGCATCCTCGACGCCGCAGGACCCCGGCTCGTGGCGCCGCCTCGGCCGGTTCGAGAAGCCTCAGCCAGGCGAGACGGTGCGCTCGCGCATGATCGCCGCGAAACCGGCCTACGTCTGGGATGTCTCGCAGACCACGGGCGACCCGATCCCCGAGCGGCCGGTGCCAAGCCTGCCCGAGGGCGCGGCACCTGCCGGGCTGTGGGAGGGCCTGGCGGCGCTGATCGCGGCCGAGGGCTTCGAGGTGTTGCGAGTCGATCACGAGGGCATGATCGACGGCGCGGACGGGATGACCGACTACCGGGCGCGCACGGTCGCGGTCAGGGTGAACATGCCCGAGGCCGCCCAGGTGAAGACTCTGGCGCACGAGCTCGCGCATGTGCGGCTGCATGGCCCGGACAACTCCGAAGCGTCCGGGCATCGCGGGGTCGGTGAGGTCGAGGCCGAGTCGGTGGCGCTGATGATCGCCGCGAGCCACGGTATGGACACCAGCTCCTACAGCGTGAACTACGTCTCCGGCTGGGCCGGCACCGTCAAGGACAAGGAGCCGGCCGAGGTCGTGCAGGCCACCGGGGAGCGGGTGCGCAAGACCGCTGCGGCGATCCTCGACTCCCTCGACACCGTGCAGGCCGGGGCGGGCGACCCGCCCGGTCTGACCCGCGATGCGGCACCATCGCCGCGCTCCAAGCGGAGCCCGCGGGCACCGATTGAGACGGGCCGGACGGCACGCACCGCCGAGCTTGCGGTGAGGAGTCTGTGATGGACCCTGCCGCCCTGTTCACCGCCGTCGCCAGGATGCCGCTGCCCGAGGCCACGTTCTGGCTTGCGGACGCCGGCGTGCCGGTCTTCCCCTGCGTGCCGGGCGGTAAGAGCCCGCTGACGCACGCGGGGTTCCATGAGGCGACGACGGACCCTCGCCGGATCAGGTCTTGGTGGCGGTGGATGCCCGAGGCGAACATCGGCGTCCCGACCGGCGCGGCATCGGGGCTGGATGTGGTCGATGTCGACCGGAAGGCTGCCAGTTCCGGGTTCGCGGCGTTCGACCGCGCCCGCCGAGCCGGCCTCGTCACCGGATGGGCGGCGCTGGTGCGTACCCCCTCGGGCGGGATGCACGCCTATTACCCGGCCGACCCCGAGCGGCCGCAGCCCTCATGGCAGGCCGCTCGCGCGCATGTGGACTTCCGAGGTACCGGCGGCTACATCGTCGTCCCGCCCTCGGTCGTGCAGCTCAACGACGAGCGGCGCGGCCGATACGAGCTCATCCGTGCTGCCGAGCCCGCCGTTCGCGGCGTGGACGGCAAGGCGCTGCGGGACTTCCTCGACCCCCGCCCGGCACCCTCCTTCCGGCCCGGCGGCGCATCGGCGGTGCCGGACGCGACGCGGCTGGCTGGGTGGGTCGCGGCGCTTCGGGAGGGCGAACGCAACCGTGGCCTGTTCTGGGCCGCGTGCCGTCTCGCGGAGGCCGGCACGTCTCCGGCGTCGGCGCTGGACACGCTGGGGCCGGCGGCCGAGCACATCGGTCTGCCGCCGCGCGAGGTGTTCGTGACGATCCGATCCGCCTACCGTGCGGTCGGCAGCGCCCCGCCTCGTCGTGTCAACGAGGTGCCAGGGCATACGACATCGCCCCGCCCTGTGGCGGGGGTCAGAAGTCAGGTGCTCTCGTGATCTCCGAAGCGACGATGCGGGGCGGACGGCTGGCGGTGGTCACCGCCGTCGCCGGGACGGTTCTGATCGCCGCCGGCGCGTTCTGGCTGTCCTTCACCGCCCTGGCGGACCTCGCCCGCCGCTCCGGGGTGAACGCGGGGCAGGCGTGGGCGTGGCCGATCATCGTGGACGGGCTGATCGTCGTCGCCACGGTCGCCGTCGTCGCGCTCGCGGGGCACCGCGCCGCGTGGTATCCGTGGGTGCTGCTGGCCGGCGGGGCGCTCATCTCGGTCACCGCGAACGCGCTGCACGCCGTCGTCGCCGCCGATGCCGACGTGCCCGGCCTGCTGGCCGCGTGCGTCGCCGCGGTGCCGCCGCTGGTGCTGCTCGCCTCGACGCATCTGACGGTCGTGCTCGTGCGCTCCCGCCCGACCGATACCGCCGAACAACCCGCCCCCGCCGTTGCCGTTCAGACGGCGGGAGAGCTGATGCCGGAGGAGCTGGTGGCGGAGCCGACCGGGCGGCGCCTGGTCGCGGCGCGGCTGCGGGAGGAGGGCTGGTCGAACAAGGCCATCGCCCGGCATCTGTCTGTCGCCCCGTCAACGGTGGGCCGCTGGTTCGCGGCACGAGGCGACGTACCTGCTGTGCAGGAGAGCCCGAAGGAGCAGCCCGCATGAACGAGTCCACGATCCGACCGCGCACCCTCGCCCGCGAGGATGCCGCCGAGCCGTCGCGTGCCGCACGAGCCGAGGAGGCCGAGGCGTCGGCCCTGGCCCATCACCGCGACCCGTCCCTGGCCGGCAAGGGCAAGGGTGCGAAGGCCGAGGATGAGGCGAAGAAGAAGGCTCGCGGCGTGGAGTGGGTGCGCCCGACCGAGCTGGTCGCCTACCGCTCCGGGCGCGTTGCCGGGCGCGGTATCGACTTCCAGGCCGAGCTCGCCCGGCGTTCCCGTCGCCTGCCGGGGCAGACCGTGAGGATCAGCCGCCGTGGGATCAGCAACGCCTCCGCGCGGCTGGGCGAGCGTGCCCGCCGTCTGCCGCCCGCTTCCGCGTTCGGTCGCGGCAGCGGCGAGCGGTACTCGTGGGTGTCGCGCTCCGGGATCGGGTTGGGGTGAGGTAGCCGTGCGCGGCCCAGCACCGAGACGACGGCTGCTGGATGCCGCGCGAGCACCTGCTGTTCAGGAGGTGCCGGTATGCGATCCATGAGCGCCCGCGAACGGCGGGCTCGTTTCGAGGACTCGGAGGCGCTGCGCGCCCTGCTGAACCGGCTGCACGACGCGGGCCGGGGCGCGTGGCGGGACGACCCGGAGGCCGCCGCGCTGATGCGGCACGCGGCCGACAAGTATGCCGCCCTGGCCCGCAAGCACGGGCTGGACCCGTGGGAGGCCGCCTCCGCCGCGTTCGAGGCGATGCGCGGGGCCGCCACCCGCCGGGCGGAGGACCCGTGGGCGGTGGTCACGCGGGCGGTGCAGGTCACCTGCATCGGGGAGGAGCGCGGCAACCGGCTCCTGTGCTCGGTGCATCAGGCCCGCCGGCCCCGGTACTCGGTGTTCCATGATGCGGAGCGGTTCAGCGACCGCGAGAACCCGCTGCCCGAGTATCACCCGGCGTTCCACGTCGACCCGTTCACCGAACAAGACAACGAGGAGGCGCCGGCTTCGGAGCCGGTGACGACGGTGGCTTCGGCCGTGGAGGACACGATCGCGCTGTTCAGCCTGCTCGGCTGGGAGCCGGAGACCGCCCGCGCCGCGGTCGAGTACGTCACCGCACGGCTTGCCGAGGCGCCGTCGCGGGCCTCGGCGTTCGAGGGGCTGCGCCGCGACCGGCAGGCCCGCGCCCTGCTCGATCTGCCCGGCGCATCCTGGACGGCGCTGCTACGGATCGTCCTCGGCACCCCGGACCCCTCGCTCGCGCACACGAACGCGGGCCGCGGGGTGCTGCTGCGTCTGCTGATCGGCGAGCCGCTGCGCGCCCTACTGATGGACGACGACCTCGTGCTCGCCGCCGGCCTTGCCGCGCCAGGGATCGAGCGGACATGAGCACCGCACCGGCAGGCCACATCGAGCTGGAGCGCACCGTGGAGTCCATCACGGTCGGGCACCGGCACCGCCGCGACTACGGCGACCTCGCCCCGCTGGTCGAGTCGATCCGCCGCAACGGCCTACTGCAACCCATCACGATCACCCTCAACGGGCACCTGATCTGCGGCGCGCGACGCCTGGCGGCGATCAAAGAGCTCGGCTGGAAGACCGTCAACGTGTGGGTGCGCTCCGGCGTCTCCGACCGGCTCGGGCAGCTCCTCGCCGAGCAGGACGACAACCTCCTGCACAAGCCCCTGACCCAGCTCGAAGCCGCCGCGTTGTACCGGGAGCTGAAGACCCTGCTGGCCGAGGACGCGGCACGCCGCCAGGAGGCCACCCGGTTCCACGCGGGCGCCGACGCCGGGGATGACGGTGCCGCCAACTTGGCGGCACCGTGGGACACGACCCCCGGCGAGGCGAGAGCCCAGGCAGCCCGGATGGTCACCGGCCGCGCCTCCTACACGACCTTGGAGCGCATCGGCCGCCTGGAAGACCTCGCCGCCGATGAGAGCCAGCCCGAGAGCGTGCGCCAGCAAGCGGCCGTCGAGGTCGAGCGGATCAAGTCCGGCGGGAAGGTCTACCCCTCGCACCTGCGGGTCAACGCGGAGCTGTCCCTGGCCGAGCTCGACCAGCTCGCGGGCGATCCGACCCAGCCGGACGAGCTGCGGGCGCAGGCCCGCGCCGAGGCCGCCGCGGTGCGCTCCGCCGAGCGGGAGGCGAAGACGGTCGAGATGGAGGCGCTGGCGCACGCCGCCCTCGCCCGCGTCAAGGCCGCGAAGGCCGCGGGCCGCAAACCTCAACGGCGCACGCTGACCCCGGTGGAGCCGGACGAGCCGGTGCCGTACCCGCTGACGGTGTTCCTGAACACCTGGGACGACCTGACCGGATGGTGGCGGCACTACGACCCCGAAGTGGTCGGGCCGGCGCTGAGTACGGAGCAATGGGGCCGGTTCGAGCAGACCCTCGCCGGCACCCTCGCGTTCGCGGACGCCGCCCGCACGGCCAGGGCGTCCCGCGCCGAGCAAACCGCCTGAATCTCTCTCGGGCGTCCGGGGCGCACCTTCCTGGCGACATCACCTCTGCCGGAAGGGACACGCAATGGACCCCGCCAACGACCGTCGCCGTCGCCGCCTGCTGATCGCTCTGATCGCGGGCGGCCTCGCCCTGCTTCTGCTCGTCGGAGTCGGCATCTACGGGCTGCTGCGCGGCCCGGCCACGCCGGGACACGACCCGGCACCCGACCCCGCACCGACCAGCACGGACTCACCTGTGCCGCCGCGCGGCACGGGGCCGGTCGCGGTGCCGCGAACCGGCGGGCCGGAAGCGTTCGCCCGCAACGTCGCGGCGGCCCTGTTCACCTGGGACACCGCATCCGGGTACGGCCCCGCCGACTACGCACAGGTGCTCGCGGATGTCGCCGCGCACGATGAGGCAGATTCCCTCGTGGGCGATGTGCGCTCCTACCTGCCCTCGACCGAGGCGTGGGCGCAGCTCCGCCAGTATCAGACCCGCCAGTGGCTCACCATCGACGAGGCAGTCGTCCCGGAGGCATGGGCGACCGCCGTGGAGCAGGCCGCCCCCGGTCAGATACCCGAGGGCGCTACCGCGTACACCATCACCGGCACGCGGCACCGCGACGGCACCTGGGGCACGCAGCCGGTGGAGGCATCCCGGCGCGTGTCGTTCACGGTGTTCATCGTCTGCGCCCGCCCGATCCCCGGCCGCGGCGTCTCGCCGGGGCTGTGCGAGGTGCTGCGCCTGTCCGAGCTCGACAACCCCCTCCGATAAGGCGGACCCGCCGTGATGAGGAAGCTCGCCGCCCTGGCCGTCGCTCTGCTGTTCTTCGCCCCCGCCACGGTGCTGCTGGGCGTGGCGACGCTGGTGAACCCCTCTGCGTCCGCCGCGTGCGTGTCGGGGTCGCTGGTGGTCGGCCCGATCCCGGACTCGCTGACTGCGACGACCAAGGACGGCACCACGATCACCCTGAACCGGACGCAGCTCACCCACGCGGCGACGATCATCACGGTCGGCGGTCAGACCGCCGGGGTCGGCCGTCCCGGCGTGGTCATCGCGCTCATGGCCGCGCTCACCGAGTCCAGCCTTCGGATGCTCGCCAACACCGGCGCCTACCCGGAGTCCGGCGACTTCCCGAACGACGGCAATGGCGCCGACCATGACAGTCTCGGCCTGTTCCAGATGCGCCCCGCGAGCGGCTGGGGCACGGTGGCCGAGCTGATGGACTCCGGCTATCAGTCGAGGGCGTTCTATGGCGGCCCGACCGGGCCGAACCATCCCTCGCCGCGCGGCCTGCTCGACATCCCCGGCTGGCAGAGCATGGACCCAGGCTCGGCCGCGCAGGCAGTCGAGGTGTCGGCGTACCCGGACAGGTATCAGAACTATCAGCCGGTCGCCGAGGCGATCCTGACCGCGCTCACCCGCCCCGCCCGCACGGGCACCGGGGGCGACGGCGGGGCTCCGGTGGTGCCGGAGACGCACCGCTTGGTGTTCCCGCTCCCGGAGGGCACCTGGACGCGCACCAGCCCGTTCGGGTGGCGCGATGACCCGATCACCGGGGAGCGACGCTTCCACTCCGGCAGCGACTTCGCCGCCGGAGACGGCACCCCGATCCTCGCCGTGGGCGATGGGGTCGTGACCTTCGCAGGGTCGAACGGCGGCTACGGGAACCTCATCATCATCGAGCACACGGTCGGCGGGCAGCGCGTCGCGTCCTACTACGCGCACATGTGGGACAGCGGCATCCACGTCGCCGTGGGCGAGACCGTCGCCGCGGGTCAGCACATCGGGGATGTCGGATCAAGCGGGCACTCGACCGGCCCGCATCTGCATCTGGAAATCCACCCCGGCGGGGCAGGGCAGCCCGCCGTCGACGCGGACGTGTGGCTCACCGAGCACGGCGCCGAAGGCGTCGCCGCCGGCGACACCACCCTCGCCTCCTGCACCGCCAGCGGAGGTGCGCGATGAACGTGTTTCCCGACTTCGGCGGCGTCGGCGGCGCCGACGACCTGCGCGCCATCGTCGGGGCGCTGTTGACCTTCGTGCTCATCATCGCCGTCCTCATGCTCATCGTCTGCGCGATCGTGTGGGCGATCAGCTCCGCGAACGGCAACTACCAGGCCGCGACCAAGGCCCGCACCGGCCTGTTCGTCGCGGTCGGCGCCGCCGCGCTCGCCGGTGCCGGGGTGGCGTGGATGAACTTCCTGCTGAACGTCGGCACCCGGCTCTGAGCTGTCGATCCCTGCCCGGATTGGCGGGGCGCACCTGACCGTCGAGAACCCGTCTCGACCAGTCAAGGGAGCAGCAAGTGATCGACATCGACCCCAACAGCTCGGGCCTTCCCGGCATCGAGCAACTGCGAATCATCGTCGGCGCCGTGATGACCGTCGGCCTCATCCTCTCAGTCCTCGCCCTCATCATCTCGGCGATCGTCTGGGGCTTCGGCGCCAACAGCAGCAACCCGCACCTCGCCAGCCGAGGCAAGGTCGGCGTCCTCGTGTCCTGCGGGGCGGCGATCATCTGCGGTGCCGCGGTGACGCTCATCAACTTCTTCTGGGGCGTCGGGCAGGCCGTGTGATGAGCACCCGAGCACTACGCCGGTCGCGGGGGTGGGTGCGGTGAGCATCTGCGATGTCCCGGTCATCTCCAACGTGTGCGACGCCGTGGGCGAGGGCGTGGCCTCCCTGGTGGCGGCCCCGTTCGACTGGCTCGGCCAGGCGATGGCCGGAGCCGCCGCCTGGCTGTTCGAGGCCGTCTGGCAGGTCTTCGACACCACGACCCTCGTGGATGTCACCAGCCCCGAGTACGTCGGCGTCTACAACATCCTGTTCGGCGTCGCGGGCTTCGTCATGCTCGTCTTCTTCTGCCTGCAGCTCATCACCGGGCTCATCCACCGCGACCCGACCGCCTTGTCTCGCGCCGCCCTCGGCTTGGCGAAATCGGTGCTCGGCTCGTTCCTGGTCATCACGCTCACGGCCCTGCTGCTGGAAGTCACCGACCAGCTCGCGGTCGGGATCGTGCAGGCCACCGGGAACTCGATGGAGACGATGGGAACCCAGATCGGCCTGCTCGCTATGGGCCTGGCCGGCATCAACCTGGCCGCCCCCGGCGTCGGCGCGATCCTGATGATCTTCCTCGCGGGCCTTGCCATCAGCGCGGCGGCGATCGTCTGGTTCTCGCTGCTGATCCGCAAAGCCCTGCTGCTGGTCGCCATCGTCTTCGGCCCCATCGCCCTCGCCGGGGCGACCTGGGACGCGACGAAGGGCTGGTTCGCCAAGTGGGCCGCGTTCGTCGTCGCCCTGATCTTCTCCAAGCTCGTACTGGTGGTGATCTTCCTCGTCGCCATCGGCCAGGTGTCCTCGCCCATCGAAGCCGACCTCGCCTCGATCAGCGACCCGATTGCCGGGGTCGTGCTCATGTTCATCGCGGCGTTCGCCCCGTACATCACCTACAAGTTCCTGAGCTTCGTCGGCTTCGACATGTACCACGCGATGAGCTCCGAGCAGGAGGCGAAGTCCGCGCTCAACCGGCCCGTCCCTGTCCTGTCCGCCCCGTCCGGCGACAGCGCCAAGAAGGTGCTCGACGGCGGCTCCGGCGGCGGGACGGGCGGCGGCGGGACGGGCGGAGGCGGGAAGCCGACGCCACCCTCCACCGCCGGAACAACCGCCGGAGCGGGCTCGAGTACCGCGGCGGCAAGCGGCGGTGCCGCGACCTCTGCGGGAGCGGGCGCCGGAGCCGGCGCAGGCGCGAGCGCCGGTGCGGGAGCCGCGGCAGGCCCGGTCGGTGCCGCGGTGGTCGTCGGCGGTGCCGTCGTCAAGGGCGCCGCGACCGCCGGCCCGAAGCTCGGCGGCGCGGTCGGCGGTGCCGCCGAGAGCCACGCGGGCGCGGCCGCCGAGCAGGTGTCCCCACCGCCCGTCCCGCCGGCGCAGACGAGCAGCCCCGCGCCGTCGTCGGCGCCCGTCACGCAGTCGCCGCGACGCTCGGCCCCGCCGCCGGCGCCGTCGTCCAAGCCCTCGACAGTCAAGGAGTAGACCGATGGCGACCAGCACGCACAGCGACTACCCGCTGAGCCCGGTGCAGTTCTCCCGCCTCACCAAGCGGGGCATCCTGCTCGGCCTGTCCCTGCCGCAGCTCATCGTGCTCGGCATCGCGATCCTCACCGTCGTCGCCTCCCTCTACACCGCCGGCGGCATGGGCCTGGCGTGGACCTCGCCGGTATGGGCTGGGGCGGCGCTGGTCGCGGTGATCCCCGCCGGGGGCCGCAAGGTCATCGAGTGGGTGCCGATCCTGACCCGCTGGATCGCCCGAACCTATCTCGGGCAGCTCATCTACCGGCGCCGGATCATCAAGCCCCGACCCGCCGGCACCCTCGCCCTGCCAGGGGACGCCGCGAGACTGCGCGAGTGGGAGGACCCCGAGACCGGCGCGGCGATGATCCACGACCCGCACGCCCAGACGCTCACCGCGATCCTCGGCGTCTCGCACCCCGCGTTCGTGCTCCTCGATCCGGGCGAGCAGCAGCGCCGCGTCTCCGGGTGGGGGCGCGTCCTGGCCGCTGCCTGCCGCTCGGGCAGGATCGCCCGCATCCAGGTTTCTGAGCGGACTCTGCCCGACTTCGGGACCGGGTTGGCGGAGTGGTGGCGCACCCACGGCACCGACGACGGCTCCTGGGCCGCCACCACCTACGCCGAGCTGATCGACCGTGCCGGCCCCGCCGGGGAACGGCACGCGACGACGATCAGCCTCGCCCTGGATATGAAGGCCGCGGGCCGGCAGATCAGGACCGCCGGCGGCGGGATGCGCGGAGCCGCCGCCGTGCTGCGCCAGGAGATGACGACCCTGACGACGGCGCTGCGGGCGGCGGAGCTGACCTCGACCGGGTGGCTCACGCCCGGGGAGGTCGCCGTGATCCTCCGAGGCGCCTACGACCCTGCCGCCGCACCCGCGTTGGAGCGGCACGGCGCCCTGGGCCGCGACCTCGCCACCGCCGGGCCGGTCGCGGTCACCGAGACCTGGGAGCGGCTGCGCTCCGATTCCGCGTTCCATGCGGTGCTGTGGATCAGCGAATGGCCCCGCTCGCAGGTCTATCCCGGCTTCCTCGCCCCGCTCGTGTTGTCCAACGGCATCCTGCGAACCGTCGCTTTGCACTACACGCCCGTCCGCGCCGATCAGGCCGCCCGCGACCTGCGGAAGAAGAAGACCGAGCTCATCAGCGACGCGGCCCAGCGCCGCAAGATCGGCCAGGTCGAGGACGCCTCCGCTACCGCCGAGCTCGATGATGTGCTCCAGCAGGAAGCCGATCTGACCGCCGGGCACGGCGTCCTGCGCGTGAGCGGCCTCGTCTCCGTCTCCGCGCCGACCGTCGATGAGCTCGACGCCGCCGTGTCCGCCGTCGAGCAGGCCGCGATCCAAGCGTCCTGCGAGACGCGCCGGCTCGTGGGCCAGCAGGCAGTCGCATTCACCGCCGCGGCGTTGCCGCTGTGCCGCCCGGTCTGAGCGGGCGCACCTGCCATAAAGCCACCGTCTCGACTCTGTGAGGAGCAGAACTCATGCCGACCTTCGATGACCCCCGCAAGGACTCCGCCGAGGCGTATCAGGCGCTTCGCGGCCTCGCCCACGCCTCCATCGCGTTCACCGACCCCGCCGACACCTACCCGGTGATCGGCGATCTGCTCGGCGGCGTGCGCGCGCTGCGTCAGGTGCTCGACCAGCTCGCCGCCGCGCACATCACCTACCGGGGGCGAGCGCACAACGACTTCGGTGACCAGCCCGCCGGCGCCACCTCGGCGCTCGCGGCCGCCGACGAGCTGCATCAGGCCGGCACGCTCATGGACGCGGTGGAGGCGAGACTGGACGCCGCCTCCCAGCACTCCGGGCGGATCGCCTGGCACCCCGCCGAGGCGACGGACCTCGGCACGAGAACCCCCGAGCGCACCACGGCGCAGGCGGGAGAGCTCACGCTGACGGTCTGGCCCGACACGCCCCTGGGCGAGCATCAGCGGTACGCCTACCGCGTCGAGGACACCGCGACCGGGCAGAGCGTCGAGGGCCGGGACCTGTTCACCGGCGCCGGAGCCCCGGTCGAGCCGGATCGGGCGCTGCGTGAGCTCGCCGGATTCCTCGCCGCGGCCGGCGAGGCACGCCAGTACGCGCTCGACAACCCCGGCAGCCATCCCGAGAACGAGGGGCTGTTCCCGGAGCCTATCGCCGAGGCCGCCCGACGCAACGACACCGCCTTGGCCGTGCTCGGCGGGCTCGACCCGGAACCCCCGAACCCGGCGCAGGCCGCCCCAACCCCAAGCGCGTCGCGGTGGATCAGCGTCGTGTTCCTCGACGGCGCGGAGGGCGACAAGGTGCTCGACCTCATCCACGCCTCCGGCACGGACGCGGCGATCGAGCACCTGGCCGGGTACGACTACGGCGAAGACACCGTGCGCGACGCCCTCGCCAACGGGTACGTCTACGACGCCCCGCCGCGCGGCGCCCTGGATCGAGTGGCGACCAAGGACGCCTACACGCTCACCTACAGCCCGTTCCTCGGGCATGTGAGCCTGCTGCGCCAGTACGACGCCCCACGCGACCCGGCCCTCGTCGTCGATGCCGTCGAGCCGCCCGCCCGCCCAGCGGAGCGGGTGCCGGCGCGTGCTCGCGCCCAGGCGTCTGACTGGTTCGCCCGCCGTCCGAGCGCGGCCACCTCGGGGCGAGGGCTGGCGCTGTGACGGGTGAGGAGGGGCGGCTGCACACCAGCGTCCTCGTCGGCCCCGAGGGCGAGCGCCGCCGGCACCGCAAGGCGCGCCAGCACGCCGCCGCCAGGGTCGAGGCCGACGCCCGCCAGGCCCGCAAGGCCGAGGCGAAAGCGAAGTGGGAGGCGGAGCAGGCCGAGCGCCGAGCCACCACCTACCTGCCCGCAGGCGGCGAGCCGGGGGCGGCGGCGCTTCGCACGCCGGGACAGTTCCGGCTGCCGAAGCATCAGGACACCTCCGCGACGCTCGCCGGGCAGTACCCCTTCCTCGCCGAAGGCGGCCTCGGCAGCCAAGGGGTCTTCGTCGGGCAAGACCTCTACTCGGGCGGGAGTTTCGTCTTCGACCCGTGGGTGCTGTACCAGCGCGGGATCATCACCGCCCCGAACATCGTGCTCGCCGGGATCGTCGGCTCCGGCAAGTCCTCCCTGGCGAAATCGCTCTACACGCGCTCGCTGGCGTTCGGCCGCCGCGTCTACGTCCCCGGCGATCCGAAGGGCGAGCACACGGCCGTCGCGGAGGCGGTCGGCGGGCGGGCGATCGTGCTCGGGCATGGCATGTCCAACCGACTCAATCCGCTCGATGAAGGTCACCGGCCGTCCACGGTGTCGGATGTCGAGTGGGCCACGCAGGTCGCCGCGCGCCGCCGTGATCTGATCGGCGCGCTCGCGGAGACGGTGCTGGACCGGGGCCTGTCGCCGTTGGAGCACACCGCCATCGACATCGCTCTGCGCGACGCGGTACGCAGCGCGGAGGTGCCGATCCTGCCGATGGTCGTAGATCGAATCCTTGCCCCGAACCCCGCCGACGATGACGACGGGCGTCTCGCGGAGGACGGGCGACTCGTCGGCCATGCCCTGCGCCGACTGGTCGCCGGGGACTTGCAGGGCTTGTTCGACGGGCCGAGCACCGTGCGCTTTGACCCGTCCCTGCCGATGGTGTCGCTCGATCTGTCCCGCGTGGCCGAGAACGCCACGCTCATCTCCGTACTGATGACCTGCTCCTCGGCCTGGATGGAATCGGCCCTGACCGACCCCGCCGGCGGGCAACGCTACGTCATCTACGACGAGGCATGGCGACTGATGGCCTACCCGAGCCTGCTGCGCCGAATGGACGCCCAATGGCGCCTGTCGCGCCACTACGGGATCAGCAACATGCTCGTCTTCCACAAGCTCAGCGACCTCGACAACGTGGGCGACGCCGGGACCGCGATGCGAGCACTCGCATCCTCGCTGCTCGCCAACGCCGAGGTGCGGATCGTCTACCGGCAAGAACCCGACCAGCTCGGCTCCACCGCGGCCGCGCTCGGGCTCACCGGCACCGAGCAGAAGCTCCTCCCAGGGCTCGGCACCGGGCAGGGCCTCTGGCGCATCAAGGACCGCAGCTTCGTCGTCCAGCACCAGCTCCACCCCGCCGAGCTCGCCGTGTTCGACACGACCAGCCGCATGACCAGCAACACCTAGAAGTTCGCATGAATATTGACGGTTTTCGCGGGAACTTCAAGGTCCAGGGTGCTTCCAGGCTACGTGGTGGTGGATGTTCCGGGAACATCATCGCTGGTCCTGGCGAGGTCGGGGTGTTCGAGGGTGTCGAGGTAGCGGTTGGTGCTGCCGATGCCGAGACCGAACAGGTCGCTGATGCGTCGGGCGTCGCCGCCGGTGGCGTGGACCTCGGCGAGGATGCGGTCCTCGCGCAGCTTCTGTGGGCGGATGCCGGCCTGCTGCCACGGGTAGGTTCGGCTGGCGGCCATGAGCCGGGGCGCGGAACGCTGGTTGACGATCAGGTGCGGGTTCTGCGAGTTCGGCCACTTCGCCTGGCGGTAGTCCAGCCATCGGGTCAGGCGCTCGCGCACCGGGTCGGCGAGGGGGATGCTGCGCCCGTCGAGGGTGAGGCGTCCGTCGGCGATGTCGGGGAGCAGCAGTTCGGAGACCTGCTTGGCGGT
>Ga0182743_1002472_pt1 | contig 16194 bp, 22 predicted proteins | sample eDN3rd30CKraftOP_FD_128522 | JGI IMG/M metagenome (GOLD analysis project Ga0182743, IMG submission 128522) | Enriched Organic Plus compost microbial communities from Emeryville, California, USA - eDNA 3rd pass 30_C Kraft OP (version 2) (version 2) ... | reverse complement strand
GCTGGTGGCTGGTGCCGTGGTGGGCCAAAGAGCTGCCGAAGGCGGCTATGTTCAATGCCCGGTCGGAGACGGCCGACACGTCCGGCGCTTTCAAGGACGCGTGGAAATCGAAGCGGTGCCTGGTGCCAGCCGATGGGTTCTACGAATGGACAAAGAACCCGGACGATGGCGGGAAAGACCCCTGGCACATCTTCCTACCGGAGCACCGGCCGTTCTCATTTGCTGGCCTGTGGGCGCATAACGACAAGCTCGACATCACGAGTTGCACCATCCTCACGATGCCAGCCGGAGATCCGATGCGGCAGCTCCACGATCGCCAGCCTGTCATGCTTGACCCGGCGGTGTATGACGCCTGGCTCGATCCCGAGACGCCGCAGGAGGAGCTGAAGCCGATGCTGGCGCAGAACCTCGACAGCCAGCTCCATTTCCACCGGGTCAGCCGCGCCGTCAACAACTCGAAGACCAAGGACGCGGTCTGCATCGAGCCGGTGAATCCGCTGTGACCGCTAAGCCGGACCGCTTCGCGCTAGTCGTCGTGGCGGCGGTGATGCTGGTGCTCATTTGGTACGGAGTGACGCCGGCGGTGATGCCGGGACGGAACACGGATTAAGCCGCGGCGACTTGGGAAAGCAAGATATCTCTAGTCGCGCTTCAGGCCCCTCAGGAAGGCCGGATTTACTGCGTACAGAGCTTCGTCAGCCTTTTGCGGACGCTCTGCCTCTAGCCGCCGGAAATCGTAAGCACGATCGTAAATGTAAACGGGTCGGCCAGAGGCGTCCACTACTCCCAAGAAGCCGTACCAGAGTAGAAGGTCGATCGTTTCGTCGAAACCGATGCCAAGATGATCCGGGGATAGGAGCTCACGCAACTCTTGCTCAGTCAATAGATCGGATTGGCCGATGAAAAGATAAAATATGTCCTCGGGTGTTCCCGCTACGTCTCGCAGTTCGTAGCCAAAGTCGGATACCAGATAGAGAGACATCTGTCTTAGTCCCTCTTCAACGTCGCTTTCTGACACTGTGGTGTGCCCGCGATTGACCGCGAACGAAAGTGCTCTCTCGCAAAGGTCGATGAGGAAACGAGGCCGGCGCAAAGAACTTTCAATCATCACCCCTAGTGCGTCGCTTCCTCCCATCGAGGGGTTGAAAGCGCGCCACACTGCCTCGTGGCTCGCGGCGTCCGTACTGCTAAAAACACGCTGTCGGATAAGATGTCTTAATTGCTCGGGATCGGACCAGTCCACCTTGATTAGATTGTATTTTCCTCTGTCCGATGTCTGTTCTACCAGACGCTCGTAAATGTCACTGCGGAGAAAAACCAGATGACGAAAGTCCAACTTTCTACGGGTAAGATCGCGCTGGATACGGTTCAGTACCTCAACCAAATGCCGCACGGTCGCCACATCATGTGTCTCAACTTGGCGCGGCGGCCACCCTTTGTCCAAGTCATCGATTAGTAGATGCACGCCATCAAAGAAGTCTGCGAACGAAAGGACGGCATCCCGTAAATTCGGAATAGGCCTCTCAAAAATGAGATTGGTCAGTTTGCTTCGAACATCTGTTGCCGCGACGGTCGACAGTGTCTTTATTACCTCGCGGACCGCTGTCTCCAATCGGGATGTGAAATCGCCGGATACGACGCTATCGGTTAGCGAAAACCGCTCCTCAATCTCCATAATCCGGCGTTGCAATGCACCGTCATTTCTTGCCCGCGGAAGGATAACCTCTCTCATTTTCAACAAGACTTCGACATAGATGATGTACTGCCAGAAAGCGGCTATCGTGTGCTCGAAGATGCCGGCATGAACCACGGAAAGCAGTGCCTCTCGCATCTCAGAGAGGTTGTGGGAGGCCGGACGAAGGTCAACAATGCATATACGTCGATTTTTTCCGCTGGTTTCTGCCACTTGTTGAAAGACTGCGGATTTTCCAGAGCCCTTTCGACCGATGACTACAGCGCCCTCTGCGCGCAGGGCGCGTGCAAACTCAGCCGTCTCAATGAAGTAAAAGCTCAGCTGCTGAGACTCGTTCTCGGCCGCAGTTGAGCCGAGATCGATGTCGCTCAGTAAGTTCTGCGGTTTATACGTTTGCGGTGCAGCGGCTCGCTGGTTCCATATCAACGTATTTTCACAGTACGTTTGAACGTGAGACTCGGTTTCGCGTCGGAACGTAGAGTTCGTTATGAAGTCCCGGTAATCCAAGGGGACGGGTGCATTCTCATACTGGATTGCTAACGGCTCGATACCGAACCCGTGTGCAAGCCCCATAATAAACCCTGCACGGAGATTATGCCGTTCTGAATCTACTATCTCCGAGTCCAGAATAGGGACTATCACTCCTGCTGATGACGAAACTTCAGCAATTGCTTGTGCCGCCGTAAGCCTAGGGATTTCTGCAGGGTCATACTTTCGCCTCAGGACATGGGAATTCTCAACAGCGTGAAAGATGTGGTTTCGAAAATCAGTCTTCACCAGCGTGTCTAGTATGAACAAAGGTTGGGCGTGGTCAGGTCGCCTGCCGTACAGAGACCGCCATGACACGTCATTCCATTGAGCAAGCTTTTCCGCGAGCTCTGCTCCGTTGTGATACGTCGCCCATCCGATCGTATCAAAAAGTCCAACCCGTTGGACGCGCTCGATCGATTTCTCAATTGCGGTGCAGATGGTAGGCACCACAGGGCGCCCGACGGCGATCGCATAACCAAGTTCATAAAGAACATTGGCATTTGGATATGTAATGTCAGCGACCAGTAGGTCAGCGCTTTTGATATTATCCCGAATAAGGTCGTCGATTTTGAATCCGATGTTCGGGAGCGCTTCCCAAGGCTTCAACACGATTTCTTGGTCGGAAAGAACTTCAACTGCTGTGACCACCGCATCTTTGATGGTCCGGTGGCCGTCCGGATATGCAAAGAAGCCTGCGACTGCCATCTCCCCCCCCCAGCTCAGAATTCTATAGCAATTTCTTCACATCTTCCCGACAGGTCAAGCTAACCTCCACCCTCGGCCGCTCCCGATCCACCAGAAACTCCTCTCCCGCAAATCCGACCACATGCTTCCGGCCGTCCCCCTCTAGCACCCCGGCCAGCACCAATCCGTCGAGGATGAACTTTTTGGCGAAGGCCACGTTGTCGATGTCCTTCCGGCTGTCTTTGGAATACCAGCGGAAGGCGATGCGGACGGGGTAACGAGAAACAGGCGGCAGTTTCGCCGCCTGTGCCTCTAGCGCCACCCGCTCCGTTTCATCGTGCTTGATCTTCGCTGAAATGAAGCGGTTGGTGCGCTCTGCTCGAATGTACGTATTGAGGTCGGTGAGTTCGCCCTCGATGGTAAGGTTCACCCAGTCATTGTATCATCCGCGTCACTTCTTGATCTTGTGCTTCACCAGCAGCTTGTTGAACATCCCCATGGACAAGCCCAGCTCGGCACAGACCTCCTGGCTGTTGGCGTCGGTCCCAACCCAAAGATCGCGGATGCGTTCGACTGTCTCCGCCTCTCCCTCAAAATCGGGTAGTGCCGCGGCTTCTTTCCTGATCTGGTCGTCCCGGATGGGACGTATCTCATCGGAGCCACCGCCTTGCGGGCATGTCTTGCTGTTGTGGCCGGGTTGCCCACAGTTGCGACAGGCCCTTACAGCCCGCTTTCCAGTGCCTTCAGTGCGTCGTTTACCTTTTCTCGCCGGCGGGGCGGGCTCCTCCGGTTCAGCGTCATTCTCGTACTCGAACTCAAGCTCGACCGGTTGCAGGGGGTAGATGGAGACTAGCTCACCGTCGTCGATTTGCGCAGCGATGATGTGCTTGTTCTTTTCATCATAGTAGTAGCTCGTTCTCATACCTCCATCTGTTTGCCTGATAACTGATCGTCTAGCTCCTCCGGCATCTTGAAGCCCCATTTCGCAAGGTGAGCTGCGACGGCGGCTTGGTTCGGCATATCCAGCATCGCAATCGCCCTATATCCCATGTCTAGGAGCCGCAGCTTTTCCTCCGCATAGGATGGATGGGCTTCCGCAATCCCAGCGCCATGATGGTTCATCAACACGAGGTAGCAGATCGCGGCGAACTGCCTTTCATTTGGTTCCATACGCTAGATCGGTGACTGCTGTCCCTCGTATGGGTCAGCGGGGTAATCGGGCATCTTGCGTACCGGCATCGACCCGTCCGCGCTCCTCGGTGCCACCGGCATCACGTCCTCCGCAACATCCTGGCTTGCTGGCTGGAACGGGTCGTCGCCACTGAACAGCCGATTGATGTCGAAGCCGTCCTGCTTCACGCGCTCCCACTCCTTGGCCACCTCCGACGTATCGGCCTTCGGGTTCGGGACCGTGTTGTATTCGGTATTAAGGCCGCTCCCCTTGCGGCTGACGGTAATAGTGTAGGTCAGGATGGGGTCGCCCCACTTCTCATTGCGGGCGAGAGTCTGGAGCGCGCCCATAATCATCTTCTGCGTGATCTCCAGGATTTGTATCTTGTGCTCCCGGCAATTCCACACGGGAAAGGCCCAAAAATGCTTGACCTTCTCCGGGCGGCCTTGCTCATCGAGGCGGATATCGGTCGGCAATCCGGCCGGACGATCCTTAAGACGCACCGGCTTGCCCTCAATGTTCCAATACTCAAAGCCGAGAATGGCGGAGCCGAGGATTAGGAACTCATTATCGCCGTCCTGCAACTTCATATAGTTGCTGTCTTGGGGTACGTGATAGTCGCTTGGTAAAAATGACATATATACAATGTTTATAGGTTGAATAATTTTGTAGTTTGCACTTCGCTTTGTCCTACTGCTGCTCCGAGAGTGCTGATAAAGGCACGTCTAATACCGCTCTCTTGGTGCTCGACTTTGAGGTGGCGGCATGGATTGTTTCGTTCGGTCATATTACTCAAATATGCTGCCTTTGTAGCTTTCGAGCCGCTCCGCTAGGTTCGGCTCGTCGCTGCTATCGTCATCCATCAGCTCGGCATTCGGGTCTAGCTCCCACGGCTCCATAGAAGATTTCTACATAAAGCTCGCTAATAAAGGTCTGTCTCTGCTGCTCAGTCTCGAACATCATACCGCTCCGGCTGCGCCCAGCACGATGCCAATGACCATTGCGAAGAGCATTGCTAGTAGGACGGTTGATAATCGGAGTTCAGCCTCACGGCGCGACCGGCCATTATAGTCGTTCTTGTAAAGTGACATACGTTAGGCGTTAGGCGTTAGCTTGTAATATGAGCCGACCGATCAATTCGCTGCGGCTCATTTTGTGCTTCTTGGCTTGCCGGGCAAGGGCTTTCATTTCCTTGGGGGCAAGCCAAACTGAAGTTCTCTGCTTCATATTGATGTTGGTGGTTACTACCTAATAGTATCGACCTGCTGACAGTATAGCATACAGCGCCGACATCGGCACCAGCGCCGGCGCTGTATGTGGATAACCTCACATAACGCAAGAACCCGCCACAAGGGCGGGTTCCGGCGGATTATCACTCTACGACCCACTGGCGAGGTCGCATGGTCATCATATCATACCGCGTCCTCGGCTTTGTCCTTTATCAGGAAGCCGTACACCGTACTGGCCGTTCCGAGAATGACCACAAGCGCCGTCCAAAATCCGGTATCGGCGCTGAAGTAGTATAGAGCCGCGACGGCTATGGACACGGCTAGCGTTATGGCCTTAGCCGACACGTTCGGCAGCACCTCCTTGAGGTACTGGATCATCAGCGACATTCCCGTGGCGACGACGCCAAGGGAGAGGAAGTCGATAAGGGTTATGGTCGTTTCCATACTATTGCATTAAGCGAATAAGCCGCTGCACGAGGTCGAGCAGCTGGCCGAGCAGCGCCTTGCGCTGCGCCAGCTGCTGTTCCACGTGAACCGGGGCGACCTCACCATAATACGGTATCCACGCCTCGGTCGGGCGGTACTGATCGAGGAGATAATACGCGGTGCCGCGATCGGCCCAATCAGCGCCCCAGGAATTGGCGATGCGCCGGGAGCCGCCGTCATAGTTCGTGTCGTTGACCAAGTGGCCCGAAATGGTCACGCGGTTCGACCGCAGCGGCTCTATCGGGTCAGTCCACCAGTGATCGCCAAGGTCAAAGCGCACGATCAGTCCCGCCTCGGCCTCGTCCGTAGCTTCGGCAAGATGATCTCGGGAGACCGGCACTTTGGCGTAGGCCCGGATTTTGTGCTGGGCGGCTATCGCGAGCAGCCGCTCGATCTCACTGTCAGGAACCGCTTGGAGTTTGCGGATGTAGGAAGTGTACGACTTCATGCGGTCGGCTTCCTTGGTGAATAGCCACTCCTCCTCGGGGAGCAAACCGTATTTCTGCGCTACGGTAAGCGCGGCGAGTGCTGACGATCCCTCTACCCAATCCTTGTCGACGAACTTCTTTTGCAGCAGGTACTGGAAGTCGGCCGAATACCGGATGCCGCGCGCCTTTCGCGCGTTCATCGTCATGGAAATAGCGGTACAGATGCCGACCTTGTGCTGATCCTCTATGTCTTCCGGGCGCCAGCGTGCCCCGCCCTTCTTCGCCGCTTTGCTCGGCTTGTATGTGAACGTGCGGACATCGAATGGGGATGGGCGTGCTCCAGTTGCGTATGGTTGCATATACCCAAATTATATCACTCCCTCCCCATCATAAGGTCGTCTGCATCGCTCGCCTGGCCGTGTTGCCGGGCCACCCGCATTAGTACGCGAGTATGTACCTCCTGGGATCGGTGGAGTTTGTCGAGGGTGTCAGCCACTCTCTGCATCGCCTTCTCGCTCTTGCCGTTCTTGTAAACGAGATAGCCGATGAAGAGGAAGACGGTGAAAGCGGTGCTACCGAGCTGGGCAACGGAGTTGATGGTATCGGCGTCCGGCATGTCTACAATGATAGCAGGCCGACATTTGCCAAAAATCCGCGCCTGTGGTTATCTACTCGTATATGGAAAGCAATATCGGGTGGGCATTGCTGCTCATCGGCGCGATCGGCCTCGGCATTCTGTTCCCGTGGCTGTGGTTCGCCTATGCGGCCATAATCGGCCTTGCGTTCATCGCGGGCTAACGCCCGCCGGCCCCGCCGAACAACCGGACCATCAAGTCTGAGATTTCGTCGTTTTCGGTGAGCTTGAAAGCCCGCTTGAGGAACCGCTCCGGATCGGAGAGCTTGCGCTTCAGCGCCGCCAGCGTACCGAGAATGGCGCCCTTCGCCACCTGCTGCGGCTGGCCGGCCAGGACGCCGCCGATGATATCGCCGGAGGCGAACATGCCCATATATTCCGGCAAGCCGCCGCCGATCTTGCGGGCATTCTGCTGGAACTTGCGGACCAGATCGTCCTCCAGCGATTTCAGCGCCGCGTACTGTGAGCGGAGCGCCTGGTAGCCTTCCCCGGTCGTGGAGGTGATCACGTCATCAAGCGCCTCGCGGATCGCCCGCGCCGAACCGGCGTTGATCTCGGCGGACGCATTGTCCGCGGTGCCCTTGAAGAAGCCCTTCACGGTGTTGGCGTTCAGGTCCTCCAGGAATTGCTCGGCATCGCGGAGGGTGATGCCTGTCAGGTCGACCGCATCGTCCTCGCCCTTCGCTTTCGAGAAGCCGCTCTCGAGGTCATTGATGAGCGACTGCGCTGCCCGCTTATATGCGCCAAGCCGCGGCTGCTCCAAAATCTGCTTTAGGTTCTCATAGACCGGCGTGAGGTCCACCGTGGCCGTCTCGCCGGCCTTTTGCGTGAGGGAGCTGTATTCGTCGTAAATCTGCTTCCTGGCCTTGTTCCACGCCTGGAGGGTCGTGTCATAAGAAGCTCGCTTCGGGTCGAAGGCGCTCACGCTGCCATCAGCGTTCGTGACCTCCAGCTTCGGCGCCCGGTCGCTCAAGATGCGGAAGCCAGTGGCTTTCCTGGCTACCTCCTGGAGTGCCTGCCCGCCAGAGCGTTTGCCCTGGATGCCGAGCGCCTTGGTGATGCTGTCCTGGAGCTGCGGGTAGTAGGTCGAGCGGCCCAGCGCTCCCAAGCTGCCGAGCGCCAACGAGAAGGCGCCGGCGGTGCCTGCCTCGCCTGCAATCTGGTCGATGTCCCCGCCCGAGCGGACGGCGGAAACGGCGCCGGTGCCAATCATCTCCGGAGCGACATGCGCAGCGATCCGGGCTGCGATCCGCGTGCCGGCCGGCGCGAGCTGCGCGGCCCGGCTGAGAACCTGCTGGCCCCGTGCGATCGTGCCTGTCGGCGTAAGGAACTGCGCCGCGGTGCCGGCGATCTTGCCGATCCCCTCGGCGGTGCCCTTCGCGTTCAGCGACTCTCTGGCTGCGACATTGGCAGGACTGCCCTCGTCAAAGATGCCGGGCGCGCCCTGCCACGATCGCGGGAACAACCGCTGTATCTGCCGGCCGAGCATGCCGGCTCCGAGCCCGAACTCGCCGCCCGCCTTCGACAAGCCGGAGGAAAATGCGCGAACAGCACCCAACAAGCCCCGGTTCTCTTCGGGGGCGGTATCACCGGTGATCCGGTACTGTCCTTCTTTGAGCTGAGAGAGTTTGAGCGCCATAGGTCATTCGATCGGCTTTCCGGTCTTTGGGTCGAGCAGCGTGTCGCCATCGGCGCCGACAATGGCTTCACGGCCGTCGTCCAGCTTCACCCGCTTGCCGACATTCTGCGGATTGATACCGGCCGCGGCGCTGACGATGCCGGCGGCCTTGTTCAACACGACATCGAGGGAGCTGTCCCGGCGCGACGGCATGGCGTTCTGATAGGCGGCCACGTCCTGATCGGAGAGCACCCCGACATCGAACAGGCGAGCGATCTCTCGGGTGAGGAGTTCGCGCTGGGATTCGAAGGCCGCGACCTGCGGGTCCGTCCAACGCTGCCAGAACTTGTTCCCCTCAATGAGACCGCGCGAATCTTCGGGGACCGCCTGCCAGCTTTCGACCAGCGAGCTGAGCTTGTTGAGGATGTAGGTGTTCGGATTGAAGCCGATCTTCTGGAGTTCGGCCGCCACCTGTCCTTTCTGCGTCGGGGTCAGGTCTTTGGTCTTCACGAATCCGCTCATCACGGCCTTGGTCACGTCCGAAACCGGCAGCGCCTCGACATCGGACGGGTCGGAGAAATCTACATCGGCGAGCGGCTTGGTGGTGCCGTTCGATAGCGTGATCTGCTTGGTGCCATCGGCGCCGATCGAGATGCCCGAGTTACCACCAGCCCCGCTCCGCTCGGCGATCAAACTCATGGTGTTGAGCCGGTCGAGCCGGCCGATCCAACCGCTCGCGATGGAGAGCGCCTCCTCGGTTGTCGCCGCGCTTGCTACCTTAGTCACGATGCTATTCGAAGCGCCGTTGAGTGCCGCCTCCTGGGCCAGCGACAGAACTTCCTTCCGCTCCTCCTTCTGGTCCTGGAGCACGCGCTTTCGCTCGTCGAGATAGAGCGCCAACTTGTCCGCTCCTTTCTTGTCGGCCTTCTCGATGGCGTCCTTGTTCTCGGTGTATTCAAATTCCAGCCGGCGTAGCCGCGCCTCCTCATCGGCAAACTCCTGCTCAATGGTGCGGTCGGCGGTCTGCTCCGCGAGCGTGATATTGCCCTGGAGCGCCTGGGCGACGGATGTCAGCGCGCCGACCATGACGGCGCTCTTCTTCTGCAAGAAATCCTGGCGGCCGGTGATGAACTCCTGCGGCCGGACAGCGCCCTCCTCGTTCACGATGGCCTTGTCGAACTCGCCCCGGAGCTGGGCGATCTGGAGATTGATCTCCCGGAGCCGCTGCCGGTCCTCGGGCAAGCCGAGATCCTGCTCGACCTCAAGCTGGCGCGCGCCCTTCCCCTCCAGGTCGGTGAGCGTATCGGAGATATCGGACCGCAGCCGATCGCCGGACTTGGTGAGCGCGGACGTGTCCGGCGTCAGGGAGTTCACGAACGACGTGAAATCGGTCGGGATGGCAGCAGGCGCCTCTCGCAGCGACGGCGACGACGACAACGAAGATGCGGTGATCTGGTTGGACGGGCCGAAGCTCGGCGCATTCGCGTCGAGGGTGGCGGTCGCCTTGCTTTCGAGGGTGTCCGTGAGGGCCATAGGCTACTTCAGTATACCAGACTCCTTCAGCGCGGCTTCGATCTCATTCACACGAGTGCGGGTATTGTCGATCACGCCCTGCTCATCGGTTCCGTAGGTGGAGCCGACCCCGCTCATATCGGCAGCAGTCAGCTCGCCGGTGGCTTCGATCTGCTCAGCGAGCCGGAGCTTGGCCGAGTCGAGGCCGGTATGTCGGTGCGTTTGAAACGCTCGTTGGAGCTTCTGGAGCGCGCGAACAACCTGGTCGAAATCCATATTCAAAAGAGGCTAACTGACAAAAGCTCCGGGCTGTCAGTGCTGTCGGCAGCGGCGGTCAGCTCGATGCGGAGCTGGATGGTGGAGACAGCGCCGATGCCGGCGGTGTCATTGATCTTCGACACCGCGCCGTAGGTGGCGAAGTCGAAGGTGCCGATGTCCGACCAAGCATCGTCCAGGTGCTCGCGGTACTTGACCTTGACGCCCTGCCCCGTGGCCAGCTTCTTCGCCAGGTTGATGTCGATCTGCTCGAACGGCTGCGGCACAAGCGCCGTACCGACCGTGAAGAGCGGGCTCTCCAGGACGGTGGCGTACCCGGTGCAGCGGATATCGGAAACCACGTCCACGCCGTAAGTGTCGCTACTGCCGGTGGTCTTCCGCCAGGACACCAGCATCTTGTCCTCGCCGAGGTTGAGGATCGAACCGATCTCTACCCGGCCATCTCCGGCGGAAACGGTATGCCGCAGCTGCATGGCGTCGCCCCGGAAGGAATAGACGCCGCACCGCTCCGCGCCTTCGCTGCGGGAGCCGATGCCGAACAACAGCTCGTCGTTCATCTTCTCCACGGCATCGGGATGGAGGAAAAGCTCGTCCGGCGAGATGCGCGGCAATTCACGGGCCAGCTCGATCGAGGTAAGGTTCGAGGCGTAGAGCTTGCCCGTCGAGCGATCGATGATGGAATAGATGGCGTTCTTGTCCTCCAGCATCTGCCAGACGCCGTTGCCTCGTGTCCGCTGCGGAATGCGGAACGACGGCGAAGTGCGGTCCCACGAGAATACGTCGGCGCGGTTGCCGAAGTTGAGCGCCGCGGCGTATTTCGTGCCGATGATCAGGTAGGTGTCGATCTCGGCGAGCGTGGTGGCGACGTAGCCCTCCGGCAGGTCGAGCGCCGCGTCGTTCCAGGTGTACGTGTCGCTGTCGGATGGATCGAACGTCTCGCCGGCCTGCTCCTGGATCGAGGCGAGATAGCGGCCGTCCGTGATGTACACCACGTCGTCCTGGCCGATCAGCATGACATGGGGAAGGCGATATACGCCCCGCGTCCCCTCGGCGAAGGTCTGCCAGTCGTTCACATAGGTGCCGTTGGGCTTGCGGACATGGAGCGTGGTGCCATCGGGAATGAACAGGTGGCCGCGCCACAGCTCGAAGCCCTCGCCGCTGCCGACCTCGGAATTGAGTTCGCTCGGATCATAGGTCTCCGACGAGGTGCGGAAATAAATCCGGCCGCGATCGTCGAGCATATAGACCTTGTTCGCGTCCTGGTCGTGCCGCATGAACCGGACAAAATCGGTGGTAGTGGTTTCCTGCACCGACTTGAAACCGCAGAGCAGCGCGCCGCGCTGGCTGAAAATGTCGGCATTGCGAAGATCGCCGCAGCCGACCAGAGGCGAGGAGCCGATGCCGGCCTTCCAAGTGTCGTAGTCTATGGTGAGAACGCCATTTTTGAACATATGAAATATGCGATGAGAACATCCGGCAACCCTTAGTAAAATTCCGTCACTATAACCCGTCCATGGCCGCCCATACCGCTTGCGCCGCCATTCCCCGCTGCACCACCACCAGCGGGAGTTGCACCAGCTGCACCAAGCGTTGCTCCGCCTGCTCCCCCAAAACTCGAAGAGCCAGGCGCGGCACTTCCGCCAACTTGCTGACCTACTCCCCCGCCGCCGCCGAACACCGAGCTACCGCCGCTTACGCGGTAATCATCTCCAGCACCACCTCCGCCGCCGTAGACGGATGCTGACCCGCCGCCATTCCCCGCTGCACCACCGCCAAAGTACCCGACTGTCTCAGTCGGCCCTCCTGGAGTGCTTCCACTTCCAGCAGAAACAATGCCGCCACCGCCTCCACCAAAACCCGACGAGTATGTACCGCCACCGCCGCCGTAGACGGACATACCCTTAAATGAAGTCGTACCCCCGTTGTTGCCATTGTTATTTCCAGATACCGATGCACCGCCTGCACCTATAACTACGGCTTCCGTTCCACCTAGCCCTGATGCATCGACCCAAAACTCCCAAAATGCACCGCCACCACCACCACCGTTGCGGCCGCCGCTGCCACCGCCAGCCCACATTTGCACGTGTATGCCTTTAAGCCCATCCTGTTTGGTCCAAGTCTGAGATGAACCAGTATAGTCGTACTGGATTACATTCACCCCTCCACCAGAGTGATCTTCGACATACTTCTTGACCGCCTTCTGCGTCGGCAAACGGCTATCGCTGTTGGCCGCCAGCGTCACATCGGTGTCGACAACATTCGCCTTGAAGTTATCCAGCTCCAAATTACTGATATCGTTGTCGTCGGCGTCGATGGTCTTGTTCTCAAGAACCGCCTCCGCAGCGTTCTTCGTCGCATCAGAGGTGTTGTCGACGTTACCAAGCCCAACCTGGCCTTTTGTGACCGCGTGCGGATTGCTGGTATCGGCAATGTGCTCGGCTACCTCGGCGTCCGAAGCTGCCTTGTCGTCATCGGTGATGCCGGAGAGCTTGTAGTCATGGCTGTCGTGATCCTCGGAGCCGTCAATGCCGACCTTCGCCTCCAGCGCCTCCACCGCACCGGCGATGTCGTTGTGCTCTTCGGGATGGGTGTCCTTTACCGGAGTGGTGTTCGCCCAATCCTTTTTATGCGTATTGAGTTCTTCGGGGTAGTGATTTGCCATATCTACATCGTGTCATTTTCCCATTCGCTGACCTGCCCGAGTTGGCCGGCTAAGACGGCCAGACCGTCGAACATTTCCATGCCGGCGAGGATAATGTCCTGTCCGGCGAACCACGTGCCGCCCGGCAGAGCTTCATTCGTCCAGTCAGCTGTTGGCATAACGAATTATAGCACCTCGGCGAGCGGGTCCGTGACCTCGCTGCGGTGCGTTTCGGGGTTAAGCTCGGCAAACCGCCGCTTATAAAATGACTTGAACCGCTCTTCGTACCGGAGCCAGTCGCGCTCCAGCCGCTCCGTGTTCTTGTGGTTCTTGTTCTTGGCGATGAAGGCAGAAGCGCCGGCCGGGACCGCCCCATGAAACTCCGACGCGAAGCCGGGCTTCTTGGTGGTGTCAGTGGAGGCGAACTGCACCGCGCCGCGATCGAACGCCAGCCGCATGGATGCGTCCTGGGCGTAGTTCGGGGCCGGGTACACCTTGAGGACATTGCCCACCAAGCGGAAATATGCCGGGTTACCGGGTGTCGACAGGAAATCCTCCTCGGCCTGGCCAGCGGTGATCTCCTCAAAGGTGATCGGGTCCAGGTCATGCCAGGAACCGGACTGATCCTTCACCGACACCTTGCGGACCGTCAGGGCTTCGGACGGGAGGGTGTATTTCTGCTGGGAGGCGACGAGCGCGGTGGTGGCGGTGGGGAGATCGCTCTGGTTCCCGTCATCGAACTGCCAGCCGCCATAGGCGTCAAAAATCCAGGACCAGATGATCCGCAGCGCCTCGTTGGCGGCGCGGGTGATCTGCTTCAAATGGGCGACGGGGTTCAGACCAGTCGCGTCGACGACGTAGGAGACGATGTCTTGATTGTCGGAGTGGGAGTTAAAAGGCATATAAAAAGAGTGCTAATCGCACCCTCATTATAACACCTGTTGCGATCTACAATTCTACTTCTTCGGCTTCTTCGGCTTCTTCGGCTTCTTAGTTCCCTTCTTCGCCGCCGGCTTCCGCCTCGGCTTCTCTTCGGGAACGGTAGCCGCCTCGTCAGCCGGCTCTTGGCCTTCGTCGATCGCGCCGCGGGCTTTCGGCTTGTCGCCCTTCGGCCCCTTGTAGCCCACGGCCTGGCTCAGCTCATCCTCGCTCGGCTGATCGGCCTTATCCTTTACCTTGAAGCCACGGTTGATGTGTTCAGCGAGCATCGAACGGCTGATAAGAAACTCCTTCCCGTCGTCGCGCACGACGGTCACCGCATCATTTGTCTTCGCCATAGGTCGTTTGAGATTATGCGAGTATTCCCTCATACGTGGAACGTTTCTCTGATAAAGGCGCGGTACTCCTCCTGGTGCTCGATCGCCACTTCCTGAGCGTCGATCTTCACCTTTTCCCGGGCATACGCCTGCTTCTCCTTCTCCGACGCGTTATCGGCGGGAACAGGGAGAGCATCAAGCTGCTTTCGCATCCAGGCGAGAGCGAACCTGGCTTCCATGATACCACTATCGATCCGCTTCGCTGCCGATACCTTCGCTTCCTGCTCCCTCTCCATCTCGTCGGAGAGCGGACTCTTGATCTCGTTGTTTTCGTTTTCCATGCTGTTTCAATTTACGTACTAATGACTGGTACTGCCGGTCATGCTTGGGGTGCGGGATGCGGCCGGCCTTGATGGCCTTGTCCAATTCCCGATCAACCCACGCCTCCATTTCCTTCGCCACCTCGGGATCAACCCGCAGCTCCGTGGTGTCGTAGTAGCCGGCGTCGATCATGTTCTGGAGGCGAGTGGCCTCCTTCTCCAGGTTCCGGCGCTGTACGCCCTCTTCGATCTCAGCCGCCTCCTCCCGCATGGCTTTCACGGCTTCGCGGACGCTGAGACGAAGGTCCGGCGCGACGTACTCGCGGCGGAAAAGCCGGTCCCGCAACTCCTGCGGCACGGAGTTGTTGATGTCCTCTATGATCTTGCGGGTGCGCTTGTTCATATGCTGGCGAGCAGCTTATCGAGGGCCTTCTGTTCATGCGGCTGGAGCGTGTCTCGGTTCACGACGCTCATGTTGCGCGGCTTCTCCGCCTTGTCAGCGGCTTTCACCAGCTCAGTATACAGGTCGGCTTCCAGCGTCTGGCGCTGCTTGGTGATCTTGCGGAGCTTGCCGTCCTGAGACTGGTCGCCCCGGTTCACGGTCTGGTACAGCGCCGGATCGACCGGAACCTTCGCTTCCAGAGCCTCTTTCAACTCGCGGTAATACTGCTCTGAGATGGCGCCGAGATACTGCGGCCGGTGCTTCCACTGGCCATCGGACGCATACAGCTCCCAGGCCATCGCGCCCGTGGCCATCGTGATCCGGCCGTTGAACTTGCGGAATAGGTAAATCATGGTGTGGTGCTGAACTGTGGATAAGTGCCGGTCGTTTTCTTTGCGAACCGCCCCACCGCAAAGAATGGAGGGGCGGTTAGCGACCGGCTAGAGATCAGGACTCGTCGTCGGCCACGGTCTCCTCCTCATCGGCGAGGATGGTGACGCCGGCGCCAGGACGAAGGCAGGCGATGCCGTAGATGATGTCTACGACGGTGAGCCATGCGAGGTTCTGGACCAGGTAGTCCGTGGCGATGTCGATGCCGTTCTGGCCATCGGTGTGCATCGCGAAGGCGAAGGCATCCTCATGCAACAGCATGTTGGACACGACGGTCGATGCGATGGGGACGCGCGGCGAGACGTACAGCGGGATGCCGTAGAGGCGGCCCATGTACGACTCGGACACAGCGCCCGCGCCGAAGTTGCCGTCCTTCACCGGCTGCATACCGGACTTCTGCTTCTCGTAGTATTTGGAGATACCGAGAAGCTGCATCCAGTACACGGTCGGATGGAAGAAGAAGGCCATCTTCGACAGCTCGAAGACCGAGCCGTCCGTGCTGGTCAGGGTCTTGATCGCCGAGCGGACCGTGAGGTCGGAAACGGCGGTGGTGCCGCTGCCAACATCGGTCGTGGTGAGCGACGAGACGAGCGCAAAGAGGCTGGTCTCGACTGCGGCGATCAAAAGATCACGAGCCTGTTCCGCGTACTTCTGGTTCAGCGGGTACAGCTTCGAAATCTGCTTCATCGTCTTCTTGCCGATGACGAAGGCGATGTACTTGTGCGTGTCCACGGTCAGCGTCTTGTTCGCTGGAGCCGGGGATGTGTTTCGGCGTGGAATAAGGACCCCGTTTCAGGGGTGATCGGCATCCAAAAGGGACCCCTGTAACGGCAGGTGTTTCACACTGCCTCCGGTTTGATCGGAGGCATTTGTTTTGGATGTT
>Ga0182743_1002468_pt1 | contig 16202 bp, 12 predicted proteins | sample eDN3rd30CKraftOP_FD_128522 | JGI IMG/M metagenome (GOLD analysis project Ga0182743, IMG submission 128522) | Enriched Organic Plus compost microbial communities from Emeryville, California, USA - eDNA 3rd pass 30_C Kraft OP (version 2) (version 2) ... | reverse complement strand
CGACGATCGAGCTGACCCCGGAGGGCGGCGTCAAGCCGGAGAAGCCGGACTTCGCCTTCGTGCGCCAGCTCGTCCAGACCGCGCTGCACCCGCCGACCCCCACCCCGACGCCCAAGGGCTGAGGCAAAGCGACAGGCCGGGCCGCGCCCCTGACGCCCCCCACGTCGAGCCCCGGCACTCCGGTGCAGCCGCCCCCGCACGTCCCGCCCGGCCGGAAGCCGTCCTGTGGATCCGCCCGAGCACTCACGCCCGAGCGCTCACCCGCAGGCCAGGTCGCCCGTGGCGACGGGCGTCTTGCCGACGAGGGGAGTGACCCGGGTGTGCACGCGGGGACGCGCGGCGTCCGGCGCCGTGAACTCGACGGTCACGCGCTCGGTCGCTCCCGGCGCGACCACGACGTCGTCCTGCTGAGCGGCGCGCCTGTCCGCATCCGCCCCGTCCGCCCCGGCATCCCCGGCATCCCCGGCATCCCCGTCCGCCCCGGCATCCGCAGACCCTGCCGTCCAGCCACGCGGACCGATCACGGCGATGCGCACGCGCTGGGTTCCGGCGGGATCCGACGGGCCCAGGACGGATGCCGGCAGACTCGCCGCCGCCTCGGGGGACAGCGTGTTGCGCCACGTCACGGTCACGCGCAGCACGGTGCGTCCGTCCGGACCGCATGAGCCGAGGGCGGCGGTCACCGAGTCGTCGGCGTAGGCGCCGAGCCATCCGCCCTCGCCGGCGTTCGCGAGGACCGCGACGTGCACGGCGCCTGAGCGGTCCGCGGGAAGGATGCCGCCCAGCGTCGTGCGGGCCACGGTCTCCTGCGCCGCGGGGTCCGCCAGCCACACACGCGCGCGGCCGGCATCCCCGGCGGCGACGAGTGCCGCGAGCGTGCGCCGCGGGTCGGCGGTGCCGTTCGCGACGGTCGTGAAGACCTGGGACACGAGTGCCGCCGCGGTCGCCGGGGATGCGGGCGCGGCGTGGTCGGCCGTTCCGCCGAGCAGGATCGCGGCGGCGTTCTCGTCGGTGAACTCCACGCCGCCCACCGTGAGCGGACCGGTCGCCGAGAGCAGGCGGGCGAGCGAGACGGCGTCGAGGGCGACCACGGCGTCGACGCGGTCCCCGGCTCTCGCCGTCCACATGCGTGCGACGAGGGTGGCGGCTTCCGGGAACGCGGGCGCGCTCAGGGCATCCTGGACGCGCAGGGCGGGCGCGTCGCCGAAGAGCGTCCTCGAGAGCGGCGTGAGCTCCGCCACCGGCGTGGGGAACGGCGCCAGCGTTCCGTACCCCGCGACCTTGACGAGACGGGTCGTGCCGCCGTCCACCCGCAGCAGGGCGTAGGCGAGCGGCGTTCCACCCGACGAGCGCAGCTCGGCGTTGTTCTGCACGACCACGAGGACGTTGCGCGGGCCGTCGGCCGCCGCGATCGCGGGGAGCACGCGTGCCGCCACGGCGAGACGGGCGGTGGCCTGCGCGACGGTGCGGATCTCGTCGTGCGTGGCCTCGACGACCCCGCGGAACGGCGGGAGGAGTCCGCCGGGATCGATCGACGCCAGGCGGTCCTGGGCGCGTCCGAGCACGGCGGCGGCGTCCTCGAGCTGCGGCTGGACGGCGACGAGCGGCGCGATCGGAAGGCGCGCGCCGGTCAGTCCCATGGTGGCCAGATTCGCCCCGGCGGCCGCCTGTACGAGGTGGGGCGCGGCATCCTGTGCGATGTCGTCGGCGGCTGCGCTCACCTCGCGCAGCGCCGTGAGGTTCGCGCCCAGCCATGGCACGAGCTCGGCGCCGCGCCAGATGGGGTCGGACGTGAGCACGCGTGCGTTCGCGGTGTCGGCGGCGATGCGCTTCGTCGCGGCCGTGAGCCCCTCGGCGCTGCCCGCGTTGACGACGTCACGGACCTCGTCGGTGGTCCGCACCGCAGAGGAGAGGGAGGCGGAGGCGCCGATGCCGCGCACCGCGATCCACGCGATGCAGAAGACGAGGAAGACGACGACGGCCGCGATGAGCCACCCCAGCCACGGATGACGCCGGGTGTGCGGCACATCGTCGGTCACGACAGCATCCTCGCACGGGCGCCGGTAGGGTCGAAGGCATGACCGTGGCTCTGCGCGTCGTGCTGGACCAGCTGGTGGCGCCGACGGACACCGACCTCGTGGCGGCGACCACGGGACTGGCACGCGGCCTCGTCGCCGCCGCGCCGAGCGGGTGCGAGGTGACCGCGATCGTCCCGGCCGGCACGCCCGAGCAGCTCGAGGCGCTGCACCGCGAGGTCTCGGGTGTCGCAGACGTGCACCGCACCGCGCTGCCTCGCCGCGAGCTCGCCGCGGCGTGGCAGCTGGGTGGCGTGCCCGGCGTGGGCGGAGGCATGATCCACTCGCCCACGCTGCTCGCGCCGCTCTCCAAGCACGACCGGCTGCACGATCACGACCAGACCGTCGTGACGGTGTGGGACCTGACGCCGTGGGAGGCGCCCTCGGAGCTGCCGCGCGCGCTGGTCGCGTGGAGCAAGGCGATGCTCAAGCGCGCCGTCAAGCACGCGGATGCCGTCGTCGTGCCCACGCACGCGATGGCTCAGCGCCTCGCCGAGCTCACGCGCCTCGCCGACCGCATCCGTGTCATCTCCGGGGCGGCGCCGATGGGCTTCACGCGCCCCACCGACAGCGTGGGGCGGCGCCGCGAGCTGGCCGTCCCCGACGACTTCATCGTCGTGGCGGGTGGCACAGCACCCACCGCGGGCCTCGAAGCGGGTCTGCGGGCCGCCGCCACCGCGCTCGCCGCCGATCCCGCTCTCCACGTCGTCGTGATCGAGACCGGAGAGGGCGCGGAACCGGCGGTCCTCGACATCGCGGCGAGCGCCGGCATCCCCGAGCACCGCGTGCACGTGCGCGGCCGCCTTGATCGGCACGACCGCGCCGCCGTCCTCGCCGACGCGCGCGTGTTCGTGGCGCCCGCCCGGCAGCAGACGTTCCCGTGGCGTGTCCTCGAGGCGCTGGAGGTCGGCGTCCCCGTCGTGGCTGCCGGGTCGCCGGTGCACGCGGAGGTCATCCTGGACGGCGGCATCGTCGTCGGCGGCGCGGAGGGCCCGGCGGATGCCGACGCGCTCGGCGCCGCGGTCGTGCGTGCCGCGACGGATGCCGAATCCGCGGCGCGCCTGCGGGTCCTCGCCTCGGACCGTGCCCGCGCCTTCTCGTGGCGTGAGGCCGCCGAACGGGTGTGGCAGCTGCACGCCTACCTGTGAGTCGGAACGCCGGAGCGGTTCAGCCCTTGCGGTCCCCTGCTGAGCGGACGTAGATTTCCGCGTCGGGCAGTGCGCGGACGATGTACAGGCGGTCCTGCGTGAGATCGACGTCGGCACCGCGTACCTTCGCTGCGGGGGAGAACCCCGCCGGACAGTAGAACAGGGTGGACTGCCGACTCGAGGCATCCGCACCGGCGAGGCTCGTCGCGTAACAGGGGGTGCTCTGCGCGGTGACGTCGACCGCCATGATGTTGGAGGAGTCCTCGTCGCCGTCGACGGACACGTAAGGCAACTCGACGGTCAGGCACGGCTCGTGCGGGGCGGTAGCTGGGCACCACCGTCCGCCGATCGTCTCGAAGTCGGGGAGTGCACCCGGAGAGGCCGAAGGCGAAGTCGGCTCGCTCGGCGACGCGTGCGTTGTCGGGGCCGTGGTCAGGGTCGGGGTCGGGTTCGGCGTCGTCGTGGCCGCAGTGCCGTGGGGCGTCTCCGTCCCCGTCGTAGCGGCGCATCCGCTCAAGGTCCCCGCCAGCGCCAGGAGAGCTATGGCGGCGAGGAGCACGATGCGGGACGCTGAGGGAGCCATCCTTCCACGCTAAGGGTCCGCGCGCGCCGTGCCCGACACAACACGGGTCCCTGGATATACTCCTGTCGTCACGGTCGGACTCCAGGAGGCACCATGCATGCACGGCGAGGACGCACGCTCCTGACCGTATCGCTCGTCGTTGCGCTCGGGGTAGGAGGACTGCTGGCGCCGGGACCCGCGGCAGCCGCGGCATCCCCGGAGCAGCAGGTGGCATCCCTCATCAACGCGGAGCGTGCGCGCGCGGGGTTGCCCAAGCTCGCGATGGACACGCGCCTGAACGCCCCGGCGGAGACGTGGTCGAGCCACCTCGCGAAGACGAAGACGTTCAAGCACAGCACCGCGTCGTGGCGGCTCGCGCGCATCAATCTCTACGGGTGGAAGTCCTCCGGCGAGAACATCGCCGCAGGGTTCACGTCTGCAGCCGCAGTCGTCGACGCGTGGATGCACTCCGCCGGACACAAGGCCAACATCCTTGCGAAGGCATACAAGGGGATCGGGGTCGGCTACGTCGCGGGCGGACCCTACGGGCACTACTGGACCGTGGTGTTCGCCGTCGCAGACCCGCCGATCAAGAAGGGCGCCAAGCCCCAGCTGACCGGAACCGTCAAGGTAGGGAAGGTCCTCAAGGCCCGCAGTGGCGGATGGCCCAAAGGCACGAAGCTCGTGTGGCGCTGGTATCGGGACGGCGCGCTCATCAACGGAGCAACAGGGTCGACCTACCGCCTGACTTCTCGTGACGGGGGAAAGAAGGTCCAGGTGAAAGTGGCCGCGTTCCATAAGAAATACGCGCCCGCTCGTCTTCTGTCGGCGGCCAAAAAGGTCAAGAAGCGCTGAGCGATCTCCCAGGTGGCGCGGTGCCGCGATTCACTCCTGAGTGGTATAAACGCGACACTTCAGTCACACTAGTCACATGGCTCCCGACTCTCGTGCCCTGCAGCCGGTGACACGACGTACGTGGGTGGGCGCCTGCGTAGCGGTCTTCGCTCTGGTCCTCGCCGTCCTCGTCGCCACCCCCGCACAGGCCTCTCCGCCTGCCGCGGCGCCCCAGCTTGCGACGGTGCCAAACGGCGTCGCGCGAACCGCGAACCTGAGCGCTTTCGACCCGGGCAACATCATCAGTGATGCCGTGTTCTTCAAGTCGGACACGATGACCGAGGCGCAGATCCAGGCCTTCCTCACTGCCAAAGTGCCCAAGTGTGCGAGCGGCTACACGTGCCTGAAGAGCTACTCCATGGCGTCGAGGTCGATCCCCGCCGACCCGATGTGCTCGGCGTACGCGGGTGCGTCATCGGAGCGGGCCGCACGGATCATCTACAAGGTGGCTCGGGCTTGTGGGATCAACCCGCAGGTGATCCTCGTCATGCTCCAGAAGGAGCAGAGCCTCGTCACCGACACGACCCCGTCATCGGGCCAGTACCGGGCGGCGATGGGGCAGGGGTGCCCCGACACGGCTGCGTGCGACACGAAGTACTACGGCTTCTTCAACCAGGTCTATTGGGGCGCGTGGCAGCTCAAGCGCTACGCGAATCCGCCGGGAACGAGTAAGTATTTCACCTGGTATGCACCGGGCAAGACGTGGAACGTGAAGTACCACCCGAAGAGCTCGTGCGGAACCAAGCCCGTGACGATCCGCAACCAGGCGACGGCGAACCTCTACTACTACACGCCCTACACGCCCAACGCCGCGGCCTTGCGCGCCGGCTACGGCACGGGTGACTCGTGCTCGTCGTACGGCAATCGCAACTTCTTCAGCTACTTCACGGACTGGTTCGGTTCTACCCAGGCCGTTGACGCAGTCCTCTACAAGGTCGGTACCGCGATCTGGGTCAAGGCCGGCACGACTCGCTATCACGTGACGGCGGAGGCCTATCCCGAGTACAAGCGCGTCCTCGGCGACCCGGTCACTGTGGATGCGGCCTACCTCGACGGCTTCACAGACAAGGGAGACGCGAGCTTCTACGTCAAGAATGCCTCCACGGGTGTGGTCGCGTATCTGCAGGACGGCAAAACCCATCGCTTCCCGACGTGCGAGCTCGTCGCGACATGGGGCGGCGCGTGCGCGTCCGGCCTCGTCACCCTCCCTGACGCCGACTTCAAGCGATTCGGCGCGGGGCCGGAGATGACGTCGTTCGCACGGACGGCTGCGACCTCGCGGATCCACCGCATCGACGGCAAGACCCTGCAGCCCGTTTTCGACGCGGCCACTGCGGGCCGGATCAACGGCGGAAGCGTCCCGTACGCCGCGGTCCTGCGCTCCTCGGTCGCCGCGGGGTTCACCGTCGCGTCGCGGGTCATGTTCGCACCGGGCGACTTCGTGCTCACTCAGGGCTCGAGCGATGTGTACCTACCCACGAGTACTGGTGCGCTCATCCATCTGCCGTCGTGGGCGATCGCCACGCAGCTCGGCCTGTCGGCGACGGTCGCGAGCCGGCCCACGAACGCGGATGTCGCCGGCTACACCAAGTCGGGGAAGCTCTCCCACGTCGTCTCGTGCGGCGGCACGGTCTACTACGCGGCGCAAGGGACGCTATCCCGTCTCACCGCAGGAGCGCCGAACGGCTTGACAGTAACGAAGCTCGACGATGCCCTGTGCGCGCGTCTGAACCTCAAGGGCGCCACCGTGTCGCGGGACGTCTTCCTCGTGCAGACCGGGACGACCCCCGTCTATCACGTCGTCAACGGCGTGCGCCGCTGGGTCACCTCGGGCGTTCAGCTGAACGAACTGAACGGGGGTTCGGCGCCGACCATCCTGCGCGTGGACGCCGCGGGACTCGCGCTCATCCCCGCCGGTCAGCCTTACCCTGCGCCCGGCTCGCTGGTGCGCGCCGACAACGCATCCGAGGTGTGGTTGGTCGACGGCACGAAGCTGCTGCACTTGCCGAGCTGGGGTCTGGCCTCCTCATGGGGCCTTCCGACCTCGAGCCCCGTCGTCCCGGCGGCCCGGCTGAAGGACCTCGCCACGGGCGGCGACCTCACGCACTTCGCACGATGCTCCGGCACGCTCTACGCAGGGGGTGGCGGGATTCTGTCGCGCGTCGCGAGTGGCGACAGCGGCGGCAACGTCGTCACGACGCTCGGGGCGAGCACCTGCGCCGCGTTGCGACTGTCCGGCAGCGCCTACACCGGCGCGGTGTTCCTCTCCGACGGCAAGCGGACGGTGGTCGCGGCCGGCGGCGGATTCGTGCGGTTGAAGGATGCGGCGGCGGCGGCGCGAGCGAACGGCGGCACCAAGCCCTCGACGCGCGCGATCACAGCCGCCTACCTCGACCAGCTTCCGAAGCCGACCTCGCTCCCGGCATCCGGCGACGTGGTGCGGGCCTCGTCGTCATCGACCGTGTCGGTCGTCGACGGTGAGAAGCGCTTCCGCCTGCCGAACTGGGGCGTCGCCGCCGATCTCGGCATCATCGATCGTTATCGCACCGTCCCCACCGCCGAGATCGGAAACCTCCCGGAGACCGGCACGGACATGACGCTGTTCGTGACGTGCGGGGGACGGACCTACGTGGGTGCGAGCGGTGTGCTGTCCTCGGTCGCCTCGGCGGGGGTGGCCGGGTTCCGCACGACCGAGCTCACCTCCGCGACCTGCGCGACGCTCACATTGACCGGCCCGGCGATCGGCAACCGTCTGTTCGTCAAGGCGGCCGGCGTCGACACCGTCTACGTGACCGAAAACGGCAAGCTCCGGGCGCTGCGCAGCGGGGAGTCGCCGACCACGGTGAATGGCGGAACGGCGCCCACCGTTCTGGTGCTCGACGCCCGTACGATCGCCGGTATGCCGCGCGTGTGAGCTGAGCAGGAGTTCAGGCGCCGTCGACTAGGATGGCGGATGGCCACGTGGTTGGGACCCGGGGCGCCAAGGACTTATCACGTGACAGACTTCGATCGAAGCGCCTTCGACAGGCCAGGCCGCGGACGCGGTGTACTCGACATATTCCGCTATCGGTACCTGCTCCGGCTGCTGATCGGCAAGAGCACGTCGCTCCGATATCGGAACTCGGTCCTGGGATGGTTCTGGTCCTACGTCCGCCCGACGGTGCAGTTCCTCGTGTACTGGCTCGTCGTGGGGCAGGTGCTCGGGCTGCACAAGCATGTGCCTGCCTTTCCGCTCTATCTGTTCAGCGGGATCGTCGTCGTCAACCTCTTCAACGAGGCGTTCGGTGCCGCGACGCGATCGATCGTGGAGAACAAGGCGCTCGTGCGCAAGATCTATCTGCCGCGCGAGCTGTTCCCGGTTGCGTCGATCATCGGATCGTTCATCCACTTCCTCCCGCAGCTGGCCGTCCTCATCGTCGCCGCGGCGATCTTCGGGTGGATTCCGTCGCTGGCCTCGATCGGGTACATCCTCGCGGGCCTCGCTCTGATCCTCGCGCTCGTGTGCGGCGCGGGACTGTTGTTCTCTGCGCTCAATGTGCGGTATCGCGACGCGCAGAACTTCGTTGAGATCGTCCGGACGATCGCGACGTGGACGGCGCCGGTCTTGTATACATGGGCGATGGTCAAGGACAGCTCGGAGGGGCATCCCTGGATCTTCGATGTCTACATGACCAACCCGCTCGCGGTCGCCGTGGAGTTCTTCCACGAGGCCTTCTGGCGCCGCATCCCCGCGATCGCCGACTACGCACCGACCGCTCCGGGTGATCCAGCGACGATCGCCAACGCCGACTTCCCGCCCGGGTTCGGATGGTATGTCCTCGCGGCGAGCGGGCTGACCGTCGTGCTCCTGATCGTGGGGCAACTCGTGTTCCGGCGTTTCGAGCGTACGTTTGCGCAGGATCTGTGATGACGACCATTCAGCCCCAGCCCCGCATCATCGTCGACCACGTGTCAAAGTGGTTCAACCGCCGTCGCACGCGCTCGCTGCGCGAGACGATCATCAACGTCCTGCATCGTCGCCCCGTCCGATCCACGCAGTTCCGCGCTCTCGACGACGTCAGCTTCACAATCGGCGAGGGGGAGTCCGTCGCGATCATGGGGCTGAACGGATCGGGCAAGTCGACGACGCTCAAGCTCGTCTCGGGCGTGCTCGAGCCCGACGAGGGCACGGTGCTCACGCGCGGACGTGTCGCGGGACTCATCGAGGTCGGCGCGGGGTTTCACCCCGACCTCACCGGGCGGGAGAACGTCTACCTCAACGCAGCCATCCTCGGCATGTCGGAGAAGGAGACGAAGGCCCGGTTCGACGAGATCGTCGCGTTCAGCGAGATCGGCGACTTCATCGACCAAGAGGTCAAGAACTACTCCTCCGGAATGTTCATGCGGCTCGCATTCTCGGTCGCCATCCACGTCGAGCTCGACGTTCTGCTGGTCGACGAGGTGCTGGCTGTCGGCGATGCGCCTTTCCGCGCCAAGTGCAACGCGAAGCTCAAGGAGCTCGCGCAGTCCGGCGTGACGATGATGGTCGTCAGCCACAGCAAGGGCCAGGTCATGGAGTTGTGCACGCGCGGCATCGTGATCAATAAGGGCCGTGTCGTGTTCGACGGTCCGATCGACGAGGCTGTCGAGCGGCTCGAGGGCTGACCTCGATCGTCAGTGTCCGACCGCGAGCGTGGCCGAGCGCTTGCCTAACTGCACGATCAGCCGACGCGGCGCCCGACGCCTGTGCAAGTCGAGGATGGCGTCGCCGTCGCTGGCCGCCAGGGTCGCGCGACGCGGGCGGAACAGCGGGGCAGCGATGCGCCACACGACCCGGCCCATGCGGCCGGACAGCAGTCGGGCGCGGGGTCGCCGCACGATGACGTCTACGGGGTCGCCAGTCATGACGAGGCCCGCCACGGCGAGCATGTGCGGTGCGGCCGCGATGCGCCGGAGGCGGAGGCCCTGCAGCAGGGCGCCGTCCGTCTGGTCGACGTCGATCGCGAGGGTGCCTCCGCGCGTCGCGAAGGCGCGCATCGGCACACCGTCGACGATTGTTGCGGCCGACCAGCTCCGGTCCATCGCGACCCGTCGGTGGTTGTGGCCCCACAGAAACGCGTTGTGGGCGCCGACATCCCATACGCCGGCAGCAAGGGGAGAGCCCGCCCGGGCATGTGCGGGGTCGATGTGCGCGACGGCCGTCGCCGTCAGTCGACTCTGCCCTGCCTCTCGCGCGTGGTCGTGCACGTGGAAGGTCTGCACCGTGGCTTGCGGCCAGACGGCGTGCGTGCGGCGATCCCGCACACTCAGGGTGGACTCGGCCGACGCAAGCTCAGCCGTGACATCCAGGTCCGCGTCGGACAGGTCGGACAGCGCGGTCCCCGAGACGTCACGAAGAACGCGCTCCGCGGCGACGCGAAGCAGCGGTGCGGGGTGGGTGTCGTGGAGCCAGGATGCCTGCGTCGCCACTTCCAGGGTGCCGTCGCGCCACACCGGTGGCGTCGTGACGCGCGAGGTAGCCACAGTGCCTTCATCCAGAGCCGCCAGGGCTGCCGCGCGGGGATCCCCGGCCAGCAGGAGACGCAGCAGAAGTCCGTGGTGTGCACCCAAGCGGGCGAGGGCAGTCTCGGACACCGTGCGGTGGATGACATCGGCGATCTCCGCGCGGGCGGCCGGCGCCTCGTCGCCGAAGCGCTCAGGCGCATCGAGCAGGAGCGGTACGATCTGGCTCGCGAGGAAGTTCGCGTGGACGGAGTCGGCGAGCCAAGGTCGGTGCCCCAAGCGTGCGCGCACGTGCATGAAGATCTCCCGCAGGACGCCCCACTGCTCCCAGGGATCCCGGTCGAACGTCTTGGAGCTGTTCACGTCGGTGTCGCGCCAATGGTAGCCGTCCACGCTCGAGAGGATCGAGATTCTTTGCGCGACGGCGAGCACGTCGACGTTGAAGAAGATGTCCTCCCACAGCGCCCTGCGGCCCTCCGGGAACCGGATGCCGTGTTCGAGCAGCAGCTCTCGTCGATAGAGCTTGTGCGGTGTCATGGGGCCGAGCGGGTTGTGGTCGATGCGGGCCAGTGCGTCGTCGTGATCGCGGTCGAAGATCGGCAGTCCCCACCCGGCGAGCCGAGTGCGGGCCTCCTTGACGTTGACGGCGTCGGCGTTATTGCGGTCGCCCAATGCCGACGCCGCGGCCAGCATCTGGTCGCCGATCTCATCGTCGTGATCCAGGAACAGGACGTAGTCGCCACGCGCGGCCTCGATGCCGTGATTGCGCGGCCGGCTCGGCCATCCCGAGTGGGGGAGCCCGATCACGCGGACGTTCGGGCGCGCCGCTGCGATGTGTTCGAGGCGCGCGAGCGTGTCGTCGGGCGAGCCGTCGTCGATCAGCAGAACCTCGAACTGATCGGGCGGGAGCGTCTGGCGGTCCAGGGAGGCCACCGTCTCGTCGAGCTCGGGCCCGGAACGATAGGTGGCCACGATGACCGAGACTTTCACGTCAGCATCCTCGCCCACCTGCCGGTCACGGGCGTGAGCGTCGTGTGCGCTTTGTCCAGCAGGAAGGTCGTGGGTGTGTCCGGTACGCGGCCGCCGATCCGCACGGCCGCCGCTCTCCTCGGCGGCAACGGCACGACGAGGTGGGCGCTGCCATCGACGACCTCGAGCACGGCGGCGACGCTGCGCCATCCGCGCGTTCGCGCCGGCCGCCGCAGGAGCCGGCGCACCGCGCGCACCGGCACACGTGCGGCACGGTGCAGGACCGGGTCCGTGTTGACCTCGAGAGTGGTCGCCCCGCTCCAGTCGCATTCGGAAACGACGCCCGTCACCGGAATTCGGATGGCCGACCCGGCGCGCACCGCGCGGCCCGTCGGGACGACGAGGGCCGACAGCGCGGTCCGCGCCTGGTCGAAATCCAGCACGACCTTGCCGTCCCGGCGTGTGTAGACGGCGGCCGAGCCGCGTTCGTCGACGCGGACGGCGGGACGAATGCGGCCGGGGAGCATCCGATGCTGCACGACGCCGCCGAGCTCTGCGCGGGCGTTCAGCTCCCACTCGCCGCGCTCGAGCGGCTTGCCGAAGACGAGGGTGTCGGGGTCGATCGTGCCGACGCCTCGGACGCCGAAGTCGACCGTGCCGCCGGTGGCATTCCACCACGCGTCGCTACGCGAAGGCGCCATCCACGTCACGCGGGACGTCTGCGACCGCACGCCGACCTCGATCGTCGCCGCCTCGATATCGTCGGTCACGTCCAGCAGTTCGGAAGCGAACAGGCCGTCATAGCGGGGCGGGAGATCCTTGACGATGCGACCGTCGCGTTCGGTCCACCGGAACCGTCGTCCGGCGCTGTCGACCCAGGATGCCTCGACCTCCACTTCGAGGAGCGGGCCGTTCCATCGCGCGCCGGTGACCCGCGGAGCGGCCGGGATGTTTGGGTCGTCGATCGTGAGCTGCAGGAGCGTGTGCTGGTCGCCCGCGCGCAGCAGCTGAGCGCGCATCTTGAGGTTGCGCGCGAGATACTCGTCGTCGTCCGGCGTGAAGTACTTCTCCTGGATACGCCGGGCGTGCGCGAAGATGTTCGCCCGCTCCTGGGCGGGGCGGCGTTCGTACAGGTTGTTGAACGCGTCCATGAGGCGGGAACGGTACTGATGGCGACGCAGGAGCGTCCGTTGCACCGCGAGCTCGTCACCGGCGAGGTCCTGGTCGATGGCCTCGACGACCGCTTCCAGCCAGTGCCACCATTCGTCGCGCGAACGGCGGAACGTCGTCGATCCGCTCCCAGGCGTCGCGAACCAGTGGTAATACGGCGTGCTCGCCATCGTGGCGACGACTTTGGCGTGCTTTGCGACCAGGACGTTGAAGAAGATGTCCTCCCACAGCACGCGACCGCCCTCGCGGAACCTGATGCCGTGCTCGTCGAGCAGCGCGCGTCGATAGAGCTTGTGCGGGTTGGTCGGAAGCAGCGGGTGGAAGTCGGTGCGGTGGATCGCCTGGCCGCAGTCCTCGCGGTACTGGTCGATCGCCCAGCCCGGGTCGTGCGTGCGAGCCTCCTTGCCGTTGAGGACGTCGGCACCGTGCGCGGCGGCGAAGGCATAGCCTTCGCGCAGCGCGTCGGGGTACAGCGCATCGTCGTGATCCATGTAGGCGACGTACTCGCCACGGGCGATGTCTGTTCCGACGTTGCGCGGCCGACACGGCCACCCCGAGTTCTCGATGCGCTCCACGCGCATGTTGGGCCGTTCGGCCGCGAGGGCGAGGAGACGTTCGTACGTCCCGTCGGGGGAGCCGTCGTCGACGAAAATGGCCTCCCACTCGTCGCGGGGCAGCGACTGCGCGTCCAGCGAGGCGATGAGCCGATCGAGTCCGTCCCCCGGACAGTACGTCGCCACGACGACACTGACCTTGGGCGCGGGCGTCATGCCGGCGAATCCGTCTCGTCGATGAGGTGCTGGACGATGAGTCGCGCAGTGCCGAGGTCCTGCGGCGTCGTGATCTTGATGTTGTTGACGTGGCCGGGGAGGATACGCGCTGGTGTCCCGGTGTATTCGTGAACCAGGTCCGCGTCGTCGCTCACGCGTCGGTAGTCGTCGCGCAGGGCCGCCTCATAGGCATCCTGCAGAAGCGCGCGATGGAAGCCCTGCGGCGTCTGGCCGAGCCACGAGTGGGCGCGGTCGAGGGAGCCTTCGATGAAGCCCTCGTCGTTGACGAGCTTGACCTGCACGGTGCTGGGTGTCCCGATCATCGCCGCGCCGTGATCAATTGCCGCGTCCAGCACGGCCATGATGAGATCTTCCGTCACGAACGGGCGCACGCCATCGTGGACGAGGACGATGTCGCCCGTGGTCGCATCCAGCCCCCGCTGTGCGCTGATGTGCCGCTCGGCACCGCCCAGCACGAGCGTGACCGGAAGACCGGCGTCCTCGACCAGTATGCGGCGGTAGGTCTCCTCGTTCTCCGGGCTTATCGTGACGATCAGCTCATCGATCGCCGGCGCCATCATCGCGCGGACGGTCTTCTCCAGCACGGTCATGCCGTCGAGTTCGACGAGCAGCTTGTTGCTGCCGAATCGCGTGCCCTTGCCTGCACAGGTCACGATGGCGGAAACACGGTGTCCGCGATGCATGTCAGCCTTTCCTGATGTCGACGCGCAACTCATCGGCGAACGCCGAGAGCTGCGCGATCTCCTGCTCACGCGTGAGCAGATAGCGCCCCACGCCCCCGAAGAGTTCGGCGTGACGGGTGGTCATGTTACGCGTATACATCTGGGCGAACGGTGATTCCGGTTCCACCGGCACCTGCTGCGCGATGTCGAGGCCGAAGACCTCGGCGGCCAGGTCCGCGTTCGACAGGGGCGGGGTGGCGACGTTGAGCGCCGGAAGGCCTGCGTCCAGCGCCGTCCGAATGTCGTGCCACAGCGTTCGCACGTCGTAGTGCTGGTACTCGGTCTGCGGGCGGATGTACTCGACGCGGTAGTCGTTCGCGAGGTCGTAGACGACGCCCTTGCGCAGATTGGCTCCGTACAGCTGGGGCAGTCGGACGATCGTCGTGTCGAACGCCTCGCCGAAGCGCCGCTCCTGGTGCAGCCGGTTCGCGCCATAAGGCGTGAGGCCGTCCTCGGACAGTGGCGTCGACTCGTCGGGCGCCCCTCCTCCCGGGTACACGCACACCGTCGAGATGAGCACGAGCTTGTCGATCCTCGCCGACGTCACGCGGTCGATGTAGGCGTCGATCTCAGCGCGGTCCTCTTCTCCGTGGGTGTTGATGCGGAATGAGTCCGCGCGGTTGCCGGAGGAGACCACGAGATCGTACTCACGCCCGCGGATGTCGTCGATGTTGGATGAGTTGTAGAGATCGTCGAAGTCGCGGGCGGCCAGGATGTTGGAGCCCACGAACCCCGTGTAGCCGATGAGTGCGGTCCTCACGTCAGACATCCTCCCCCACATCGGTCCCGCCGCGCAGGACGGATCGCCGGAGTGTGCTCATGCGGAGGCCGCGAGGCGTGCGGCCAGACGCGTCCCCGCGTCCGAGGGTTCGAAGCCCGTGGCCACGATCTTGCCGAGGTCGAGCACCGACCATCGCGGACGCGGCGCGACCGGGCCGGAGGCGGTTGCGAAGTACTGCTCGGTGGACACGCCGGTCACGCGTGCGGGACTGTGACCCGTGAGGCGGAACACGGTGCGGGCGATGTCCGCCCACGAGGTCGGCTCACCTGCTCCGGTGAGGTTGTAGATGCCGTAGGGAGCCCCGGAGGAGACGAGGTGCAGGATGCCGCGCGCGAGCTCGTCGGTGAAGGTGAGGCGCCCCACCTGGTCGTCTACGACGTGCGGATCCACGCCGCGCTCGGCGAGCGAGGCCATTGTGCGCACGAAGTTCTTGCCGTCACCGACGACCCACGACGTGCGCACGATGTAGTGTCGCGGCACCGCCGCCACCGCCGCGTCTCCGGCCGCCTTCGTTTGGCCGTACACCCCGGCGGGGCAGGGGGGGTCGTCCTCGCGATAGGGACGGTCCTGCGCTCCGTCGAAGACGTAATCGCTCGACACGTGCACGAGCGTCACGCCATTGTCGACGGCGATGCGCGCCAAGGCGCTCACCGCGCTCACATTCGCCGCCCATGCCGCGACGCGGCCCTCTGGTGTCTCCGCTGCGTCGACGGCGGTGTAGGCCGCGGCGTTGATGATCGCGTCGTAGTCGCGCCAGCGCCGTGCCATGGCCAGTCCGGGCGATGTCACGTCGAGATCCGCACGCGTCGAGTACTCGACGTTTCCGGCGCCGGCGAGCTCGGCCCGCAGCGCGCGGCCGAGCTGGCCGTCGGCGCCGAGCACGAGGATCTTCTTGGGGGGCACCGGTGTGACGTCCGCGAGTCTCGGGTGCGCGCGGTCCTTGTCCGAGAGCTCCGCCCGATCGAGCGGAATGGGCCACGGGATCGCGACCGTCTCGTCGGCGAGGTTGAGGAACGTGTACGACGCGGAAGGCGACCAGTGGTCGTTGACGAGGTACGTGTACGCGGTGTCCGGCTCGAGCGTCTGGTACGCGTTCCCGACACCGCGCGGGACGAAGATCGCCCGCGACGGGTCCAGCTCGGCGGTGAACACAGCGCCGAACGTCTCGCCCTCGCGCAGGTCCACCCACGCCCCGAAGATCCGTCCGGCCGCGACCGACACCCACTTGTCCCACGGCTCCGCATGGATGCCGCGGGTCGTCCCCACGGCGTCGTTGAACGACACGTTGTTCTGCACGGGCCCGAAGTCCGGCAGACCCGCCGCCGTCATCTTCTCGCGCTGCCAGTTCTCCTTGAACCAGCCGCGGTTGTCCCCGTGCACGGGCAGATCCCACAGCACCAGCCCCGGGATGCCGGTGGGCGTGGAGTGCAGAGGCTTGCCGAACTCCGTCATGCCGTCACTGGCCCTTCGACGCGTAGAACGCCTCGGTGGCGTCCTTCGCAGGCGCCCACCACGCCTCGTTGTCGCGGTACCACTCGATCGTGGCGGCCAGTCCCGCCTCGAAGTCCTGGAAGCGCGGCCGCCAGCCGAGCTCGCTGCGCAGCTTCGT
>Ga0182743_1002466_pt1 | contig 16213 bp, 15 predicted proteins | sample eDN3rd30CKraftOP_FD_128522 | JGI IMG/M metagenome (GOLD analysis project Ga0182743, IMG submission 128522) | Enriched Organic Plus compost microbial communities from Emeryville, California, USA - eDNA 3rd pass 30_C Kraft OP (version 2) (version 2) ... | reverse complement strand
TGATCGGGGCATGAGCGCGCCGGTTCTGGATGGGAAGCTGTCAACGGACGGCGACGCTTTCCGCGCCAATGCGGCCATCAATCGCGCCCTGGCGGAGGAATTGCGGACTAAAGTGGCCGAGGCGGCGCGGGGCGGCTCCGCCAGGGCGCGGGAGAAGCATGTGGCGCGGGGCAAGCTGCTGCCGCGCGAGCGGGTGGAGCGGCTGCTGGACGCGGGATCGCCCTTTCTGGAGATCGGGCAGCTTGCGGCCCATGATCTGTATCAGGGCGAAGTGCCGGGCGCGGGCCTGATTACGGGCATCGGCCGGGTGTCGGGCCGTCAGGTGATGATCGTCTGCAACGATGCGACGGTGAAGGGCGGAACCTATTATCCGCTGACCGTCAAGAAGCATTTGCGGGCGCAGGAGATCGCGCTGGAGAACCGGCTGCCTTGCATCTATCTGGTCGACAGCGGCGGCGCGAACCTGCCCAATCAGGCGGACGTGTTCCCGGACAAGGAGCATTTCGGCCGCATCTTCTTCCATCAGGCGACCATGTCGGCGCAGGGCATTCCGCAGATCGCCTGCGTGATGGGGAGCTGCACGGCGGGCGGCGCCTATGTCCCGGCCATGTCGGACGAGACGGTGATCGTCCGCAATCAGGGGACGATCTTCCTGGCCGGCCCGCCGTTGGTGCAGGCGGCGACGGGCGAGGTCATCAGCGCGGAGGATCTGGGCGGCGGCGATCTGCATGGCCGCAAGTCCGGCGTGGTGGATCATGTCGCGGAAAATGACGATCATGCGCTCAGCATCGTGCGGGACATCGTTTCGACGCTCCAGCCGGATCGCGCAGCCGACATCCATGTTCGCGAGGCGCGGCCGCCGAAATTCGCGGCCGAAGATCTTTACGGCATCATCCCGGAGGATGTGCGCGCGCCCTATGACGTGCGCGAGGTGATCGCGCGGTTGGTGGACGGCAGCGAATTTCACGAGTTCAAGGCGCTCTACGGCTCCAGGCTGGTCTGCGGTTTTGCCCATATCTGGGGGATGCCGGTGGCGATCCTCGCCAATAACGGCGTGCTGTTCAGCGAAAGCGCGCAGAAGGGCGCGCATTTCATCGAACTGGCCTGCCAGCGGCGTATTCCGCTGCTGTTCCTCCAGAACATCTCCGGCTTCATGGTCGGGGGGAAATATGAGGCGGAAGGGATCGCCAAGCACGGCGCGAAGCTGGTGACGGCGGTGGCGACGGCGCAGGTCCCCAAGATCACGGTGCTGATCGGCGGCAGTTTCGGCGCGGGCAATTACGGGATGTGCGGACGGGCTTATGGGCCGCGCTTCCTCTTCACCTGGCCCAACAGCCGCATTTCCGTGATGGGAGGGGAACAGGCCGCGTCGGTGCTGGCGACAGTGCACCGCGACGCCGCCGCATGGACGGCGGCGGAAGCCGAAGCCTTCAAGGCTCCGATCCGGCGGAAATATGAGGAGGAAGGCAATCCCTATCACGCCACGGCGCGATTGTGGGACGATGGCGTCATCGATCCGGCGCAGACCCGCGACGTGCTGGGGCTGGCCTTTGCGGCGACGTTGAACGCGCCGATCCCCGACCGTGCCCAATTCGGGCTCTTCAGGATGTGATGCCGATGATCCGTTCCCTCCTTATCGCCAATCGGGGCGAGATCGCCTGCCGCATCGTCCGCACCGCGCGGCGCCTGGGTATCCGCACCGTGGCGGTTTATTCGGACGCCGATGCCGGGGCGTTGCATGTGCGCGAAGCGGACGCGGCCGTGCTTATCGGGCCGTCGCCTGTCCGTGAATCCTATCTGCTGGGCGACCGGATCATCGCCGCCGCGCGGGAGACGGGGGCGGAGGCGATCCATCCGGGCTATGGTTTCCTGTCGGAAAATGCGGACTTCGCGCAGGCGGTGATCGACGCCGGGCTGATCTGGGTCGGTCCCGATCCGGCGAGCATCACGGCCATGGGATTGAAGGACGCCGCCAAGTCCCTGATGAGCGAGGCGGGCGTGCCGGTGACGCCGGGCTATCTGGGGCAGGACCAGAGCGGGACGCGGCTGGCCGCGGAGGCGGACGCCATCGGCTATCCCGTGCTGATCAAGGCGGTCGCGGGCGGCGGCGGCAAGGGGATGCGGAAGGTCGATGGGCCTGGCGATTTCGCCGAGGCGCTGCAGTCGTGCCGGCGGGAAGCGACCTCGTCCTTCGGCAACGATCAGGTGCTGCTGGAAAAATGGGTGACGAACCCGCGCCATATCGAGGTGCAGGTTTTCGGCGACCGGCACGGCAATGTCGTCCATCTGTTCGAGCGGGACTGCTCGCTCCAGCGGCGGCACCAGAAGGTGATCGAGGAAGCGCCCGCGCCGGGCATGGATGACGCCACGCGGGAGGCGATATGCGATGCGGCGGTCCGGGCGGCCAGGGCGGTGGACTATGTCGGCGCGGGAACGATCGAGTTCATCGCGGACGGTTCGGAAGGGCTGCGGGCCGACCGCATCTGGTTCATGGAGATGAACACACGGCTTCAGGTCGAACACCCTGTCACCGAGGCGATCACCGGACAGGATCTGGTCGAATGGCAGTTGCGCGTGGCGTCGGGCGAGCCGTTGCCCCGCACGCAGCGGGAATTGTCGATCGATGGCTGGGCGATGGAGGCGCGGCTCTATGCCGAAGACCCGGCCAACGGCTTTCTGCCGTCCATCGGATCGCTGGAGGCGTTCGATCTGGGCGGGGGATGCCGGATCGATACGGGTGTGGAGCAAGGGGCGGAGATATCGCCCTTCTATGATCCGATGATCGCCAAGGTCATCGCCTATGGTCCCGACCGGGACGCGGCGCGAGAGCGGCTGGCGGCGTGCCTGAGCGATAGCGTCATCTGGCCGCTCAGGACCAATGCGGGATTTCTGGTGAAGGCGCTGGAGCATCCGGCCTTCGTCGCGGCGGATGTCGATACGGGGCTGATCGGGCGGGAAGGGGACAGGCTGATGCCGCCGGAGCGGCCTTCCGAAGCGGCGCTGGAGGATGCGGCGGCGGCGTTAAGCTTCGGCGGCGGGCCTGGCGGGTTCCGGTTGAACGCGCCTGCGCGGCGGGAGGCGTCTTTCCTGCTGGACGGCGAGGCGGTGAGCGTCTCGTTCGATCCGGGCCGGGGCGGCAAGGCCGATGACGCGGTGTTGATCGCGGAGGGCGGGCAGGTCTGGCGGCTGTCGCAATGGCGCGTGGACGGCATGGCGGCCGGAGGCGCGTCCGACGGGCTGGTGCTCTCGCCCATGCCGGGGCGGATCATTTCGGTCGCCGTCGCGCAGGGCGGCAGGGTGGCCAAGGGTCAGAGGCTGCTGACGCTGGAAGCCATGAAGATGGAACATGGGCTTGCCGCGCCCTTCGACGGGGTGGTGGCGGAACTCCATGCGGCGGAAGGCGGCCAGGTCAGCGAGGGCGCCTTGCTCGCGCGGATCGACAAGGGAGAGGAATGATGGCGGGGCGCTTTTTCGATCAGTGGCGGATCGGGGACCGGATCGCCCATGACATCCGCCGCACCGTGACGGAAACGGACAATCTCCTCTTTTCAACGATGACGCATAATCCGCAGCCGCTGCATCTGGATGCGGAGGCGGCGAAAGCGTCGGAGTTCGGGCAGATCCTCGTCAACGGCACCTTCACCTTCGCCCTGATGGTCGGGTTGTCGGTCGGCGACACGACGCTGGGGACGTTGATCGCCAATCTGGGCTATGACAAGCTGGTCATGCCCAGGCCCGTGTTCATCGGCGACACTTTGCGCGCGGAGACGGAGGTGACGGCGCTCAAGCCCAGCCAATCGCGGCCCGGCGCCGGCATCGTCACCTTCGCCCACCGCCTGTTGAATCAGCGGGATGAAGTGGTCTGCGAATGCCACCGCATGGCGCTGATACAGGGACGCGGGAGCTGAATTGGGTTCAGACGCGAGCGGTGCGGCCCGCGCCTGAACCGCCAGATTAATATTTCACGCGGATGCTGGCAAAAAGCGTGCGGCCCGGTTCGGGGAAGCCATCGGTCAGCGTGTAATAGTCATCGAACAGGTTGCGCCCGCCCACGCCAATGTCGACATTATCCGTCAGCGCATAGTCGATCCGCAGGCTTGCGTTTACATAAGCCCCGGTTCGGTAATAGCGCACGGGATCGCTGGAGGGCGTGGCGGTGAACAGCGTCCAGCGTTTCGACGCCAGATCGACGCTGGGCACGATATGCAACTGCTCCACCGGCGACCAGTCGAGCCAGGCGAAGCCCTTATGCGTCGGCACGCCCGTCAACTCGAAGGCGTCCTGTCCGGCATAATGCAGGCGCCGCTTGGTCAGCGTATAATTGAAGCCAGCGTCCAGCCCCGGCATCAGCGTCGCCGAAAGGGAAATTTCCCCCCCATAATAATGGCCTTTGCCGACATTTTGACTCTGGCTCATGTAACGCTGGGCACAACCCGGGGTGGGAACGGTCGGCGGCGCGGTCGATGCGGTGCAGGGATAAGCCAGGATCGGCACGGACTGGATGATCGCATTGTCGATCCAGCTATAGAATAGCGCGCCTTCCAGCTTGACGGAGCCGTTCAGCCATGTGCCGCCGATTTCGGCATTAGTGGCGCGTTCCGCCTTCAGGTCGGGGTTGGGAATGGCCTGATTGAAGCGCTGGCTGAACCGCTCGAAGATGGTCGGGAAACGTGCCCGCGACGACAGGCTGGCGTGCAGGGAGAGGGCTTCACTGACGTGCCAGTCGAGTCGGCCTTGTAGGTTCCAAGTATCCGCATCCCGGTGTGGATAGTTGTAAAGTGTGGCAGGCGTGCCCGACGTGCCGAGCGGAGAACCATATTCTTCCGCCTGCTTGAGATCGCGCCAGTCGAAGCTTCCGCCCAGAGTGAAGGAGAGGGTGGGCGTTAGCTTCAGCTCATTTTCCAGCGCGGCGGAAAAGACATTTTCCGTCTGCGTCTGTTCCGGCTCCGTGCTGGGCACGCCGGTCATGGAGAAACTGGTCTGTGCTTCCACATGCTTGTCGTGGCGATAGTGGAAAGCGATCCGTAGCGTGTCGGCATCCGACGCCTGGAAGTCGAGCTGAGCGGAACCGCCCCAGGCGCGGTCACGATAGGGGCTGTCAAAGGCATAGGGACGGCTCTGCGTATCCTGATTGCGGTCGTTGAAGGATCGCAATATCGAATCGAAGCTATTGTAATAGGCGCGTGTCTTCAGCGTAGCGCGGTCACCCAGTGCCGTGGTCGACAGGAAATAGACACTTTCGATATCCCATGATGGCCATGTCCAGAAGCGAGGCGTCGATACCGTGTCGCTGACGTGCAAGGGAGCTTCCTTCGCGCCTTCCTGTCGGGTGTAGCTGATCGCATATTCGTCGGTTTCGTTTGGCGTGAAACCGACCTTGGCATTCACCCGCCAGTCCCGCGTGCGCGAAAAATCGCGTTCGCCACCGTCCTCCAGCGTTGGGACGGTCGCACGGAAATCATTGGGCAAGTCCCAGTGGTCTGTGAAGCTGCGCGCATAGCTGGCCTGTGCATACCAGCGATCCTGCTTCGTTCCGATCATGGCGGAGGTGGAATAGCCTGCATAATCGGCGTCATTATCGAGATTGATCGTGCCGCGCACGTCGATGTCGAGTTCTTTGGTTGGCTTGCGCGTGACGAGGTTGATCGCACCGCCCATCGCTCCCGGTCCGTCTAGGACGGAGGCATAGCCCTTAGCTACCTGAACTTCCGCAATATCGGTTGTCAGGAAGCGCCCATAGTCCAGCCGGTTGTCGGCGGGCAGGTAAACGCGGATGCCGTCGATCGACAGCGGCACCTGAAACCGATCGAATCCGCGCACGTAGACAAGGCGTTCATTGCGTGTGCCGCCGCTATTGCCCGCCGCCACGCCGGGCATCAGATTCACTGCATCATCCAGCGCGCCGCGGTTGAAGGTATAGATCGCGTCCGCGGACAATGTGTTGGCATCAATGCCCACGCCGTCCAGGCGAGGTGCGGTTACTATGATCTGTCCCAATGAAAAGCGGTCGGATTGCGCGACGGATGGCGTTCCGTCCGTCTGGGCTTGTGCCATCGGGATGAGAGAAATGCCCGCCAACAGCGTGGCGGCAAGAATGATACGCATGAAACCCCCTTTTATGGTCTTTCGACTCACTATATTTCGTCATATATAGCTTTGTTTCGGGGAGGGAAGTTTCTTGGCAAATGCATTTTCTTTTAGGTGTGGGATGGCTCTTTGCGCCATGCTGATGCTTTGGCCCGCTTCTGCCGCGATGGAAGAACCGGTGGCCTGTTCGGTGCCTGCGGAACTGGCTCAGCCATTCCTCTCCTGGCGCGATCCGATCGCTTTGCAGGCCGCCTCCACCCGCAAGGGCACGGCCAAAGCCAATTTGAGCGCTGGGCAGGCGGCTGCCCTTACGCTGTTGCCGACGCCTGAAGTCGCTTATGTTCTGCGACCCGAAAAGCCGGGTGGATCGATCAGCTTTGGTGGTTTGGCGCGTTTCGTCGTGCCGACTGCTGCGGTCTGGCGCGTGGCGCTTGGTTCGGGCGTGTGGGTGGATGTGGTGAAGGACGGAAAGGCGCAGCCGTCCGTCGCACACGGACATGGCCCGCAGTGCAGCGGCATCCGCAAGATGGTGGACTATGAGTTGCAGCCGGGGAGCTATACGCTGCAAATCTCCGCCAATGGCGAGGATCGGTTGACCGTTCTGGTGACGCCGCTCCAGTGAGAAGCTGGCTGCTGGCGCTTTCCTTGCTGCTATTGACCGCAGGAGGAAGGGCTTGGAACTGGGGATTGCCGTCCGACATTCCTCCACCGATCGTGCCAGCCGACAGTGCCATGAGCATGGCGAAGGTCGAACTTGGCCGCCGTCTGTTTTACGATCCCGATCTTTCAGTGAACGGCACGCTATCCTGCGCGGGATGTCATGAGCAAAAGCGGGGCTTTGCGGACGGCAATACCATGCGGCCCGGTGTGCATGGCGATCCAGGGCGCCGGAATGTCCCCGGGCTCGCCAATGTCGCCTGGCGGAGGCGATTGACCGCTGCCGATCCATCGCTGACGACGCTTGAGGCCCAGATGCTGGTGCCGTTGCTCGGTGACAATCCGGTGGAACTGGGCACGCGCGGGAAAGAGGCCGAATTGTTCCGCCGTTTGGGCAATGATGCTTGTTATCGCCGCATGTTTGCTCGTGCTTTTCCCGAAGTGAAGGGGCATATAAGTCTTGACACCATATCCCATGCCATAGCCGCCTTTGAAAGGACGATGATCGCTCTGAACAGCCCATTTGATCGCCATGGGCGCGGTGAGATTGGCGCGATCTCCACCGAAGCGCGCAGGGGCGTTGCTTTGTTTGCCGCGCGGGGATGTGTTGCCTGCCATGCGGGGCGGGACTTCACCGATGACGATTATCATCGTCTGGAAAAGAATATGGGCAGGGATCGCGGTCTGATCGAGAAGACAGGAAGGCCGGAGGATGAGGATCGATTTCGGACGCCCTGCCTGCGAAACGTCGCCGTCACCGGTCCATGGTGGCATGACGGATCAGCACCGACATTGGAAGATGCGATCTGGCGCCATGTCATGGGATTGGCTCAAGATGAAATGGCGCCTTTGCGTGCGTTTCTGGAGAGCCTGACCGATCGGACCTTTCTGACCGATCCGCGCCTCGCGATGCCCGATCGTGCGTGCGGGCGTAAATTATGAGGCTGGTTGAGTATGGGAGGATGATAAGGGTGCGTCCCTCAGCAAATTCCCAAGATGGCTGAAATGCCCGTCCGCTGTGGCCGAAATAGCGGCTTTTTCCATCGCGCGGTAATCGGTCAGTATCTGCCGACCAGCTGATGTCAGCCGAGCCCCGCGTTCCTTGCCGCCGCCTGCTACCGTCTCGACCAGTCGCTCGCGCCAGCAACGGTTCATCACGTCAACCAGAAGCCATGTCCGACGGTAGCTCATGCCCATGGATCGACCCGCGGCAGAAATGGAACCCAATGCGTCAATGGCCTCCAACAGGTCGGCTTTCCCCGGACCCATGGCAATTTCATCGCCACAGAATATCTGAACCTTGAGCTTGAGAAAGTCGGCGCGCATATCCCCTTATAACCCTTTCCAAGCCTTCGTTAAGTCGTCGCGGTCCTGTCGATTAGATTGCCGCCTGCTTCCCTCATAATCCTTAAATCAGCCCTGCTGGCAGACTTATGCGACATTTCACCATCTCGGCATGCAGGCCAATGTCAGGGCCATTGATTATTCGGACTGTGCGGCTAATCGCTCGGAATGTAAGATGGCGGCGGTGCAGATGGCGCTTTTCATACGGTCTGTCGTACTGGCAGGAGAATTGTGCCGAGCATAACCGCTTCAGCTGCCGGATCGTGCCTTTGCAGGCCGCCGAATAGGAACGGGACATGGATGACGAAAATGCGGTATCCGCCGCCGACCGCTGGATATATAGCCCGCGCCATCTTGCAGCGATGAGGGAGGCGCAGGCGACCGCGATGACCGAAGATCGTATCCGAATCTTCCGGGGCCTGACGCCGCGCCAGTATATCGTAAAGCTCGCCACAGAGATGTCTCCGACGGCCGTTGTCAACCCGATCGCTACGCGTCGCACATGACTCCGGGGCGGGGCGATGTCGCCAATCAGATGTTTCAGCGGCTGACCCCTCAAGGCGAGACAGGCTGCGTTATGCGCGATTTGGCCGAAGAAGTGCCGGTCGCGCTGGAGTTCAACGGAGTCGGCTATGCGGTGCTGATGGCGACGCCGACCGATATTACCGATCTGCTGGTGGGTTTCGCGCTGTCGGAGCGGTTGATGGGAGCGGGCGATCCGGCGTTCGATGTGGATGTGCATGCGACGGAAGAAGGCATCATCGCGCGCGCGACATTGCCGCCCGAACGTACCGATGATCTGCTAGACCGGGTGCGTCATCGTGCGACAGATTCTTCCTGTGGTCTGTGTGGGGTCGAAAATATTGAGCAGGCGATGCGCCCACTGCCGCCGGTCATGGCGCGAAGCCGCGTTGATGACGCAGCCATTTTTCGTGCTTTGGAGGCGTTGCAGGTGCATCAGCCGCTCAATGCGCGGACAGGCGCGGTCCATGCTGCAGCATGGGTCGGACAGGATGGTACGATCCGGCTGGCGCGGGAGGATGTCGGACGGCACAACGCCTTCGATAAGCTGATCGGCGCAATGAGAAGGGCAGGGGCGGATTGGGATGGCGGCTTTGCGTTGCTGTCGTCGCGCTGTTCCTATGAACTGGTGGAAAAGGCGGTGCTGAGCGATTGTCCGTTGCTGGTGACGATCTCCGCGCCCACGGCCTTGGCCCTGCATCGCGCGCGCGAGGCGGGGCTGGATCTGCGCGTGATTGCGCGGCCTGACGCGATGCTGGTCCCCACATGAAGGGCGGAGTTTTGGGCGTCGTGCTGGCAGGTGGGCTTTCGAGTCGGTTTGGGACGGACAAGGCAGAAGCGCTCTATCGCGGGCGTTCGCTGCTCGACTGGTCAATGGGCAATCTCGCGGACTTTGTGGACAGTGTGATGATTTCCGGGCGAATGCATCCTGTCTATGGCGGCGTGGAGGACAGGCCCCAGGCTGGTCTGGGGCCGCTGGGCGGGCTGGCTGGAGCGATGGCAGTTGCGCGGGAACGGGGATTTGCCCATGTCCTGTCCATGCCCTGCGATACGCCTGACATGCCGCGCGCTCTGCTGGTGGAACTATGTGCAAAGGAGCGGGCCGCTTACGCGGCGGGTTGCCCGGTGATCGGGCTGTGGCCGAGCGTGCTGGCGGGTGACCTGGAGGAATATCTGCTGCGGACGGGTAACCGTTCTGTCCGGCACTGGGCTGAGAGCATCGGCGCCTGCCCGGTGGGAATTGGGCTGACTATAGCGAATGTCAATTATACAGGAGATCTGGAACGATTGACTAGGGCTAAGCCGCGATAGCCTGGTCGTCTTTCAGTGCGTATCGCCTGGAGAGCCAACGTGCCTCACTCGCTGATCTGTGGTCAGGCTAAAATATTTGGCGAAGTCCATGCAGGATTGCCAGAACGGCTTGGGTCACTGAACTAAGGAAAAGCCCTATGATCAGGCCTTTGATTTCAGGTTATGGAAATGATGAATTGCAGTGTGTTTACTGGTGACCCCTACGAGTGTAGAACTTTTGTCTCAGGCAATGCCGGGACGTCCCTAACTACACTGTAAAATCAAGCATTTGTCTTGTAAGGTGTTCGCGGTCGGTCGCTCCGATTTGCCTGAATTTGGCTCAGAATGTGGGAACGATTGTGGGACCGTTTGCCCGCCGAAAGTGTGGGAACGCCCGCAATGCCCAAAGCGGGAATCGAACCGATGGCACTGACAGCATTGAAGGTGAAGAACGCAAAGCCCGGTCGCCATGTCGATGGCCGGGGGCTTTGCCTGTTGGTTAAGGACAGCGGCGCGCGAACATGGGTGCTGCGGATGCAGAAGGACGGCAGGCGGCGCGACTATGGCTTGGGTTCGGCGCTCGACGTGTCGCTGGCCGAAGCGCGCGACGCGGCGGCGGCGCTGCGCCGTCAGGTCCGCGAGGGAACCGATCCGGTCGCGGAGCGGCGCAAGGCGCGCAAGGTGGTGCCGAGCTTCGAGACGGCGGCGCGCGATTGCTACGAGGCGTTGAAGGAGGGCTGGAAGAACCGCCGCCATGCCAACTGGATTTCCAGCTTCGAGAACCATGTCTTTCCGATGGTCGGCACAAGGCCGGTGGATCAGGTGGACAGCGCCGCCGTAGTCGAGGTGTTGTCGCCCATCTGGCTTGAGATACCGGACACCGCGCGGCGCGTCCTGCAACGCATCGGCGCGGTGCTGGACTTCGCCCATATCAAGGGATGGCTTCCGGGCGAGGTATCCTTGCGCTCCGTCCGCAAGGGGCTTCCCCGTCAGGTGGATAAGGGTGGGCATCTGGAAGCCATGCCCTATGCGGACGTTCCCGCGCTTATGCAGAAGCTGGCGGCGGCCGCACCGACGACCGGGCGGGATGCCTTGCGCTTCACCATCTACAACGCCGTCCGGTCGAACGAGACGCGCTTTGCTGTCTGGACCGAGTTCGACTTGGACAAGGCCATCTGGACTATTCCGGGCGAGCGCATGAAGGCAGGCGAAACCCATGTCGTGCCGCTGTCCGCGCCCGCCGTGGCGTTACTCCGCAAGCGGTGGAAGGAGCGCACCAGCGACACCGGGCTTGTGTTCAGCAACGATGGCGAAAAGGCCATCAGCGACATGACCATGACCAAGCTCTTGCGTGATGACGGCATCAAGGGCGTGACCGTTCATGGCTTCCGCTCTGCCTTCACCGATTGGTCGTCGGAGCGGACGCGGTTCCCCAAGGAGGTTGCCGACAAGGCGTTGGCGCACAAGCTGCCCAACAAGGTCGAAGCAGCCTACAGGCGCACCGATTTCTTCGAGAAGCGCCGCAACCTGATGGCGCGTTGGGCCGAGTATCTGGACAGGGTGCCCGCGAAGGAGAGCAGGGACGCCGCCGCCACGGCGTCCGAGCCTATGCCGCTCCGCGCTGCCGCCTGATGAGGTCATGCAGGCTGGCGGTTGTGATGCGGGTGGACTTGCCGAGCTTCACCGTCTCGATTTCACCGGCCGCGATCAACTCGTAGAGCTTGGTCCGGCCAACGCCGATCATGCGGGCTGCGTCATTGACGCGGACGCAGATCGGATCAGGCGGCAGGGGCGCGGTCATGGGCGACCCTTTCGGCATCGTCGGCGCGATAGGCGGCGGGATTGGCGATCCAGCGTTGGACGGCCGATTCATGCCACCCGGCACCGTGGATGCTGATCGACACTTGCCGGGGGAATGTTCCGTCCGCGATCTTGCGGTAGAGGGTGGAGCGGGAGAGGCCGGTGCGTTGCAGCACCGTCTTCAGGCGGATAATCCTTTCATGGTCGGGCATTGAAGTGACTTTCGGTTTTGACGTTGGCACAATCCCCCTACGAACAGAATTGGCGGCCCGGATTCGCGGCGCAAGAGCCTCACGGCCGAGACATGGCGAAGATGCGGCTCACGGTCTAAGTGTAGGAAGCGGTGGGAAACGGCGGCGCACTATGGGAAACGGTGGCGTACCGCGGTGGATGGCGGCAATAGGCGGAAATCGGTTGCCTATATTTGTACGTTTCTTTGATGACCGTGACAAATAAGCCACGCCATTACGCGACTTGCTGGCAATAGGTGCGACCCAATGAACTTGGCGTGATTCCGATTCGCACGACATGGCGGAGCCTTTCTTTCGGTGGCCCGCCATTGCCACGCACTCATGCTGTCCCGGTTTTCCCTATCGTGCAAGAGCTTAGGAAGGAGAGTAGGCACTACAATGCCGGTTCGGCATTTCAGTGCCGCTTTGCGCGTTATCTGACGCAGCCGAGCCGCACCGACGATTGCATTTTTCCACGCCTTGCATTACATTGTCATGCAGAAAGGAAATTCACATGGCAGCGAACGCACTTGTCCAGACCCGAATCGACGGAGCCGTGAAAGAGGAAGCCGCCACCGTGCTGGCGGCGATGGGGCTTACGGTCTCCGATGCTGTGCGCCTGATGCTCACCCGCGTTGCACGGGATAAGGCGTTGCCGTTCGAGCCGTTGATTCCGAACGACACCACGATTGCCGCGATGAAGGAAGCCCGCGAGGGCAAGGGCAAGCGTTCCGTCACGATAGCCGACTTGATGGCTGACCTGAATGCGGACGATTGAGCGCACCGGGCAATTCAAGCGCGACTACAAGCGGGAGAAGAAGGGGCAGCACGCAAAGGGGCTGGACGCTGCCATGATCCCCGTCATCGAGGCGCTGGCGAACGACGAGCCATTGGAGCCGCGACACCGTGACCATGCCTTGACTGGCGACTGGCGCGACCATCGGGATTGCCATGTCAAACCCGACCTGGTGCTGATCTACCGTAAGCCCGACGACGAAACCTTGCAGCTTGTGCGCTTGGGATCACATGCCGAATTGGGATGGTGAGCTATGACGGCCGCTTCCGCCCCATTCTCGCCATAGAAAGCTCCGTTTCCTGACCCCGGAACCTGCCGTCCCTTCGATACACACCACGACCGGTCGAATGGTGATGTCTGGGACTTTGCTGTCCGGCAGCTTCCAGGCGTGACGGTGCCAATAGAAGCCGCTCCGTTTCGAGCGCCGGTCTATAAGCAATTGCTCAGACGCGGCATGACTGCTCGACTGCGAGCGAGAGAAGGCCGCTTGTCTACGAGGTTCCCCCTTCTAAAGGACAGGCAGAAATCGGCTAGATTTCGCTAATCGCACTGCCCGAAGTCGGGATCGAAATGGCGCCATGTGATCGGGAAAGTGCCTATTCGCGGCGATTCCTGCAAAGTGAACGGAAATTTCGCTATTCAAATAAATAAGCGTTCGCTGCATGTCTTTGTTTGTATCTGCATGACCGACCTAGGATCTGAATCTCGTCTGCCGTCAATAGTAGCCATTGCCCGACAGCGCCGTCCCGTTGACAAGAAAGTCTCCGACTCCCTGCGCCTTGTAGGCCGTGATGTTATGCGAGACGAGCGTCCTGATATTACGCCAGTGGCGATCCAGCCGGACGGTTCTTTTCGCCGCCGATCCGCCGCCGACGTCAAACACGGATGACGCGGCCTGAAGGGCGACGGCATCGATATGCACCTTGACCATGGCCGTGCGAAGCTGCGCGTCCAGAAGGACATCCGCATCGGGCACGCCGTCGACAAGAGAGGCGTAGACGGAATCAAGCGCTGCCGCGGCGTCCAGCACCATCGCTTCCGCCGCATAGGCGGCGCTGGCGATCTGGCCGATCGTCTGCTGCAGAAGCGGATCGTGCTTCGGCTCGGCGGCCGGCGCGTGCCCGAAGCCACGGGTCTTGCGCACCAACTCGATCGCGCTCTTGCGCGCATTGCGCAGTTCACCCGCGATCACGGCATGCAGCCAGAGCTGGCTCAAGGTCGTCAGATAGTTCGGCCCGAAATATTCGGTTCCCGACACCAGCTCCTCGGCGTCGACGCGCACATTCTCCAGTAATATGGTTCCGCTCGCGGTCGATCGCTGGCCGATCCCGTCCCAGTCATCGATGATCCTGATGCCGTCGCGACTGGTGGGCATGGTCGCGCTGACGATGCCCGTGCCTTCCTGCGTCGCGAGGATGGTGAGCCAGTCCGAGAAGAGCGCGCCGGTCGTGTAATATTTCGACCCGTTGATCACGAAGCCGTCGCGATCGGGGGTGACCGCCGTCCTGAACTGATACCATTCCGCGCTGGCGACCGGCAGGGCGACAAGCTCGCCTCCCGCATTGCTGAAGATATCGCCGTCGAGGATCGGCCCAAGCCATCTTTGGCCGAGCGGCCTTTCGGACCGGATGAGGATGTTCTCGACGAAGGCATAATGGTTACGCAGCAGGTGCGCCACATTGCTGTCCGCCTCCGCCAGATCGATCAGGAAAACGAACAGATCGCGCAAGGAGGCCGAGCCGCCGCCGAGCGCGGCCGGCGCGCGAAGCGCCCCGAGCCTCGCCTTGCGGATGATCTCTACCGCGTCGAACGGGCGCAAATCCTTGCGATCGCGATCATCGGCACCTGCGGCCACGCCGCGAACGGCTGTCTCGACGTCCTTGGCCGTGATCGGCAGCCGGGTTCCATTCGGCGCGTGTCTGGCAGCGATGTCGGTCATCTCGGTTCCTTTGTGAATGGCCCTCGGGTTGCGGGAAAGCCCTACGCTGGCTGAACGGTGTTCTGCCGTGCGGCCTCGTGCTGGTTCGTCGGAACCGGAAGGCCGAGAAGATCGCGGAATGTGGGGCCTTCATATTCCGTGCGGAACAGGCCACGCTTCTGAAGTTCCGGAACGACATGATCGACGAAGGCCTCGAGCTGGTCCGGGAAATGGCTGAAGCTCAGATTGAAGCCGTCGCAGGCGCCGCCGCGAAACCATTTTTCCAGATCGTCGGCGATTTCCTGCGGCGAGCCGAGAAGCTGGCGGATCGAGGCACCGGAATGGACGATGAACTCGCGCAACGTCAGATCGCCGCGGGCGCGGGCGAAGCGGGCGGCGTCGATCCGCAGACCGGTCACCGCCTCACCTTGAGGGCCGGGACGGTCCAACAATGCGCCGACAGGCCGATCGAGATCATCGAGATTGATCGCCAGGCCCAGCCGCTTTGCAACCAGATCGATTTCGTAAGTCCAGTTGCGGATCTCATCTAACTCGTTCCGCAGGCGCAGCGCCTCCTCATGGGTCGATCCGATCAGGGTCCAGACGCCGGGCAGGATCTTGAGCGACTCCGGATCGCGGCCGCGCCGGGCCACGCTGGCCTTTATCTCGGCATAGCCCTTGACGGCCTCCTCGAAGATCGAGTGGAGGACGAAGATCGCCTCGGCATGACGTTCGGCAAAGGCACGCCCCTGTGAAGACGACCCGGCCTGCACCAAGACAGGCTGCCCCTGTGGCGCCCGTGGAACCTGGAACGGTCCCTTGACCGCATAGCGCTCACCACGATGATCGATCGGCCAGACCTTGTCGCGATCGACGAGGCGGTTGGTCGTTTTGTCCGCCACGAAGGCGTCCGATTCCCAGCTGTCCCAGAGCTGCTGGACGACCTCCACGAACTCCTCGGCCTGGGCGTAGCGTTGCTCATGATCGGGCAATGCGGCCCTGGCGTCATAATTGGCGGCGATGATCGACAGCGGCGAAGTGACGATGTTCCAGGCCGCGCGCCCGCCGCTGATATGGTCGATCGAGGCGATCCGCCGGGCGATGTTGTATGGCTCATTATAGGTGGTGGAGAGCGTGGCGATCAGCCCGATATTCTTAGTGTGCGCGGCGATCGCGCTCAGGATCACCGTCGGCTCCAGCACATGCCAGGGCTGGAACTCGGAATCATGCGTCAGCGCGGGATAATCCGAGACGAACAGCGCATCGAGCAAGCCCCGTTCTGCGACCTCGGCGATCTTCAGATGCCGCTCGAGGCGAAAAAAGGCGGCCGGGTCGCCGATCTTCCAGCGCGCGGGATGGATGCCCAGGCCGGGGTTGAGGTTGACGAACAGGTGCATGTGGCGGGCCATGATGGCTTCCCTCAATATTGATGTCGTTGTTCGCGGCTACGGGGCCGTCCCAGGAGCGAGATCACGGTCATCGGGCGGGCCGCGGCAGCCCGAGCTGATCGCGAAGGGTCGGCCCCTGATAGTCCGTCCGGAATACTCCCCGCCGCTGAAGGAGCGGCAC
>Ga0182743_1002462_pt1 | contig 16224 bp, 18 predicted proteins | sample eDN3rd30CKraftOP_FD_128522 | JGI IMG/M metagenome (GOLD analysis project Ga0182743, IMG submission 128522) | Enriched Organic Plus compost microbial communities from Emeryville, California, USA - eDNA 3rd pass 30_C Kraft OP (version 2) (version 2) ... | reverse complement strand
GTTCTTCCGCCCCGAGCTGTTCAACCAGTTCACCACCATGCACGGCCTGATCATGGTGTTCGGCGCGATCATGCCCGCCTTCGTGGGCTTCGCCAACTGGATGATCCCGCTGCAGATCGGCGCATCCGACATGGCGTTCGCGCGGATGAACAACTTCAGCTTCTGGCTGCTCCCCGTGGCCGGCCTGATGCTGACCGGCTCGTTCTTCGTGCCCGGCGGCGCCACCGCCGCCGGCTGGACGCTGTACGCGCCGCTGTCGGCCCAGATGGGCCCCGGCATGGACCTGGCGATCTTCGCGGTGCACATCATGGGCGCCTCGTCGATCATGGGCGCCATCAACATCATCGTCACCATCCTGAACATGCGCGCGCCCGGCATGACGCTGATGAAGATGCCGCTGTTCTGCTGGACCTGGCTCATCACCGCGTTCCTGCTGATCGCCGTGATGCCGGTGCTGGCTGCCGCCGTCACCATGGTCCTTACCGACCGCCACTTCGGCACGGGCTTCTTCAACGCGGCCGCCGGCGGCGACCCGGTGCTCTACCAGCACGTGTTCTGGTTCTTCGGGCACCCCGAGGTCTACATCATGATCCTGCCGGCGTTCGGCATCGTGTCGGCCATCGTGCCCGCCTTCGCCCGCAAGAAGCTGTTCGGCTATGCGTCGATGGTGTACGCCACGGCCGCCATCGCCGTGCTGTCGTTCATCGTGTGGGCGCACCACATGTTCACGACCGGCATGCCCGTCACGGCGCAGCTGTACTTCATGTACGCCACCATGCTGATCTCCATCCCCACGGGCGTGAAGATCTTCAACTGGGTCGCCACCATGTGGCGCGGCTCCATGACGTTCGAGACGCCGATGCTGTTCGCCATCGGCTTCATCTTCGTGTTCACCATGGGCGGTTTCACTGGCCTGATCCTGTCGGTGGCGCCCATCGACATCCAGGTGCACGACACCTACTACGTGGTGGCGCACTTCCACTACGTGCTGGTGGCCGGCTCGCTGTTCGCGCTGTTCGCGGGCGCCTACTACTGGCTGCCCAAGTGGACGGGCGTGATGTACAGCGAGAAGCTCGGCAAGCTGCACTTCTGGTCGTCGATGATCTCGTTCAACATCACGTTCTTCCCCATGCACTTCCTGGGGCTGGCCGGCATGCCGCGCCGCTACGCCGACTACGCCGCGCAGTTCACCACGTTCCACCAGATCGCCACCATCGGTGCGTTCTGGTTCGGCCTGTCGCAGCTGATCCTGCTGTACGTGGCGATCCGCAGCTTCGCCGGCAAGGGCGAGCCCGCGCCGGCCAAGCCGTGGGAAGGCGCCGAAGGCCTGGAATGGACCGTGCCGTCGCCGGCGCCGTTCCATACCTTCGAAACCCCGCCCGAGGTCAAGTAAGCACAGGCCCGTCCGGCCAGGCAGCCCACCATGAAGACTCCGCAACAGCGCCGCAACCGCAAGACCGCCCTGATCCTGTTGGTGTTCGTGCTGGCCGTGTTCGGCTGGACGCTGTTGCGTGGCGGCGGGCTGCTGGCCGGCAAGATCGGGGGCTGACATGGCCGATGAGCAGCAGCGCAATCCCAGTTTCCTGCAGACCGTCAAGGCGGTGCTGTGGGCCTTCCTGGGGGTGCGCAAGGGCTCGGGCTACCGGGAAGACGCGAAGCTGAATCCGGTGCACGTGATCGTGGCCGGTGTGCTGGGCGCGGCGATCTTCGTCATCGTGCTGGTCAGCATCGTGCGCCTGGTGGTCAGCAGCCAGGCCTAGGGCCGACCCGATCCAACACAGAACGACATCCGACAAATCAAGCAGGCAGCAAGTACGAGGGAGAAGACCATGAGTGCAAGCCACTCGGTTCAAGGTAAAGAGGCACCGTACTACTACGTTCCAGCAGATTCGAAGCACCCGGTGCGTACCGCCGTGGCGCTGCTGTTCATGGGCGCGGGCGCGGCAGCGTGGGTCAACAGCGTCAGCTGGGGCAAGTGGGCCGTACTGGTCGGCCTGATCGGCCTCGTCTTCGTGCTGTACCAATGGTTCGGCGACGCGATCCACGAGTCCGAAACCGGGCTGAACAGCAAGCGGATCGACGTGTCGTACCGCTGGGCCATGAGCTGGTTCATCTTCTCCGAGGTGATGTTCTTCGCCGGCTTCTTCGGCGCGCTGTGGTACGTGCGCACGGTCACCACACCGTGGCTGGGCGACCTCGACCACCGGCTGCTGCTGTGGCCCGACTTCCAGGCGGTGTGGCCCAACTTCGGCCCGGCCGGCGTGGTCGAGCACTTCCAGACGGTCGGCCCGTTCTGGCTGCCCACCATCAACACCGCGCTGCTGCTGTCCTCGGGCGTCACGCTCACCATCGCGCACCATGCGCTGCGTGAAGACCACCGCGGCAAGACCATGTTCTGGCTGGCCGCCACCGTGCTGCTGGGCTTCCTGTTCGTGATCTGCCAGGCGTACGAATACCACCACGCCTATACCGAACTGAACCTGCGCTTCAACTCGGGCGCGTACGGCTCGCTGTTCTACATGCTGACGGGCTTCCACGGCTTTCACGTCATCATGGGCGCCACCATGCTCACGGTGATCCTGTTCCGCCTGATGAAGGGCCACTTCACGGCGAACCACCATTTCGGCTTCGAGGGCGCCGCGTGGTACTGGCACTTCGTCGACGTGGTGTGGCTGGGCCTGTACCTGTTCGTCTACTGGCTGTAAGGCCCACGGGCCGCGCTGCCGCCCCATGCGACAATGCCCCCGGAAACGGGGGCATTGTCTTCGGGGAGCCGGAAAGGCGCCGCGGGCAGGAACCGCCGCCCGCCGCGTCTATCTAAAGCCGGTGCTTTGTATCCAGCCCATGTGATGGGCGAACAGCACGAACAGAAACAAGGCCACCGACAGTCCGATGCGTACCGTCAAGGCATTGACGGTACGGTTGGTGCCCCCCTTGTCCTTCATCAGATAGACCAGGGCCGAAGCCAGGCTGGCCAGGATGCCGATGAAGGCCAGCACGACGATGATGCGCATATCGGCTTCCTCCTGAAACAGAAATTATTGCAGACATGGCGAGAGCGCATACCCCCCGGCTGGTCGCGGCGCTGCTGCTGCTGGCGGCCGCGGTGGCCATCCTGGCCTCGCTGGGCCGCTGGCAGCTGCAGCGCGCCGACGAGCGCCGCGCCATCCTCGCCGCCATCGAGGCCGGCCGCACCCAGCCGCCCCTGACACTGGCGCCCGGCACGCCGGCCGCCGAACTGGCCGCGTGGCGGCCGGCGCGCGCGCAGGGCCAATGGCAGGACGACCTCAGTGTGCTGCTCGAGAACCGCAACCAGGGCGGCAGGCCGGGCTACTGGCTTGCCACGCCGCTGGTGCTGGATGCCGCGCGCCACCAGGCCGTGCTGGTGTTGCGCGGCTGGCTGCCGCGCCATGCCGACGGCCGCTCGCCCCAACTGCCTGCCGTGCCCGCGGGGCCGCAATCGGTAACGGGAGAGCTGGCGCCGCGCGTGCCGCGGCTGTTCGAATTGTGGTCGCTGGGCGCCTCGCGGGCGTCGCTGCCGGCTTCGTTGCCGGCCGGCGTGATGCCGCCCGTGGTGCAGAACCTCGACCTCTCCGATTATGCCCGCGCCACGGGGCTGACGCTGCTGCCCGTAGTGCTGATGCAGACGCAGGGCGACGACGCGCTGGTGCGCGACTGGCCCCAACCCTCCGTTGATTACAACCAGAACCTGGGCTATGCGTTGCAGTGGTTCTCGTTCGCAGGCATCGCCGCCATTGCGTGGCTGGTTGTGGCGGCGCGGGCCTGGCGGCGCGCGCGGCGCGGCCCGTCCTCCCATACCGGCCGCTGAACGGCGCGCCCAACCGTATTTCATGCAGGCTCCATGACGACCATGACGACGACACCGACTTCCTCCCGCCCGCCCCGGCGCTCGCTGCTGCCGCTGGTGCTGGTGTTCCTGTGCGCCCTGGCGCCCATCGTGGCCGCCGTGGTGGTCTACTACAACCCGCAGTGGTGGCCCGACGAATCCAGCAACTACGGCACGCTGGTCGAACCGCAGCGGCCGGTGCCTGCGCCCGCCGAACTGCAGCTGACCACGCTGGACGGGCAACCGTTCGACCTGCGCAGCCTGCGCGGCAAGTGGGTGGTGATGAGCGCCGACCAGGCCGAATGCCCCGAGTCGTGCGCGCGCAAGCTGTTCGTGGCGCGCAACGCCCACGCCAGCCAGGGCCGTAACGTGGACCGCCTGGTGCGCGTCTGGTTCATCACCGACGACGCGCCCGTGCCCGAGAAAGTGCTGCAGGCCTACCAAGGCACGGTGATGGTGCGCGCCCAGGCCGCCCAGCTGCAGCGCTTCCTGCTTGGCGCCGACAGTGGCGCCGCCGACGCGGCCGCGCTGCGCGCGCCGATGTGGCTGATGGATCCGCTGGGCAACCTGATGCTGCAGTTCCCGGCCGAGGCCGACGGCGTCAAGGTGCGCCAGGACCTGGGCAAGCTGCTGTACAACTCGCGCATCGGCTGATTCCATGGACCGCATCACGCAGCGCTATCGCAAGCTGGTATTCCTGACCTGGTTCCTGACGCTGGACCTCATCATGTTCGGCGCCTTCGTGCGCCTGACCGATTCCGGCCTGGGCTGCCCCGACTGGCCCGGCTGCTACGGCAGCGTCACGCCGATCGGCGCCATGGGCGACATCCACCAGGCCTCGCAGTCCATGCCCTACGGGCCCGTCACGCTGTCCAAGGCCTGGATCGAGATGATCCACCGCTACGTGGGCGCGGCGCTGGGCATGCTCATCATCGGCATCGTCTGGATGGCCTGGCGCCACCGCGCCCGGCTGGTCCGTTCGCCGGCGCTGGCCACCGTGACGCTGGTGGCGGTGTGCGTGCAGGGTGCCTTCGGCGCCTGGACGGTCACGCACCGGCTGATGCCCGCCGTGGTTACGGCGCACCTGGTGCTGGGCCTGCTGCTGCTGGCGCTGATGACCTGGCTGGCGGCGCGCGAGCGGCCGCACGCCGCCATCGCCGCCGCCGCCCGGCGCTGGCTGCCCTGGACGGCGGCCGGCCTGGTCCTGCTGCTGGTGCAGGTGACGCTGGGCGGCTGGGTCAGCACGAACTACGCGGCGCTGGCCTGCATGGACTTCCCCACCTGCCACGGCCAGTGGGTGCCCGAGATGGACTTCCACAGCGGGTTCTCGGTGATCCGCGGGCTGGGCCAGCTGCCCTCCGGCGAGATGATCTCGCAGCACGCCCTGACGGCCATCCACTGGGTGCACCGGAACTTCGCCTTCGTGGTGTTCGTCTACCTGGGCACGCTGGCCGCGCGGCTGCGCGCCGACCCCGGCCTGCGCGGCCCGGCCACGCTGATGCTGGCCCTGCTGCTGGCCCAACTCCTTACCGGCCTGACCACCATCTTCTTCCAGTGGCCCCTGCTGATCGCCGTGCTGCACAACGGCGGGGCGGCGGGCCTGACCCTGGCGACGGTGGTGGCGCTGGTCCGCCTGGCCTCGGCTGGCGGCCCCCCCGTACGGGTGGCCGAAGCCGGGGCGCCGCCGCAGTAAAATGCCTGCCATGACTACCGCCGTTGCCTCCCAATCCGGCCTGTTTCGCCAATACCTCGTGCTGACCAAGCCCCGGGTCACGCAGCTGGCCGTGTTCTGCGCGGTCATCGGCATGTTCCTGGCCGTGCCGGGCGTGCCCGACCTGTCCCGCGTGGCGTTCGGCACGCTGGGCATCTGGCTGCTGGCGGCCGCCGCGTTCGCCATCAACTGCCTCATCGAGCAGGAGATCGACGCGCGCATGCTGCGCACCGCCCGCCGCGCCACCGCGCGCGGCACCATCTCGGCGGCGCAGGTGCTCAGCCTGTCGGGGCTGCTGGGCGGGGCGGGCATGCTGGTGCTCTACCACCTGGTCAACCCGCTGACCATGTGGCTGACCTTCGCCACCTTCGTGGGCTACGCCGTCATCTACACCGTCATCCTCAAGCCGCGCACGCCGCAGAACATCGTCATCGGCGGCCTGTCGGGCGCCATGCCGCCCGCGCTGGGCTGGGCGGCGGTGGCCGATTCGGTGCCGGCCGAGGCCTGGGTGCTGGTGCTCATCATCTTCGTCTGGACGCCGCCGCACTTCTGGGCGCTGGCGCTCTACCGCAGCCACGACTACGCCAAGGCCGGGCTGCCCATGCTGCCGCTGACGCACGGGCAGCAGTACACCCGGCTGCACATCCTGCTCTACAGCCTGGCGCTGGTGGCCACGACGCTCCTGCCCTACGCCATGCGCATGAGCGGTCTGCTGTACCTGGCCAGCGCGCTGGCGCTGGGCGGCATGTTCGTAATCTATGCGTGGCGCCTGTACCGTGCCTACAGCGACGAACTGGCCCGCCGGCTGTTCCGCTTTTCCATCCTCTACCTGGCGCTGCTGTTTGCCGCCCTGCTGGTGGATCACTGGGTCGCCCTGTCCTGATTCCCTCGCCGCATCTCCGGAGACGCCGTTCCATGCCGTCCGCATTCCCCACCCGGCGCCGCCTGCTGCGCACGTTCGCCGCCGGCGCCGCCGCGCTTGTCCTGGCCGCCTGCGGCCAGTCCGCGCCGCAGTTCAAGGGCAGCGACATCACCGGCACGCATCTGGGCAAGGGCGTCGCCCTTACCGATTTCAACGGCCAGGCGCGCACGCTGAACGATTTCGCGGGCAAGGTGCAGGTGGTGTTCTTCGGGTTCACGCAATGTCCGGACGTCTGCCCCACCGCGCTGGCCGAACTGGCCGACGTCATGCAGAAGCTCGGCCCCGATGCCGACCGCGTGCAGGTGATGCTGATCACGGTGGATCCCGAGCGCGACACGCCGGCGGTGCTGAAGCAGTACGTCACCACGTTCGATTCGCGCTTCCTGGGCCTGACGGGCACGGCCGAACAGATCAAGCAGGCCGCAGCGTCGTTCAAGGCCTATTACGCCAAGGTGCCGCGCCCCGACGGCGACTACACCATGGACCACACGGCGGCCTTCTATCTGATGGATACGAAGGGCGAGGCGCGCGTGCTGGCCAACAACAACCTCGGCGCCGACGCGCTGGCGCACGACATCAAGGCGCTGCTGCAGGGCTGACCGCCTGGCGCCATGCCAGGTAGGCATCGCGCGCGGCCGGATCGAGCTCGTCGGCCACGATCTCGTGGCGATGCCCGATGATCATCAGCGCGTAGGGCTTGGCCAGCGCCGCCGCCTGCGGACACAGCTGCGATTCGTCGCCGCGCGAGGGCGAGCGGTTGCGCCAGTAGTTGATGGCGGATTCCAGATCGGGCAGGTGGATGACCAGGGGGAATTCCATCTGCCCATTGTCCCAGAATGCGGCACCGCGCTGGCAGGCCGGTCTTGCAAAGGGTCACGAACGCAATACGCTGAAATGACGCCCGGGTGCTATACCACTTCCCCGTATCAAGCTCGTGGGAGAACGCCCCGATGAATCCTTCGCAACAGTCCCTGCCGCGGCGCGGCCTGCATCCGCTGATCACCGCGGCGGCCATCTCGGTCATCGTGCTGTGCGCGGTGGGCGTGGCCGCCATTGCCGGCTGGCTGCCCAGCCCGTCGGCCGATCCGGCGCCACCGCAGGCCGAGGCGCAAACCCAGCCCGCCGTGCCGCCGCAACCGCCGCAGCAGGGGGCTGCGCCCGAGGGCGCGGTCGCCCCGCCCTCGGCGCCTCGCGTGGCTGCCAAGCCGGTCGCCCCCACCCATACGGCGCCCGCCACCACGTCGGCTGCGGCGTCCGCCTGCCCGGGCTGCGGCGTGGTGGAGAGCCTGCGCACGGTGCAGGTTCCGGTACGCAACAACAGCAACAATGTGATCGGCACGGTCGCCGGTGGCGTCGTGGGCGGCGTGGTCGGCAACCAGTTCGGCGGCGGCCACGGCCGCGATGCGCTGACGGTGCTCGGCGCGGTAGGCGGGGCTTTGGCAGGCCATGAAATCGAGCGTAATATCAGAGAGCAACAGACCGTGACCCACTACGAGCTTACCGTCCGCATGAACGACGGCGGCACGCGCGTCTTCCGCAGCGCGCAGCCGTTTGCCTATGCCGTGGGCGCACCGGTGCGCGTCGAGCACGATCAACTGCTGCCGCGCTGACGACCTCGTGTTCCGCCAGCTCCAGGAGACCGAATGAGCGAATCCAGCACCAACCCGTTCGTGCTGCCGGGCATGGGCCAGGCGTCGGACCTGTCCGGCAATCCTCTGCTCGCCAGCATGGAAATGATGCGCCAGGCCTGGGCCGGCCTGGCCGGGCCGGGCGGGCTCGCTCAGTCCCTGCCCATGACGCCGCCGCTGAATACCGAAGAACTCGAACGCCGCATCGCCGACCTGCGCGCCGTCGAGGGCTGGCTGCGCATGAACCTGGCCATGCTGGGCAGCACCATCCAGGGCCTGGAGGTGCAGCGCGCCACCATCGCCACGCTGCGCTCGTTCGTCGACAGTGCGGCGTCCGCCAATGCCGGCGCCGCCGCGCCGGGCGGGCCGTCGCCGCTGGAGGTTGTGCTGGGCCTGAAGCCTGCGCCCGGGCAAAGCGCCGGGGCCGGGCCTGCCGCCGGGGATACGGAGGCCGCTGCGCACCCCAACCAAGCTGGCGCGCAAGCCGAGGCCGGCGCCGACCTGAATGACGCCGCGCGTTCGGCCTCGCAGGCCTGGTGGGATATGCTGCAGCAGCAGTTCACCCACATCGCCGCGGCCACGGCGGCCAGCATGGGCGCGGCCAACGCCGCCGGCGCGACCCCCGCGGCGCCCTCGTCCGGCCAGAGCGCCTCCGGCCAGGCGGCCGGGGCCGATGCGCCTCGCCAGGGCAAGCCGGCCGCCGCATCGGGCAAGGCCGCCGCCCGCGAGCCCGCCGCCCGTCCCGCACGTAAGCGCGCCGCGCCGCGCAAGACCGGCGTGCGCCGCACCCCGCCCGGGTCGTCGTCCTAGTCTGTGTCCGTATCTCGCGGGCGCCCGGTGGCGCCCGCGGCTTTTTTTACTTTACTGGTTCCTTCCCATGCTCAATGTAGTGATACTCGCCGCCGGACTCGGCAAACGCATGCAGTCCGACCTGCCCAAGGTGCTGCACACGCTGGCCGGCCGGCCGATGCTGGCGCACGTGCTCGACAGCGCCCGTCAGCTCGAGCCCGCCGGCATCGTGGTGGTGGTGGGCCACGGGGCCGAGCGCGTGCGCGCCGCCTTCGAGGGCCAGCCCGGCCTGGAATTCGCCTTGCAGCAACCGCAGCAGGGTACCGGCCACGCCGTGCAGCAGGCCGTGCCGCTGCTGCGCGAGGGCGGGGCCGACGACGTCACGCTGGTGCTGTACGGCGACGTGCCGCTGGTGCAGCCCGACACGCTGCGCCGCCTGTTGCAGGCACGCGGCGACGGCGTGGCGGTGCTGACCGAAGTGCTGGACGACGCCACCGGCTACGGACGCATCGTGCGCGACGGCCAGGGCCGCGTCTGCCGCATCGTCGAGCACAAGGACGCCACCGAGGCCGAGCGCGCCATCCGCGAGGTGAACACCGGCATCCTGGCCGCGCCCACCGCGCGCCTGAAAGACTGGCTGGGCCGCATCAGCAACGACAACGCGCAGGGCGAGTACTACCTGACCGACGTGGTCGGGCTGGCGGTGGCCGATGGCGTGGCCGTGGGGGCCGCGCAGCCGGCCGCGGGCTGGGAGACCCTGGGCGTCAACAGCCGCGTGCAGCAGGCCCAGCTCGAGCGCAGCTGGCAGCGCGAACAGGCCCGCCGCCAGCTCGAGGCCGGCGTCACGCTGGCCGACCCCGAGCGCTTCGACGTGCGCGGCTCGCTGGCGTGCGGACGCGACGTGTTCATCGACGTGGGCTGCGTGTTCGAGGGCCGCGTCGAACTGGGCGACGGTGTGCGCGTGGGGCCGTACTGCGTGCTGCGCGATGTGTCGGTGCAGGCCGGCACGCAGCTCGATGCCTACAGCCACCTGCAGCAGGCCCGCGTGGGCCGCGATGCGCGCATCGGCCCGTACGCGCGGCTGCGGCCGGGCGCCGACCTGGGCGACGGCACCCACGTGGGCAACTTCGTCGAGATCAAGAACAGCGTGCTGGGCACCGACAGCAAGGCCAACCACCTGGCCTACATCGGCGACGCCGACATCGGCGCGCGCGTCAACGTGGGCGCGGGCACCATCACGTGCAACTACGACGGCGCCAACAAGCATCGCACCATCATCGAGGACGATGCCTTCATCGGCTCGGATACCCAGCTGGTGGCGCCCGTGCGCGTGGGCCGCGGCGCCACGCTGGGCGCGGGCACCACGCTGACGCGCGATGCGCCGCCGGACCAGCTGACGATCTCGCGCGCGCGACAGGCCACCATCGAGGGATGGAAACGCCCGGTCAAGAAAGCCAAATGAGCGCGCCGGATGCCACGGGCCAGGCGGGGGAGGCCGCTCCGCCTGACGGTCTTCCCGTGCCTCGCCGCTATTGGGCGGCCGCCACCATCCTGACCAGCATGAGCCTGGCCGTGCTGGACGCCACCATCGTCAACGTGGCGCTGCCCAGCATCGCCACCGACCTGAACGCGCGGGCCTCGCTGGCCGTCTGGGTGGCCAACGCCTACAACCTGTCCATCGTGGTGATGCTGCTGCCCATGTCGGCGCTGTCCGAGCGGCTGGGCTTTCGCCGCCTGTACGCCTTCGGACTGGTGCTGTTCACGCTGGCCTCGCTGGGCTGCATGCTGGCGGGCTCGCTGTGGCAGCTGACGCTGGCGCGCGTGTTCCAGGGCGTGGGCGCCGCCACCATGATGTGCATGTTCGGCGGCATGGTCCGCAACATCTATCCCATGCGCATGATGGGGCGCGGCATCAGCATCAACTCCATCACCATCGCGGTGATGTCGGTGCTGGGGCCCACGCTGGGCTCGCTGATCTTGTCCGTCGCGTCGTGGCGCTGGATCTTCGCGGCCAACCTGCCGATCGGCCTGCTCATCATGTCCGGCCTGCGTTTCCTGCCCGAGCCCCCGCGCACGCGCGCGCCGCTGGACTGGATCAGCGCGCTGCTGTCCATGGTGGCCCTGGGCGTGTTCATCACGGGCGTGGACTACCTGGGCCAGGACGTGCTGGGCGGCATCGGCCTGATGGCCATTGCGACGCTGGCCGTGGTGCTGCTGGTGCGCCGCGCGCGCGGCCAGCCTGCGCCGCTGGTGCCGGTCGACCTGCTGCGCATCCGGCCGCTGGCCTACGCGGTGGCGGCCTCGGCCTGCACCTTTGCCGCGCAGATGGGATCGTACGTGGCGCTGCCGTTCTATTTCCAGCAGGTGCTGGGCCGGCCCCACCTGGAGGTGGGCATGCTGATGGCCGCATGGCCGGCGGGCACCGCGGTAGTCGCGCCGCTGGCCGGCCGGCTGTCCGACCGCTATTCGGCGGCACGGTTGAGCGGCATGGGGGCGGGCGCGATGATGCTGGGCCTGCTGGTCCTGGCGATGCTGCCGCTGCACACGCCCAATGCCTGGATCATGGCCGGCATGTTCGTGGCCGGCATGGGCTTCGGCTTCTTCCAGACGCCCAACAACCGCGCCATGCTGCTGTCCGCCCCGCGCCACCGCAGCGGTGCGGCCGGCGGCGTGCAGGCCACCACCCGGGTATTCGGGCAGAGCTTCGGCACCGCGCTGGTGGCCGTGGCCTTCAGCGCCCTGCCGGCCCACGGGCCCACGGTGGCGCTGGTGCTGGCCGCGACATGCGCCGGGCTGGCCGTCGGGGTCAATACCGTGCGATCGGCCAGGCTCGCCGTGCCGCCCGCCTGAGGGCGGGCGGTAGCACACTCTTACTTATAATCCTGGACCGAGGCGGCGCGTGCCGCCCGTAGATCCGAAGGCGATTCGCGCATGAAAATCACCGTTGTTGGAACCGGCTACGTTGGCCTGGTCACCGGAACCTGCCTGGCAGAAATGGGCAACGACGTCCTGTGCCTGGACACGGACGAGGCCAAGGTCGAGCTCCTGCGCCAGGGCACCATTCCCATCTACGAACCGGGCCTGGACGAGCTCGTCGCGCGCAACACCGCCGGCGGGCGCCTGCGCTTTACCACCGACGTGGCAGAGAGCGTGGCCTTCGGCGACCTGCAGTTCATCGCCGTGGGCACCCCGCCCGGCGAGGACGGCTCGGCCGACCTGCAGTACGTGCTGGCCGCGGCGCGCAACATCGCGCGCCACATGACCAGCCACAAGGTCGTCATCGACAAGTCCACCGTGCCGGTGGGCACCGCCGACCGCGTGCGCCAGGCCATCGCCGAGGTGCTGGCCGAGCGCGGCGCCGACGTGCCGTTCAGCGTGGCCTCCAACCCCGAGTTCCTGAAGGAAGGGGCGGCCATCAAGGACTTCATGAGCCCGGACCGCATCATCGTCGGCGCCGACGACGAGCACACCGTAAGCGTGATGCGCCGGCTCTATGCGCCGTTCCAGCGCACCCACGAGCGCCTGATGGTGATGGACGTGCGCTCGGCCGAGCTGGCCAAATACGCGGCCAACGCCATGCTGGCCACGCGCATCTCGTTCATGAACGAGATGGCCAACCTGGCCGAGGCGCTGGGCGCCGACATCGAGCACGTGCGCCGCGGCATCGGCGCCGATCCGCGCATCGGCTACCAGTTCCTGTATCCCGGCGTGGGCTACGGCGGCTCGTGCTTCCCCAAGGACGTGCAGGCGCTGGCGCGCATGGCAGGGGCGCATGGCGTGTCCATGCGCGTGATCGCCGCGGCCGAAGAGGCCAACCACGCCCAAAAGCGCCGCCTGGCCGAGAAGGTGGTGGCGCGCTTCGGCGAGGACCTGTCCGGCCGTACCTTCGCGCTGTGGGGGCTGGCCTTCAAGCCCAACACCGACGACATGCGCGAGGCCCCCAGCCTGGAGGTCATCGCCGACCTGACCGCGCGCGGCGCGCGCGTGCTGGCCTACGACCCCGTGGCCATGCCGCATGCCGCGCAGATCCTGGACAGCAATCCGGGCGTGGCCCTGGTCAGCGACATGTACCAGGCCCTCAAGGGCGCCGATGCGCTGCTGATCGTCACCGAATGGAAGGTGTTCCGCGCGCCCGACATGGGCCGCGTGAAGGCGCTGCTGAAGACCCCGGTGGTATTCGACGGCCGCAACCTGTACGAACCGCTCGACATGGCCGATGCTGGCTTCGAGTACCAGGGCATCGGCCGCGCATGAGAATCCTGCAGCTCAACTTCGAGCCGAGCTGGCGTGGCGGCGAACGGCAGGTGCTGTTCTGCATGCGGGCCTTTCGCCAGGCCGGGCACGAGGTCGAGCTGCTGTGCCGCGCCGGCTCGGCGCTGCAGGGGCGCGTCACCGCCGAGGGCTTCACGGCGCACGGGCGCCGCAGCCCGCCCGGCATGCTGGCCTTCCTGGCCGCGCGTGGCGGGCACTACGACATCATGCACGCGCAGACCGCCAACACCGTCACGTGGGCGGTGCTGACGCGCGCGCTGCATCGCCGTCCGGTGGTGTTCACACGGCGCACACCGTTTCCGGTGCGGCCCGGCTCCGAGTGGAAGACCGCCATGAAGTGGCGCCGTGTCGACGCGCTGGCGGCCGTCAGCCAGGCCGCGGCCGCCGAGCCGCGCCGTCTGGGCCTGCATCCCGTCGTCATCCACAGCGCCGTCGAACCGCACACCGTGGATCCCGCGCGCGCCGCGGAGCTGGCCCGCGAGTACGGCCTGCAGGGACGCAAGGTGCTGGGCACCGCCGCGGCCATGACGCGGGAGAAAGACCCCGTGACCCTGGTGCGCGCCGTGGCCGAGCTGGCGCGCACGCGCAACGATTTCGTCTTCCTGCACTTCGGCGCCGGCGGCGACCGCGAGGCCGAGGCGCGTGCCGAGGTGGCCGTGCAGGGGCTGGAGGGCATCTACCACTTCGCGGGGTTTCGCGAGCGGGTCGAAGACTACTACAGCCTGCTGGACGTGTTCGTGCTGACCTCGCGCGCCGAGGCGCTTAGCGGCAGCGTGCTCGATGCCTTCCTGCAGCGCGTGCCCGTGGTGTCCACCGACGCCGATGGCCAGAAGGAAGTGCTGGCCGACGGCCGCGGCGTGCTGTGCGCCGTGGGCGATGCGCCCGCCCTGGCGCGCGGCATGGCGCGCTGCCTGGATGATGCCGATTTCCGCGCCGAGGCCGTGCGGCGCGCCTACGATTATGCGGTGTCCGAGCACGGCGTGATGGAAATGGGCCGGCGCTACCTGGACCTGTATCAACGAACCCTGGATGCCCGCCATGGCTGAGGCCACTCGTCCCACCCTGTCGGTCATCATCATCACCCTGAACGAAAGCCGGCACATCGGCGCCTGCCTGGACTCGGTGGCGTTTGCCGACGAGGTCATCGTGCTCGATTCCGGCAGCACCGACGACACCTGCGAGATCGCCCGCGCCCGCGGCGCGCGCGTGCACACCACCGCCGACTGGCCCGGTTTCGGCCCGCAGAAGAACCGAGCGCTGGACCTGGCCACGTGCGACTGGGTGCTGTCGGTGGACGCCGACGAGCGCGTGCCCGCCGAACTGGCCGACGAGATCCGCCGCACGCTGGCGGCCCCCACGCACCAGGCCTACCGCGTGCCGCGCCTGTCGGAGTTCGAGGGCCGGCCCATGCGCCACACCGGCTGGTGGCCCGACCACGTGCTGCGGCTGTTTCGCCGCGGCACCGCGCGCTTCACCGATGCGGCCGTGCACGAGCAGGTGCGCACCGAGGCCGCCGTCGGCGTGCTGCGCCAGCATCTGCTGCACTATCCCTACGCCAGCATCGAAGCGTTGCTGGCCAAGGTGAACCGCTATTCGTCCGATGCCGCGCTGATGATGTACCGGCGCGGCCGGCGCACCACGCCGCTGGGCGCGCTGGGCCACGGCCTGTGGACCTTCATCCGCATCTACCTCATCCGGCGCGGCTTCCTGGACGGCCGGCAAGGCCTGATCGTGGCGTGCGCCGGCGCGTCGGGCAGCTTCTTCCGCTACGCCAAGCTGATGGCGCTGCAGCGCAACGGCGGCCAACCCGGCGCCGAGCGCTGAACGCCGCGGGCCTCAGCCCAGCGGCACCCGCGTTTCGAACTTGGCGCGGTGCACCGAGAAGAACGTGCGCACGTTGCGCACGTTGGCGTGGCCGGTAAACAGCCGGTGCGCCAGCGCATGGTAGGCCGGCATGTCGGCTACCTGCACGATCAGCACGAAATCCGGCCCCGGCGACACGCGGTAGCACTGCATCACCGCCGGCTCGGCCTGGGCCAGTTGTTCGAAGTCCGCCATGTGCTCGGCCGCCTGCACGTCCAGCGTGATTTCCACGATGGCCGTCAGCGCCTGGCCCAGCTTGCCCGGCGCCACGATGGCCACCTGCCGCTCGATGACACCCGTTTCCACCAGCCGCCGCATGCGGCGCAGGCAGGTGGGCGGCGAGGCATGCACACGCGCGGCCAGTTCCTGGTTGGTGAGTGAGGCGTCGCGCTGCACCTGTTCCAGGATACGGCGGTCCAGGTCGTCCAGCACCAAGGTTTCGTCAGAGTCTTGCACGATAAATTCCAATTCTTTCGCCTACGATGAAAGAATATTTAATCACTTTTCTGTAAGAAAATTAAATTACAGATGTGAGGAGATAAAGAAATCCGATTTCTTGCTGGGGCAGGCACAATGCCGCAAAACCTCTACCCAGGGAGTCCCCCACCATGTGCGGAATCGTCGGCGCCGTCGCCCAACGCGACATCACCCCCATCCTGATCGAAGGCCTGAAGCGCCTGGAGTACCGCGGCTACGACTCCTGCGGCGTGGCCCTGTACATGGACGGGCAACTGCGCCGCACCCGCAGCACCCAGCGCGTGGCCGAGCTGTCGGACCAGGCCGCCAAGGACGGCCTGGGCGGCTTCACCGGCATCGCCCACACCCGCTGGGCCACCCACGGCGCCCCGGCCACCCACAACGCCCATCCGCACTTCTCGGCCGTGGGCAAAGATGAGCCCCGCATCGCGCTGGTGCACAACGGCATCATCGAGAATCACGACGAGCTGCGCGCCGAGCTGCAGGCCGCCGGCTTCGTGTTCGAGAGCCAGACCGATACCGAAGTCATCGCCCACCTGGTCAACCACCTGTACCAGGGCGACCTGTTCGAGGCCGTGCAGCAGGCCGTGCGCCGCCTGATGGGCGCGTACGCCATCGCCGTGTTCTGCCGCGACGAGCCGCACCGCGTGGTGGGCGCGCGCCAGGGCTCGCCGCTGGTGGTGGGCCTGGGCGAAAACGAGAACTTCCTGGCCTC
>Ga0182743_1002456_pt1 | contig 16240 bp, 12 predicted proteins | sample eDN3rd30CKraftOP_FD_128522 | JGI IMG/M metagenome (GOLD analysis project Ga0182743, IMG submission 128522) | Enriched Organic Plus compost microbial communities from Emeryville, California, USA - eDNA 3rd pass 30_C Kraft OP (version 2) (version 2) ... | reverse complement strand
GCCGTCGAGGTAGACGCCGAAGATCCAGACATTCGACTGCCTGTCGAAGGCATCGGTGAAACGGCGCGAGAAGTCGCGCGGAATCGCCCCCTCCCGCACATAGGCGTCGTATCGCAGACGGAAGACGGCTTCCAGATCGTCTGGGTGGGCCAGACGCCGGACCTCGGCGAGATCGAGGAAGTCGACAAGACGTTCGGCAAAGCTCGGACCATTGAACGCAACGGCGACCACGGTGTTCTCCAACGCAAATTACGCCGGAACACCTTAACCTTTTAGTAACCTGAATGGAAAGTGAAGATATGATTAAAATCCAAACTTTCGATCCAGGTGGTATCCAAGTGCGCGCCAGAAAGGATGCGCTTCCTAGAGGTTCGCTAAAATTGTCGGCTGTTTCCAAAGTAGAAATAAACACACATCAACCATAGTGCCCCGCACTTCCAGATGCGTGCCCAGCGTGATGCGTGCCAGACTCCCGACACCGAGGAACAGCAGACAAGAACTTCCCATAGGAATCTACGTATCCATGGTCGATGCGCTGTATTCCGATGGGCGGTCACTGTTCGCCGGAACGATCAGTGCGGCAGTCGCTGCCGCCGTTACTGCCATCAAGACAGGTGACTGGACGCTCTTTACCTGCATGGCCGCGTTGATCGTGGTCGGTATTGTGCGCGGCGGCGACATGCGCGCCTATGCACGGCAGCCACAAAAGCCCGCATCCGCGCAGGAAGCGCGGCGCTGGGAAGTTCGCTACATCATCGGCTCCGCAGCCTTTGTGTCGCTGCTCGGCATCTGGTGCCTTCTCGCCTTTGTGCGCACCTCCGATGCGGTCGTCCACCTCATCAGCTTCTCGGTGGTCCTGGCCTATCTCGTCGGCATCACCGGGAGGAACTTCAGCAGCGACCAGCTCGTCGTCATCCAGACGGCCTGCGCCGGCCCGCCGCTTGTCGCGGCCCTGCTCATGCAGGGCGACGCCTACCACACCTTTCTCGGCGTCCTCCTCGTCCCGTTCTTCTTCAGCATCCGTTCGATCTCCAGGCGGTTGCGGACCATCCTGTTCAGCGCCGTGATCTCCGCGCAGGACGTGAAGGAACTGGCCAGTCGCTTCGACACCGCGTTGAGCAACATGCCGCACGGGCTGTGCATGTTCGATGCGGAGGGACGGGTGGTCGTCGTGAACGGGCGCTTCAGCGCGCTCTTCGGCGTCCCCGGCGAGATCGACATGCGCGGGTCGTCGGCCGAGGACATGCTCGCCGAGATCGGGCGCTCGGGCGCGATGCTCCCCAGCAAGGTCGAGCGCTTCTCTGCCCGCTTCGTCTCGACGCTCTCGGCGGGAGGCCGCAAGATGCTATCGGTGGGGCTGAGGGAGGACCGCGCCCTCGAACTGATCTTCGAGCCGATGGAACAGGGCGGCTGCGTCGTCATCGTCGAGGATATTTCCGAGCGCCGCCGCGCGCAGGCGAAGATCGAGCATCTCGCGCGCTACGACACGCTGACCGGCCTGCCCAACCGCGCCTCCTTCGCCACACGGTTCGAGCGCTGCCTTGCCAGCAGCAAGACCGGCGTCTCGCGGGCCGTCCTCTTCGTGGATCTCGACCAGTTCAAGCAGGTCAACGACACGCTGGGCCACCCCTGCGGCGATACGCTTCTCTGCCAGGTGGCCGACCGCCTCCGCGCCGACATCCGCGGCTCGGACATCATCGCCCGCTTTGGCGGCGACGAATTCGTCGTGCTGCAGACGACGCGCTCCGGCCGCGAGGGCATCTCCGCTTTGGCGGAGCGCATCATAGAGACGCTGAGCGGCGTCTATGATGTCGACGGCCACCAGATCGCGATCGGAGCCAGCATCGGCATCGCCATGGCGCCGGAGGACGGCGCCTCCGCCGACCAGATCCTCAAGAGCGCCGACATTGCGCTGTATCGCGCCAAGGCGGACGGCCGCGGGCGCTATTGCTTCTTCGAGCCGGAGATGGACCGCAAGGCGCAGGCGCGCCGGCAGCTTGAATTCGATCTTCGCGAAGCCGTTGCGAACGATGCTTTCGAGCTTCACTACCAGCCGGTCATCGACCTGCGGAGCGGCCGCAGTTCCGGGTGCGAGGCGCTGCTGCGCTGGCGGCACCCCGTGCGCGGGCCGATCTCGCCGGCGGAGTTCATCCCCGTGGCCGAGGAGATGGGCCTCATCGTGGAGATCGGGGCCAGGGTTCTGCGCGAGGCCTGCCTGGAATGCGCGCGCTGGCCCGGCGATATCGGGGTCGCGGTCAACCTCTCGCCGATTCAGTTCCGCCACGGCAACGTCGAGAGCGTCGTCGAGGAAGCACTCAGGATCTCCGGCCTGGCGCCCGAGCGGCTCGAACTCGAGATCACCGAGTCGGTGCTTCTGCAGGACACGTCCTTGATCCGCGACACCCTGCTGCGGCTGCGCGACCTGGGCGTGGGCATTGCGCTCGACGATTTCGGCACCGGCTATTCGAGCCTCGGCTACCTGCACACCTTCCCCCTGAACAAGGTGAAGATCGACCGCTGCTTCCTGGCTGGCATCGAAAGCGATACCCAGGTTGCAACCCTGCTGCGCGGCGTCGCCCGCCTCAGCGCCGAACTCGGCATGTCCGTGGTGATGGAAGGCGTCGAGACCCCCCAGCAGCTGGCGCTGGTCTCGGCCGAAAAGAGCGTCAGCCATGTGCAGGGCTATCTTTTCGCAGCGCCCATGCCGAGCAGCGACACCCGCCGCTTCCTGCTCAACGACCGCAAGAACGCCAGCCAGGTGGCGTGAGGGCGGGCAGGCGATGGCGGTGTGCCCAGGAGGGACAGGGCGCCGGGCTCAAGCACGAACGCACTCTACCCTCGCGATGCAAGAAATTCGCGTGCGATTGCAAGAAAGCGGGCCAACACGGCGCTGTGGCGGTGGTGATAGACCATGCGCACATTGGCCGGCGGCGGGTCCACCAGATCGCGATAGACGACGCCCTCTCGCGTCGCATGGCGGATCGAGGCGGGGACGAGCGCGATGCCGAAGCCCGCTTCGACCAGGCTCGCCAATGAATAGGCCTCCATCACCTCCTGGGTGATGCGCGGCATGAAGCCGGCCTCGATGCAGGTATGGCGCAGATATTGCGCGAACCCCGAATCCCGCAGACGGAGCCAGACGAAGTCCTCATCGGCAAGATCGGTCAGTTCGAGCCTTTCGCACGCCGTGAGCCGATGGCCTGTCGGCAAAGCCACGGCCATGGGTTCGGCCCAACCCAGCTCGTCGACGAAATCCTCCCCCGCGATCGGTGTCCGCACGAAGCTGATATCGGTCCGCCGCGCCTCCAGGGATGCGATCTGATCGTACGGCGCCAGCTCGTGCAGGCGCACCGCGACGTCCGGATGCAGCCGGCGGTAATGCACGAGAAGCGGCGACAACGGCCCCATCAGCACAGATCCGGTCGTGCCGATATCGAGCGTGCCCGTCAGCCCCTCGCCGATCGCGCGGGCCTCCACTCCGGCCGCATCGACCTGATCGAGGATCGAGCGCGCTCGCTTGAGCAGGGCCATGCCCGCGGGCGTCAATTCCACCCGGCGGCTGGTGCGCTCGAACAGGGGTGTGCCGATCTGCTCCTCGAATTCGCGTATCTGCTGGCTGAGCGGCGGCTGCGAAATGTGCAGCCGGCGTGCCGCCGCCGTGAAGCTCAGCTCCTCCGCGAGCGTCGCGAAATATCTGAGATGTCTGATCTTCATGGCTTCTATATGTTTCGCATATCGATCAATCCCAACAATATATTGGACTGAAGGAGCGAGCGGGGAAAGTCTGATCAACCATGCAGCTTTGGCCGCCTGGGGTGTGCCGCTGCCGAGACAAAGGATCCAGCGAGGTCCAACACCGCCGCCGAAGACAAAAGCAAAAAGCGCGGCTCAGGAGGAAACGAAGATGTTCAATCTCCGCAGGTCGTTGTTTGCCCAAGTCGTTGTCGCGCTCGTCCTCGGCATCGCCATCGGCATCATCTATCCCGAATTCGCCCAGGCGCTGAAGCCGCTCGGCGACGCCTTCATCAAGCTCATCAAGATGGTCATCCCGGCCATCGTCTTCTGTGTCGTCGTCACCGGCATTTACGGCGCGGGCAATCTGAAAAAGGTCGGCCGCGTCGGCGGCAAGGCGATCCTCTACTTCGAAGTCGTGACCACGATCGCACTCACGCTCGGCTTGATCGTCGCCTATGTGTTCCATCCGGGCGCCGGCATGAATGTCGATCCCTCCGCGCTCGATGCGAGCGCGCTGTCGACCTATGTCGACCGCGCCCACGCGGTGCAGCAGGGCGGCACGGTCGACTTCCTGATGAGGCTGATCCCGACGACGGTCTTCTCGGGCTTCGTCACCGGCGACATTCTCCAGGTCCTGCTTGTCTCGGTCCTGTTCGGCTGCGCGCTGTCGCTGATCGGGGACCCGGTCCGGCCTGTCGTCACCTTTGTCGAACAGGTGTCGCACGCCGTCTTCAAGATCATGTTCTTCATCGTGCGGCTGGCTCCGCTCGGCGTGCTGGGCGCGATCGCCTTCACGGTCGGGAAATACGGCGTCGGCTCGCTGCAGCAGCTCGGCTATCTGGTCGCGCTGTTCTACGCGACGGTGGCGTTCTTCATCTTCATCGTGCTCGGCACGATCATGCGTGTGTGCGGGCTGAAGCTGTGGCCCTTCCTGCGCTATCTGCGCGAGGAACTGACCGTCGTGCTCGGCACGGCGTCGTCGGATGCGGTTCTGCCCCAGATCATGCGCAAGCTCGAGCACATGGGCATCAAGCCCTCCACCGTCGGTCTCGTGATCCCGACCGGCTACTCGTTCAATCTCGACGCCTTCTCGATCTACATCACGCTCGCCGCGGTGTTCATCGCCCAGGCGACGAACACGCCGGTGTCCTTCATCGACCTGATGGTGATCCTCGGCGTCTCGCTGATCACGTCCAAGGGGGCGCACGGCGTGCCGGGCTCGGCGATCGTCATCCTGGCGGCGACCCTGACGGCAATCCCGGCCATCCCGGCGATCGGCCTTGTCCTCGTCCTGTCGGTCGACTGGTTCGTCGGCATTGCGCGCGCGCTGGGCAACATGGTCGGCAATTGCGTCGCCGCGGTCGCGATCGCGCGCTGGGAAGGCGACATCGATCTTGAGCGTGCCCGCCGCGTGCTGGCCGGCGAGCAGATCGCCGATCCGGACGACCTGCAGATGGCAGCCGGTCTTGCCGAGATCGGCGAGCCGGGTCACGTCACGGCCTGAGCCATGACCAGCACGGAAACCAAACACCGTCAGGCCGAAACCACGAGTCTCGGCCGCACGGTCCATCAGCGCCTGGACGCGCTCGCCCGGTTCTCGTCCGAGGCCGGCGCGCTGACCCGGCTCTACCTCACGCCCCAGCACAAGGCAGCCGCTCTGCAGGTCGAAAGCTGGATGCGCGAGGCCGGGATGCAAACCCATATCGACGCGGTCGGCACGGTCGTCGGCCGCTACGAGGGGGCCGCGCCGGATGCCCCGACGCTGCTTCTCGGATCGCACATCGATACCGTGCGCAATGCCGGCAAATATGACGGCAGCCTCGGCGTCATCGCCGCCATCGAAGCCGTGGCCGAGCTCAACCGCTCGCACACGCGGCTGCCCTTCGCCGTCGAGGTGCTGGCCTTCGGCGACGAGGAAGGCGTGCGCTTCCCGGTAACACTGACGGGCTCCCGCGCCATCGCGGGCATCCTCGACCCCTCCGCCTTCGATGTCGAGGACGCAGACGGCGTCAGCGTGCGCGAGGCGCTGCAGGATTTCGGGCTCAATCCGTTCGACATTCCCAAGGTGCCTCGCCGCCGCGATCAGACGCTCGGCTACGTCGAGCTTCACATCGAACAGGGACCGGTGCTGGAGAACGAGAATCTCCCACTCGGCATCGTCACCGCCATCGCGGGCGCGAGCCGCTTCACGCTGCGGGTTTCCGGCGTCGCCGGCCATGCCGGCACGGTGCCGATGGAGCTTCGCCGGGACGCACTTGCGGCCGCCGCGGAAATGGTGCTGGCCGTCGAGCGGCAGGCAGCCGAAACGCCGGATCTGGTCGCGACCGTGGGCCAGATCGAGGCTGCGCCGGGCGCCGTCAACGTGATCGCCTCAGGCGCCGTCTTCACGCTCGACATCCGCAGCCCCGAGGACCGCATCCGCAAGGGCGCCATCGCGACGCTCTGGCAGGAATTCCAGGCGATCGCGGCACGGCGGAGCGTCAGCGTCGCCAAGGAATGCTTCTATGACGAGGCCGCGGTGACCTGCGATCCGGCGCTGGTCCAGGCTCTCGCACAGGCCACCGAAGCGGTCGGCGTATCGCCCCGCCTGCTCCCGAGCGGGGCCGGACACGATGGCCTCGCCGTCTCGGCCCTCTGCCCGATCGGCATGCTCTTCCTGCGCTGCCGCGGCGGCATCAGCCACAATCCGGCCGAGAGCATCACCGTGGCCGATACGAGCGTAGCGGTGGCCGTGCTCACCCATTTCCTGCGTCACTACGAACCGGCTTGAACCGCCCGTCTGAACGAGGCTTATCCGTGGAACTCGAAAACACGATCCGCAGCTATCTCGAACGCGAACGCCCGCGCCAGGAGGCCTTCCTGGCCGAACTGGTGCGCGTGCCCTCCGACAATCCGGCCGGCGATTGCGCTGCCCACGCGGACCGTGCGGCTGAACTGATCGAGGCTCTTGGCTTCGAGGTCGAGCGCCACAAGGTCCCGGACGAACTGGTGCGCCGCAACGGCATGATTTCGGCGACCAACCTCGTTGTACGCCGACGTTTCGGGGACGGCCCCGTGATTGCACTCAACGCCCATGGCGACGTCGTGCCCCCCGGCGAAGGCTGGACGCGCGACCCCTACGGCGCGGACGTCGTGAACGGCTGGATGTATGGGCGCGGTGTCGCGGTGTCGAAGTCCGACTTCGCGACCTATGTCTGGGCGCTGCTTGCGCTGGAGGCTGCCGGCGCACCGCTGGCGGGCACGGTCGAGCTGCATCTTACCTATGACGAGGAGGCCGGCGGCGAGATCGGTCCTGGCTATCTGCTCAGTGAGGGGATTTCAAAGCCGGACTATGCGATTGCCGCCGGCTTCTCCTACGCCGTTGTCAACGCTCACAATGGCTGCCTGCATCTCGAGGTCGAGGTCAACGGACGCTCCGCGCACGCGGCGCGCCCGCACACCGGGGTCGACGCGCTGGAGGCCACCACGGCGATTCTCTCGGCGCTCTATGCCTGGCGGCAGGGGCTCGCCGAGCGCGCCTCTGCCATTCCCGGGATCGGCAGCCCGCAGATGACGGTCGGCCTGATCCATGGCGGCATCAACACCAATGTGGTGCCCGACAGGATCACCTTCCGGCTCGACCGGCGGCTGATCCCCGAGGAGAACGGCGAAGCGGCCGAGGCCGAACTGCGCGAGGTCATTGCGGAGGCTGCCGCGGGCTTCCCGGAGGCAAAGGTCGCGGTACGGCGCATCCTGCTCGCCGAGCCGCTGGTCCCCCTGCCGGGCTCGGAGCGCCTCAGCGGCGCGCTGACGGCCCGCGCGCAGGAGGTGCTCGGAACCGAAGTCGAGACGGCCGGCGTGCCGCTCTATACCGATGCCCGCCATTACGCGGCGCACAGGGTTCCGATCGTGCTGTACGGCGCCGGCCCGCGCACGATCGAGGAGGCCAATGCCCACCGTGCCGACGAGCGGCTGAAACTGTCGGACCTCCACGCTGCGACCACCATCGTGGCCCTGGCATTGGCGGACCTTCTCAGCGCCTGATCCGAGATCACGGCGCAGACACAATCACAGCGAAGGCGAACTTTCGCCTTCGCTGCTGCCAATCGGCGCAGCGCGGAACCACGAAGCCGGAACCAGACGATTTTCCTGGCGATTGCTCCTGTTGACGAAGGAGGACGCCATGAAGGCCACCACAGCAGGAGGCATTAAAATCGTCGGCACGATCATCGCGGTGGCCGTCGTCATCGCGATCCTCATCATGGTCTTCGTCAGCGGCGGCGGCCAGGAGCCCAAGGCCGGGCAGAGCCACCTGCAGACGCCTGCCACAACCACACAACCCTGAATGGCGCGCGCGACCAACGCGCGATCACGGAAACGAGAGGAACCAAACCTCTCCGCACCCGTTGGCCCTTCGACACCAAGAGGGCAGGACGTGGCACGAACCGTTGGGGATTTTCTGGTCGAACGGCTGCACGCCTGGGGTGTGCGGCGCATTTTTGGCTATCCCGGCGACGGCATCAACGGCGTGTTTGGCGCCCTCAACCGCGCCGACGGCAAGATCGAGTTCATCCAGGCCCGCCACGAGGAGATGGCCGCCTTCATGGCCTCGGCCTATGCCAAATTCACCGGCGAACTCGGCGTCTGCATCGCGACCTCCGGCCCCGGCGCCTCGCATCTCGTAACCGGACTCTACGATGCGCGGCTCGACCATATGCCCGTGCTCGCCATTGCCGGCCAGCAGGCCCGCACCGCGCTTGGCGGACATTACCAGCAGGAAGTCGATCTCCCGGCGCTGTTCAAGGATGTCGCGGGTTCATTCGTGCAGCAGGCATCCGCTCCGGCCCAGGTGCGCCATCTTATCGACCGCGCGGCGCGCATCGCGCTCGGCGAACGCGCCGTCACGGCGATCGTCCTGCCGAACGATCTGCAGGAAATGGACTATTCGGAGCCGCCTCGCGCGCACGGCACGCTGCACTCCGGCGTCGGCTATGCCCGCCCGAAGACGGTGCCCTACGATACCGATCTGCGCCGGGCCGCCGACGTGCTCAACGCCGGAGATAAGGTGGCGCTGCTGGTCGGCGCCGGTGCGCTCAATGCCACCGAGGAGGTGATCGCGGTTGCCGACCGGCTGGGTGCCGGAGCCGCGAAGGCGCTGCTCGGCAAGGCGGCACTGCCGGACGACCTGCCTTGGGTCACGGGCTCGATCGGGCTGCTTGGCACCGAGCCGAGCTGGAAGCTGATGACCGAGTGCGACACCTTGCTGATGATCGGCTCGGGCTTTCCCTATTCGGAGTTCCTGCCGAAGGAAGGCCGGGCGCGCGGAGTCCAGATCGATCTCAAGCCCGAAATGCTCAGCCTGCGCTACCCCATGGAGGTCAATCTCGAAGGCGACGCCGCCGAGACGCTGCGCGCTCTCCTGCCGCTGCTGCAGCAGAAGACCGACACATCCTGGCGAGAAGAGATCGAAGCTGACGTGGCCGACTGGTGGAAGACGCTGGAAGACCGCGCCATGCAGCCGGCCAATCCGGTCAATCCGCAGCGCGTGGTCTGGGAACTGTCGCCGCGCCTTCCCGCCAATGCCATCGTCACCAGCGATTCCGGCTCCTGCGCCAACTGGTATGCGCGCGACCTGAAAATCCAACGCGGCATGATGGCCTCGCTCTCGGGCGGCCTCGCCTCCATGGGCGCGGCGGTGCCCTATGCCATCGCCGCTAAGTTCGCCCATCCGGACCGCCCGGTGGTGGCGCTCGTCGGCGATGGCGCCATGCAGATGAACAACATGGCCGAGCTCATCACCGTCCAGAAATACTGGAAGAGCTGGGCCAACCCGGCCTGGGTGGTCTGTGTCTTCAACAACGAGGACCTGAACCAGGTCACCTGGGAGCAGCGGGTGATGGAGGGCGACCCGAAATTCGACGCCTCGCAGCAAATCCCCAACGTCCCCTACCACCGCTTTGCCGAACTGATCGGCCTGCGCGGCATCTATGTCGACGATCCCGCGCGCCTCGGCGCTGCCTGGGAGGAGGCGCTCGCCTCCGACCGCCCGGTCGTGCTGGAGGTCAAGACCGACCCCGAAGTCCCGCCCTTGCCCGCGCATATCAGCTTCGGGCAGGCGGTGAAGTTCTCGGAGGCCCTGCTCAAGGGTGACCCCAGGGAGGAGGGCGTCATCCTCGGCACCGCCCGGCAGGCGCTGAGTTCCATCCTGCCTGACTCCAGGGAGTGAACCGCACAGCAGAAGCTCTCTCCAGCGGCAGGACGTCGTCGCTTTTCGGATCACTGCCCTCCCGGGCGAAGCCATCGAGCGGTGTGAATGCCCCAGATATTCACGGCATCGGCGGATACGCGGTTGCGGGCCACGGCCCTCGTGATCGCGCTCGCTGTCGTCGGGGCCGTTCTGCTCGGCGGAGGCTATATGGGATCGAGCTACGCCACTCTGGTCGGATGGGTGCGGCACCAGCCGGTACCCTTCAGCCACGAGCACCATGTCGGCGCGCTCGGCATCGACTGCCGCTACTGCCACACCACGGTGGAGACCAGCGCCTCGGCCGGCTTCCCGCCGACGCATGTGTGCATGACCTGCCATTCGCAGGTCTGGACCGGCGCGCCCATGCTGGCGCTGGTGCGGCAGAGCCTGGCCGACAACACGCCGCTGCGCTGGAACCGCGTGGCACGGCTGCCGGACTACGTCTTCTTCAACCACTCCATCCATGTCGCCCGCGGCGTGCCCTGCGTCACCTGCCACGGCCGCGTCGACAAGATGCCTCTGATGACGCGCGCGCATCCCTTCCAGATGCAGTGGTGCCTCGATTGCCACCGCAATCCCGCACCGCATCTGCGCCCGCCGGATGAGATTACGCGGATGGACTGGAGCGCCTGGGACAAGGACGCCGCCCACAAGAATTACGGAGCCTTGATGGTGAAGGCCTATGGCATCCAGCCGAGCAAGCTGGATGCCTGCACGGTGTGCCACCGATGAGCCTGCGCGACGGGCATAACGGCGCCGTTGGTGCCCGGATCGGTGAGAGCCTGCGCGGCAAGAGCGGCCGCACGTTCTGGCGCAGCCTCGACGAGCTTGCCGGCACGGAGGATTTCCGCCGCTTCCTCGAAGCCGAATTCCCGTCCATTGCGCCGGACGCCGGCAGCGTGAACCGCCGCGCACTGCTCAAGATCATGGGCGCGTCGCTGGCCATGGCGGGACTGGCCGGCTGCGGCGGCGAGACCGACGAGGAAGCCCTGCCCTATGTCGTGGCGCCGGAGAACGTCATCCCCGGCAATCCGAAATGGTACGCCACCTCGGTCACCTTCGGCGGCTATGCGCAGCCTGTCCTCGGCAAGACGCACACCGGCCGTCCCGTGAAGCTGGAGGGCAATCCCGACCATCCGGCGGCCAAGGGCGCCACCGACGCCTTCACCCAGGCCGCATTGATCGGTCTCTACGATCCCGATCGCACCAAGGCGCCGCTGCATCTCGGCCGCGCCACCACCTGGAGCACCTTCGACGCCGCCATCCGCGAGCAGGCGGAGAAGCTCGACGGCACCAAAGGCCAGGGGCTGCGGCTGCTGACCGGCGCGGTCTCCTCCCCGACCCTGCAACGCCAGATCGGGGACCTGCTGCGGCGCTGGCCGAACGCACGCTGGCATGCGTTCGAGCCGGCGCAGGAGACGACGCGGCGGGACGCCTCGCGTCAAGTCTTCGGGGAACCGCTGGACTGGCATCTGCGGCTCGACAAGGCCGCTGTTATCGTCGCCCTCGACGACGACCTCCTCGGCCCCGGGCCACGCCAGGTCCATCACGGCCGGATGTGGAGCGAGCGGCGGCAGGCCTTCCACAATGGCAAGGCCGCCTGCACGCTCCTTGTCGCCGAGCCGACGCCGAGCCTGACCGGCACCATGGCCACCGAGCGGCTGGTTGTCCCGCACGCCCGCATCGCCATCCTGCTCGCGGCATTTGCCCAGGCGCTGGGCCTCCAGAGCGGCGTGCAGGCTCCGCTCGACGAGGCGGCAAAGGCCTTTGCCGAGCATGCGCTGGAGCGCTGCCGGAGGAACCCCGGCGCGGCGTTGATCAGCGTCGGCGCGCAGCACGCCGCCGAGCTGCAGGCCCTGGCGCTGCTGGTCAACGAGCGCCTCGGTGCTTTGGGCAACACGCTCGGCTTCACCGATCCGGTGATCGCCGAACCGCCGGACGGCAGCGCCTCGCTGGAGGCGCTGGTATCGGATATGAGCCGCGGCCAGGTCGGCACGCTGCTGATCCTCGATTGCAATCCGGCCTATACCGCGCCGGTCGACCTCGATTTCGCCGATGTCATCGAGCGCGTGCCCCTGCGCCTGCACGCCGGACTGCACCACGACGAGACGGCGGCACTGTGCCACTGGCACCTGCCGCTGCAGCATGATCTCGAAGCGTGGACCGATGCCCGCGCGGTGGATGGCACCGTGGGCATCATCCAGCCGCTGGTGCGCCCGTTCTACGACGTGCGCTCGAAACATGTGCTGCTGGAGAACATCGCCGGGCGCTTTGACGCGACCGACCGCGATCTAGTGCAGGCGACCTGGCGCACCGCCTGGGGGCAGGACTTCGATGCCCGCTGGCGGGACACGCTCTACCGCGGCTTCATCCCGGACAGCGTCCTGCCGGAGAAGGCGCCGACCTTCAACACCAACCCGATCACCCTACCCCAGCCGCCGAAGGCCGACGGGCTCACCGTGCTCTTCCGTCCCGACCCGACGATCTGGGACGGGCGCTTCGCCAACAATGCCTGGCTGCAGGAACTGCCCAAGCCCATCGGCAAGATCGTCTGGGGCAATGCCGTCTTCATCGCTCCGGCGCTGGCCGGGAAGCTGGAGGTCGAGAACGGCAACGAGGTGCGCGTCTCTCAGGACGGCGCCGCTGTCACCGGGCCGGTCTGGATCGTGCCCGGGCAGGAGCCCGACACGATTGTGCTCACCCTCGGCTATGGCCGCCGCATTTCCGGCGAGGATATCGGCGGCGGGCTGCTGCACGAACTCGGCTACGACGCCACGCCGCTGCGCCGCGCAGCCGGTCCCTGGGCGCTTGCGGGCGCGGAAATCGCCGTGACAGGCAACCATCAGGACATCGCCAGCACGCAATACCATTCGGCGATGGACGGCTACGATTTCGTCCGCACCGTCTCCGCGCCGGACGAACAGGCCGCCGAGAAAAAGAAGCAGCCGAGCTTCTATCCCAACCGAAAATGGGACAGCCCCTCCTGGGGCATGAGCGTGGATGTCGACCTGTGCATCGGCTGCAATGCCTGCGTCGTCGCCTGCATGGCCGAGAACAACATCCCGGTCGTCGGCAAGGAGCTGGTGGCGATGGGGCGCGAAATGCACTGGCTGCGCATCGACCGCTACCATGAGGGCGACCCAGCCGACCCGGCCATGTATTTCCAGCCGGTACCCTGCATGCACTGCGAGCAGGCACCCTGCGAGATGGGCTGCCCCGTCAACGCCACCACCCACAGCCCCGACGGCCTGAACCAGCAGATATACAACCGCTGCATCGGCACGCGCACCTGCTCGTCCTTCTGCCCCTACAAGGTGCGGCACTTCAACTGGTTCGACTACACCGCCGACGACCCGCCGGAGACGCAGGCGGCACGAAACCCCGACGTCACCGTGCGCCAGCGCGGCGTGATGGAGAAGTGCACCTACTGCGTGCAGCGCATCCGCGAGGCGCAGATCAGTGCACAGAAGGATGGCCGTATTCTCGTGGACGGCGACGTGCGCACCGCCTGCCAGCAGGCTTGCCCGACGCAGGCTATCAGCTTCGGCGACGTCATCGATCCAGAGAGCGCCGTCAGCCGCAGGAAGGCATCGCCGCGCGATTACACCCTGCTGGAGGAGGTCAACACCCGGCCGCGCACCACATACCTCGCCCGCATCACTGAGAGCGTACCCGGAAAGGCGAAGTCGTGACCGACCTCACCGCCCATCCGCCGCGCGGCCGCCGCTATGCCGAGATCACCGGAGAGATCACCCGTGTGCCGCTGGATTTCCCGCAGCGGCGGAACTGGTGGATCCTGTTTTCCTTCTCGCTGCTCCTGCTGCTGGTCTTCATCGTCTCGGCCGGCGTGTTGTTCACCTTCGGCGTCGGGGTGTGGGGCAACAACATCCCCGTCAACTGGGGCATAGCCATCTCGAACTACGTGTTCTTCCTCGGCATCGGGCACGCCGGCACCCTGATCTCGGCCATGCTGCTGGTGCTGAACGAGAACTGGCGCAATTCGCTGAACCGTTTCGCCGAGGCCATGACGCTCGTGGCCGTGACCTGCGCCGGGCTCTACCCGATCCTGCATCTGGGGCGGCCCTGGCTGTTCTACTGGATGGCCCTCTACCCCAACACCATGACCATTCAGCCGCAGTTCCGCAGTCCCCTGACCTGGGATTTCTTCGCGGTGCTGACCTATCTCACCGTGTCGCTGCTGTTCTGGTACATCGGCATTCTTCCCGATCTCGCCGCTTCGCGCGACCGCGCCCGCAAGCGCCGCTGGCAGGTGTTCTATGGCCTGATCTCGCTCGGCTGGCGCGGCTCGGCGTTCCACTGGGCGCGCTGGCGGACCTGCTACGCCATCACGGCGGTCATCGCCGTGCCGCTGGTGGTGTCGGTGCATTCCGAGATTTCGCTGCTGTTCGCGGCGGGGCCGATCCCCGGATGGACCTCCACGGTCTTCCCGCCCTATTTCGTGCTCGGCGCCGCCTTTTCCGGCTTCGCGGTGGTCTCGATGATCGCCGTGGTGCTGCGCCACGCCTTCGGGCTCTACGCCTTCGTCACCGACCGGCACCTCGACCTTCTTGCCAAGATGCTTCTGACCACGGGCCTGATGACGGCCTACGGCTACTGCATCGAGGTCTTCGACGCGCTCTATTCCGGCGAGAAGCAGGACATCGCCACGATGTTCGACCGCCTGACCGGCGGCGTGGCCTGGAGCTATTGGAGCGCGGTCATCTGCAATTTCGTGCCGCTGCAACTGCTGTGGCTGGCGCGGGTGCGACGCAATCCCTGGCTGCTGTTCCTCATCTCGCTTTCAGCCACGATCGGCATGTGGTTCGAGCGCTACATGCTGCTGGTGAGCTCACTCTACCGGGATTATCTGGTCTCTTCCTGGGACAGCTACTTCCCGAGTTTCTGGGAATGGTCGCTGTTCGCAGGGATGCTCGGCGTTTTTCTTACCCCGTTCCTGCTCTTCGTCCGCTTCCTGCCGATGATGTCGGCCTTCGAGATCAAGGAAGCCGTGTTCGAGCAGGAGCAGGAAGGCGAGGAGCCGCGCCATGCGTGAGCCGACCGCGAAGAATCCGCTCTTCGGCCTGATGGCCGAGTTCGACGACGGCGAGCGGCTGATGGAGGCGGCAAGGAGCGCCCGCGACGCCGGCTTCCGCCGGATGGACGCCTATACGCCTTTCCCCATCGAGGGTCTGGCCGAACTGGTCGGCTTCCGCGACAACCGCCTGCCATGGATTTTCCTGGCCGGCGGCATCGGGGGGGCTGCCATTGGCTTCTTCATGCAGGCAGGCATCAGCCTCGCCTACCCCCTCGATGTCGGCGGCCGCCCGACCGTCGCGGTGCCGGCCTTCATGCTCATCACCTTCGAGCTTCTGGTGCTTGGCGCGGTGAGCGCCGGCATTTTCGGAATGCTGCTGCTCAACCACCTCCCGCGTCTCCACCATCCGGTTTTCGGCGCCCCCAACTTCGCCCTCGCCTCGTCGAACAAGTTCTTCCTCGTCATCCTCGGCAATGACCAGAAGTTCGATCCGAAGAAGACGCGGGCTTTCCTCGAGCGCCTCAAGCCGGTGGCCGTCGGCGAAATCGCCCGGGCGGAGGAGCCGGAATGAAGAGCGTGGCGCTCCTCACCCTGGGCTGCCTTCTTCTCGCCGGTTGCGACGAGATGAGCCACCAGCCGCGCGCCGACGAATACGGCGAGAGCCAGCTCTTCGGCGACGGTAAGGTGATGCAGGCGCCGCCCGACGGCACGGTGGCGCGGGACGATCCCGCGACGCAGGCAGCGCTGGAGAGACAGCCGCCCCTGACGACCGCCCTGCTGCAGCGCGGGCGCGAGCGCTTCAACATCTACTGCACGCCCTGTCACGACTACGCAGGCACCGGCCACGGCACGGTGCCTGCGCGCGGTTTCCCGCAACCGCCGGACCTGCACGAGGAGCGTCTGCGCGAGGCCCCGGCGCGCTATTTCGTCGACGTCATCACCAGCGGCCACGGCGTGATGTATGCCTACGCCGACCGTGTCTCGCCGCACGACCGCTGGGCCATCGCCGCCTATATCCGCGCCCTGCAGAACCAGACCGTGCCCGCAGCCTCGCTGACGCCGCAGGAGCGCGCCAAGCTGGAGGAAGCCGGCCATGGCGGCTGAGCGCTTCCCCTCCTTCTCCGATGTCCGCCTCTCCCGCCGCAGCGGCATCGTGGCGATCGCGGGCGCCGTCGCCTGCATCGTGGCCCTGATCCTCATCATCTTCGCCCCGGCGGAGGCGCTGCGCGGCTGGGTCGGCGTTT
>Ga0182743_1002452_pt1 | contig 16252 bp, 12 predicted proteins | sample eDN3rd30CKraftOP_FD_128522 | JGI IMG/M metagenome (GOLD analysis project Ga0182743, IMG submission 128522) | Enriched Organic Plus compost microbial communities from Emeryville, California, USA - eDNA 3rd pass 30_C Kraft OP (version 2) (version 2) ... | reverse complement strand
TGGGCAAGCCCGTGCCGTTTGCCGAACTGGCCGGCAAGGCCGTGCAAGCCAATGGCAAGGATGAGGCCGCCCAGGCCGCGGGCAGCGACGCCGACGACGATGCCCGGCTGCCCCAGGACGACGAGGCGGGCAAGGCGCTGGAAGAGGTGGCCCGCGCCAAGCCCGACCAGGCGCCGCCCGACTACGTATTCGGTTGGCAGGTCGAGGGGCGCTACAAAGACCTGCCCGTCAAGGGCGAAGGCAAGGTGGGCGGCATGCTGGCCCTGCGCGATGCGCAGCGGCCCTTCCCGCTACAGGCTGACGTCTCGGTGGGCCGCACGCGCGCCGCGGTGGTCGGCACGCTGTCCGACCCGCTGAACTTCGGCGGACTGGACCTGCGGCTGCAGCTGTCCGGCTCCTCGATGTCCAACCTGTATCCGCTGACCGGCGTCACGCTGCCGGACACGCCGCCGTATTCCACCGAGGGCCATCTGTTGGCCCGCCTGCAGAATCCGGCCGGGCCGGTGTTCGAGTACCGGCGCTTCCGCGGCAAGGTGGGGCAGAGCGACCTGCGCGGCACGCTGCGCTTCACCATGCAGTCGCCGCGGCCGAGGCTGGCCGGCCGGTTGTGGTCCGACCAACTGCGCATGGCCGACCTGGGACCGCTGATCGGCGTGCGGCCCGAGCCCGCGCCGCCTGCGCGCAAGCCCGCGAGCGCACGCGCAGGCGAGGACAAGGGGCAGGGCGCCAAGCCCGCCGACGACGGGCCACGGGCCGGCAAGGTGCTGCCGGCCCAGGCGTTTCGCACCGAGCGTTGGGGCGATATGGATGCCGACGTGGTGTTTTCGGGCAAGCGCATCGTGCACGGCAGCAAGCTCCCGATCTCGGACCTGCAGACCCATCTGGTGCTGGACGCCGGCCGCCTGACGCTGGACCCGCTGCGTTTCGGCATGGCCGGCGGCACGCTGCAATCCGAGGTCCGCCTGGACGGTTCGCAGACGCCCATGACGGGCCGCATCCGCGCTGGCGCGCGCCGTCTGCGCCTGAAGCAGCTCTTCCCCGCGGCCGAATCCATGCAGCAGGCGCTGGGGCAGCTGAACGGCGACATCGCCCTGGCCGGCCGCGGCAACTCCGTGGCGGCGCTGCTGGGCAGCGCCGACGGCGAGGTGCACCTGCTGGTCAACGACGGCATCATCAGCCGCGGCCTGATGGAGATCGCCGGCCTGAACGTCGGCAACTACGTGGTCACCAAGCTGTTCGGGGACGACGAGGTGCGCATCAACTGCGCCGCCGCCGACCTGGGCATGAAGAGCGGCCTGATGACCACCCGCGCCTTCGTCATCGACACCGAGAACGCTCTGGTCACGGTCAACGGCTCGGTCAACTTCAAGGACGAGTCGATGGACCTGGACATCTCGCCGGAGAGCAAGGGTTTTCGCATCTTCTCGCTGCGCTCGCCGCTGTACGTGCGCGGTACCTTCGGTGATCCGAAGGCGGGCGTGCACACCGGGCCGCTGCTGGCGCGCGGGGCGGGGATGGTGGCGCTGGGCGTGGTGCTGACGCCGGCAGCCGGCCTGCTGGCCCTGATCGCGCCCAGCACCGACGAGCCCGAGAACCACTGCGCCGAGCTGATGGCCCAGGCCGGCAAGCCGGCCAAGGCGCCGGTGAAGAAATAGCGGGAAGGATTGGACAGGCGGGAAAAAGCATGTATAATTTTTCGTCTTGACTGACGCGATCCATGATTGACTGGATTGCCGACAGCATGGGCTGTTAGCTCAGTTGGTAGAGCAGCGGACTCTTAATCCGTAGGTCGAGTGTTCGAGCCACTCACAGCCCACCAATGAATTCAAGCACTTAGGCCAGTTCTTCGGAACTGGCCTTTTGCTTTTGGTCTTTCATGCAGGCACTGTGTGGGCATTTGGCGTCAGTGTCGATCTGTACTGAGACCGGCCCCGAGCCGCAACTCGGTTAAGCCGCCCGGTAAATATCTCTGGCGCCTGTTCAACAACCCTCAGCTCGAACATCTGAGCCGGGGTCCTGTCTTGCATCAGCCTGCTTTGGTGCGGGCGCTCGTGGTTGTAGCGATGCAGGTTGGTACCCAGGTCGCCCTGCATCTGCTCGATCGACGCGTACCAGGTCGTGCGGCCCCCGATGCGGAAGTGCTCGTCGAGCACGGTACAGTCGGGTTTGCTCGTCGTTGAGTTCCAAACGTCCGTTCCCGCTGCTCCCGTTCCAGGCTCAGCAGACGGTCAGCCTTGGACAACGGATCGTGACGGCTCCACCATCCTCGCACGCCGCCAGAGCTGACCGTCACGTCGCACACCCGCCAGTTCCTGCGCCACACGCACCGGGCCCATGCGTCGAGCGCGAGAAATGGCGTATCGTTATTCCTGCTTATATATATTTACATAGCTTATTAGAAAAACGGTTGGATTCCGGTTGCCGCTAATGCCCCATGAACATCGACCGACTCCTGACGCTACGTGAACTGGCCCGCTGCGGCACGATGGCGGCTGCTGCGCAGTCCACGCATCTCAGGCCATCGGCCGTGTCGCAGCACATCACCCAGCCCGGGCGGGATGTAACCGCCAAACTCACCGAGCGGCGGGGCCGCGGCGTCGCGCATACCCCGGCCGGATTCGCGCTCGTGCATCATGCTGAACGTGTTATGGCCGCGCGCTCATCGGTCGCCGGCGCGGTGCTCCCGGCGACCGTAGTCGCCACGCGGATGATGTATCCGCGTCTTGACGTCATCATCCGAGAGATGACGCCACGGGAAGGCCTGGCGGCTCTCAACGCGCGGCAAGCCGATGTCGCCGTCATTGACGATCTCGCGGTCGATCAGGGCCTGCGCCATGACGCTCACGACTTGCTGCCCCTGGTTCAAGACGCTCTGCAAGTCGTGCTGCCGGCATCCTACCCGCTGGTGGATCGTCCCTTTTTGCGCATACCCGATCTCCGCGACGAAGATTCGGCGTTGGATTTTTCGTCCGATTCTTTCGATGAATTCATGGTGGACCGGTACCGCCGCGCCGGCTTCGAACCGCGCGTCGGCGCCGACTGCACCGGTTTCGAGCTCGTCGCCGCCATGGTGGCGTCCGGATGCCCGGTCTGGTGGGCATCCAGGCTGCACCTGGTCGGACAACTGGGGGGCATAAAGACGGTCTGCCTACGGCCCCGGATCCAGCGGCGCGCTGCCGGCCTGCCGCAAGGGCGGACGCGGCCGCCCCGCCGAACAGGCCTCCCTGAAAGAAGCGACGCGTTGCACCACACGCATCCTTGGTGCGTGATGGAGCCATTTCGCCAATATCCGCGTACCACGAGGCCTGCTCCGATATGCTCCATCTCCGCCAGATTGAAGTGTTCTATGCCATCATGCGAGCCGGCTCGGTCACCGAGGCCGCCCGCGCGCTGAATCGGACGCAACCGGCGATCAGCGCAACGCTCAAGCAGCTCGAAAGCCGGCTGAAGATGCAGTTATTCGAACGTACTGGCGGCCGGCTCGAACCGACACCTGAGGCGCGCGCACTCATGCCGGACGTCACCGAGATCGTCGGAAGACTGAGCGCCGTGGAACGCTTCAGCCTGGACCTCGCCAGCGGTAACCGCGGCGTATTGTCCATCGCCGCCACGCCGCATCTGTGCGACGGCTTTGTCGCCAAGACGGTAGCCGCTTTCGTCAAGGACCGGCCAGGCCTGAAGGTCAACCTGCTGTCGCTCGCGCCTTCGACCATCTTCGATCGCATCATCTCCCGCGAGGTCGACCTGGGGGTCGTATCGGGGTCGGTGGAGAGCTCCGCCCTGAAGGTCGAGGAACTCGGCGAGGCCAACATTGCATGCATGATTCCGGAAAATCATCGCCTGGCCCGCCGCAAGACGTTGCGGACGCAGGACCTGAAATCCGAACGCATCGTCACGTACCTGCCCCAGGCGGTCTTGCGGCCATACGTAGCGCCCATCATCGAAGCGTTGCATCCGCTGCAGATAAGTGTAGAGACCGGCACCTCGGCAACTGCAATGCGCCTGAGCATGGACGGTGCAGGCATCGCGTTGATCGAAAGTGCCCTGTTCCTGGCCTTCCCCGTCCCTGGTTACGTGCTCCGCCCGATGGAGCCCGAGATACGGTTGAACAGCCTGTTGCTGAGGCCGCGGCGAGGCTCTGTCTCGCGTGTGGCGAATCAGTTCGCCGCCGCGTTGCGGGCCGCATTTCCATCAAATTAATTGATGAGCTCCATCGATCTTCTGATTAGAGTTCCATATACCCCGTACCTATACTTTCTTCGCGCAAACACGGAGATTCCCAATGCCGAAGAACGTATTGCCGGGCGATGCCGATGCACGTGCCATCCTGAACGAGTCCATCGTCATCGACACCCTGGGCGGCGCTGTCGTTCATCCCACGCCACCCGCCACTGAGCCCTGCTATGAAGAGATGATGGTATCGCATGGCTGGAATGTCCTGCATGCGTGCCTCGTCTCGGAACCCTCGTACTCCCCCTCTTGGGAAGAGTTGCAGTTGGCCGTCTACGAGAACCTGCTCAACTTCGAGATGAACCCCAAGGCTCGTCACGTCGAGCGGCTCGAGGACATTCATGCCGCCAAGCGGGGAGGTCAACTGGGCGTGATCTTCGGCATCCAGAGCCCCACCTGGCTGGACGGCAAGCGTGAAAGGCTGCGCTTGATGTACAAGCTCGGCCTGCGCTCGCTGCAACTGACGTACATGGAGCGCAACCTCCTGGGCGATGGATGCCTGGAACCGGAAAACCGTGGCCTCACTAGCTTCGGCATGCAGGTGGTGCGTGAATGCAACCGACTCGGCATCCTGATCGATTGTTCTCACGTCGGCATGCGCACCATGCTGGATGCCACGGCGCTTTCTTCCAAACCGGTCGTGGTCTCCCACACCGCCATCCGGGCGCTGGTAGACAATCCACGCTGCGTTACCGATGAACAGATGAAGGCCGTGGCAGAAAAGGGCGGCACCATCGGCATCACCACTTTCTCGCCGTTCATACGAGAAGACCGGCAGCCCACGCTGGATGACTACCTGGACCACTACGACTACGCAATCAATCTGATTGGAGAGGATCACGTTACCTTCGCCACGGACTGGTTCGACGGGAAGACCCGCACCAACTGGGCGTCGCCGTGGTTCTATCCGGAAGTGACGCGGGGCAAGAAGTACGGCGGTCTTGGCCTGGAAGGCTTTAGCAAACGTGACGAGCTGGTCAACATCGTCGCAGGTTTTCGCAAGCGCGGCTATAGCGGAGAGCGCATCAAGAAGATCCTGGGCGGCAATTTCATGCGGGTACTGGGCCAGGTCTGGCGCTAGGCGATCGCCACGCGTGCCGGTCGGCACGGACATGCACAGATGATCTAACGCAGCAAAAAAGCAGCAGGGCCAATGCCCTGAATCCAAGGGGAATATTATGAATACAAGACGCGGAAAGTGGACCCGGGGTTGGCATGCCGTGGCCCTTATTGCCATCGCATGCTTCGGTGCGCCTGCGCTAGCCGACACGCGCCTGTGCCCGGCAGGCCCCATTCAACTGATCGTGCCATGGCCCGCGGGCGGCGGCACCGACATCCAGGCTCGGGCCGTTGCCGAACCCCTCAGCCGGCGGCTCGGCAAGCAGATCGTCGTCGTCAACAGGCCGGGAGCCGGCGGCATTGTCGGGACGACGAGCTTCCTGAATAGCGCGCGGCCCGACGGATGCACGCTGCTGCTGGCGACGAAAGCCACCAACACCATCGCGCCTCACATCTACAAGGACGTGCATTTCGACCTGATCAAGGATTTCACGCCGATCGCCTTCATTGCCTCCGTGCCGAATGTTCTTTATGTCAGCGCAAAATCCAACTACCACAGCGCGCAGGACGTCATCGACGCGGCCCGCGCGAGTCCCGGAAAGCTTGCCTATGGTAGCGGCGGCATAGGCGCCTCCACGCATCTCTCCGCAGCACTGCTCGGCAAGCTCGCAGGACTGGACATGCTGCACGTGCCCTACCAGGGCGCCCCTCAGGCACTGGCCGGCCTGCTGGGCGGACAAGTCGACATCTCGGTCGACACCGCAGCCCAGGTCGGGCACGTACGTTCGGGCATGCTGCGTCCGCTGGCTGTCGCGGCGCGCAATAGGCTGGAGGCGCTGCCGGACGTGCCGACTTTCGACGAAGTGGGCGTGAAAGGCCTGTACTTCGGCTTCTGGGGCAGCATCGCCGGGCCGCGCAACTTGCCCGATGGCATGGTGAAGGAACTCAACGAAGCCGTAGTCGAAGTCATGAAAGACCCGAAGGTGCGCAAGTACTTCGTCGAGAACGGCGGCGAGATCGAGTTCATGACACCCGCGCAGTTGAAGGACTTCTGGCTTGAAGAATTCAAGAACAACAAGGCCATCGTAGAACTGGCGGGCGTGCAGCCCAGTTGACTGGTAACTCAACGATCCAGAAGCAGGCATGCAGGCCTTACATGTGACTCAACCGCGGGAGTCTACGAAGGGTTCCGTTGCTTTTCCCCATGGCGCCGGGCAACGAAACCATGCCATCTACGACGCGGTCGTGATAGGCGGCGGGCTGGTGGGATCGGCCTTGGCCTACGGCCTGCGTGACGCGATGGACCGCGTCGCAGTGCTGGACGAAGGCGATGTCGCCTATCGCGCGTCGCGTGGCAATTTCGGACTGGTATGGGTGCAGGGAAAAGGTGTTGGGTTGGCCCGCTACGGCCAGTGGACGCTGGCTTCCGCGTGCGCCTGGGAGAGCATGGCCGAGGACTTGATGTCCCGCACAGGTATCGACGTGGGACTGGTGCAGCGCGGCGGCCTGCATGTCTTGCTGTCGGACCGTGAAGTGGAGGCTAGGCTCGCACTGATGCGACGCCTGCATGCGCAGCCCGGCATGACTGAACGCCCGTGGTCTTTGTTGGACCGCCACGAAGTCGCGGAGCTGATACCAGGGGCCGGCCCTGATGTGTGCGGTGCCATCTGGACGCCGGCGGACGGTGCGGCTAATCCGCTGAAGCTGCTGCGCGCGTTTCATGCCGGCATGTGTATACGGGGCATCGACTACCTGCCGCGCCGCCCGGTGGCCGCCATCCGCAAAATGCATGGCATCTTCACGGTCGACACGGTGGCTGGGCCAGTATGTGCCCGCCAGGTCGTGCTCGCTGCCGGGTTGGGCAATGCTGCATTGGCCAGACTGGTAGGCCTCGATGTGCCGGTGAGGCCGCAGCGTGGGCAGGTCATCGCGCTGGAGCGCACGGCCCCTCTCTTGGGCCTGCCTTGTAGCCATTTGCGCCAGATGGAGGAGGGATCATGGATCATTGGCGACTCGCAGGAAGAAGTTGGCTACGCGGACACCGAGATCGGTCTCGCCGTGGTCGGCACAATGGCCGATCGGGCCCTGCGTACCCTGCCGGCGCTGCGCGACGTGAGTGTGGTGCGTGTCTGGTCGGCGCTGCGCGTGATGTCGCCTGACGGCTTTCCCATCTATGAACAGTCAGAGTCCTGTCCGGGCGCTTTCGTGGTCACCTGCCATAGCGGCGTCACGCTGGCGGCCGCGCATGCCCGGATGCTTGCGCCGATGATCGCCGCCGGGCGCCTCGACGACGACATGCAGCCATTTTCAACGCAGAGGTTCTCCCATGTTCAGAACGCTTGATCAGGCCCAGCACGTCTTACCAGATGTGGTGGTCGAGATCGACGGCCACGCCGTGCGATGCCGCGAGGGAAGTTCCGTCGCCGCAGTTCTTTTTGCCAATGGCATTGCCGCGTGCCGCGAGACTGCCGTAAGCCGTGCGCCGCGTGGTCCATACTGCATGATGGGTATCTGTTATGACTGTCTTGTCGTCATCGACGGCCAGGACAATCGGCAGGGCTGCATGACGCCGGTCCGTCAGGGCATGAAGATCGAGCGGCAACTGGGGCCGCGCAAGGTGCGGGCATGAAGGAAAAATTTCAACCCCGGGACCTGTCGAGTACCGGGACAGCCGCCTTGGCTGTCGTCGGCGCCGGCCCTGCCGGCCTTGCCGCTGCGACCCTTGCCGCCCAACTGGGCCTGGACACGGTGCTGCTGGACGAGCAATCCGACGTCGGTGGGCAAATCTATCGGGCCATAACAGCCACGCCGGTGCGCGACCGAAAAGTGCTTGGTGACGACTACTGGCACGGCGAGTCCCTGGTCGGCGCGTTCCGCCGATCGGCCGCGCGCCACGTTCCGGGCGCTACCGTATGGGCAATATCGCGCAACACCACCAGGCAATCCCGGGGCGATCATGAGATTGCCTACTCCGTCGGAGGCCAGGCCAAGCTCCTCACGGCGCGCCACGTTCTACTGGCCACCGGCGCACAGGAGCGCCCCTTTCCCATCCCGGGCTGGACGCTGCCCGGCGTCATCACCGCAGGCGCAGCGCAGATCCTGTTGAAATCGGCAGGCGTCGTGCCGGAGGGCCCGGCCGTGCTGGCTGGCACGGGCCCATTGCTTTATCTGCTCGCCTGGCAATATCTTAATGCGGGCGTCCGGATCGACGCCTTGCTCGAAACCGCGCCACCGCGCGCGCTGCTGCGAGCGCTGCCGTACGCGCTCGACTTCGTACGCTCTCCCTATTTCGGCAAGGGGCTGAAGCTGCTGCGCACGGTAAGGGCCGCTGTGCCGGTAATCAAAGCAGTGGAGGGCCTGCAGGCCCAGGGGCATGACAAGCTGGAGCGCGTGAGCTACTCCTTCCGTGGCCGTACGCATACCATCGCAGCACAGCAACTGATCCTGCACCAGGGCGTCGTGCCCAACGTCAACCTTGCCCGAGCAATCGGCGCGCAGCACATCTGGAACTCAACTCTCGATTGCTGGCAGCCCCAGGTTGACAGCTGGGGCAATACCACGGTCGCCGGCATCGGCATGGCGGGGGACGGTGCAGGGATTGCCGGTGCACTGGCTGCTGAACATCGTGGCCGCCTTGCCGCCCTCGGGGCGGCCCATGCGCTGGGATACATGGATACGGCAAGGCGCGACCGTGAAGCGACGGTTCATCGCCGGCTGCTTGCCAAGGCAACGCTTGGGCGCGCCTTTTTCGATGTGCTCTGCAAGGCGCCAATTGAATACCGTCGTCCAGCCGGCAATACCATCATCTGCCGATGCGAGGAAGTCACCGCCGTGCAGGTGCGCGACACCGTCAAACTCGGTTGTTCGGGCCCCAATCAGGTGAAGTCCTTCCTGCGTTGCGGCATGGGGCCATGCCAGGGCCGCTTCTGCGGCCTCACCGTCGCCGAGATCATCGCTGACGAACTCCGCATACCTGTGGAAGACGTCGGTTATTACCGGCTACGTTTCCCGGTCAAGCCGCTTACGCTTGGGGAACTCGCCTCGCTGCCCCAGACGGCCGCCTCACATGAAGCGGTGATCCGCCTGCCGGCCGACCAGGAGATACGGCTGGCGCAGCCGGAAATGCCATGACGCGCGCCATAGTCAACGCAGATGTGCTGATCATCGGCGGCGGCCTGCATGGCGGGTCCGTGGCGCTGCACCTGGCGCACGCCGGTCTCAAACCGCTGGTGATCGAAAAGAACTACGCAGGACGCCATGCGTCCGGCGTAAACGCCGGCGGCGTACGCACGCTCTCCCGTCCGCCTCAGGAAATCCCGCTCGCCCTGGCATCATTGGAGATGTGGCACCACATTGGCGATCTTGTCGATGACGACTGCGGCTTCGAGCAGTACGGTCAGTTGCGGGTTGCGGAGAATGAGACGGACATCGAGGTGCTGCACAGGCGCCTCGCGCTGATGCGCGAGCTTGGGTACAGCCACGAGGAATGGGTGGACGCTGGCGAGGTGCGTGCCATGCTCCCGGGCATCGTACCAACGGTGCAGGGCGGCCTGATCGCCCGCCGCGATGCCGCCGCCGACCCGTACCGCACTACCATGGCCTTTCGACGCAAGGCCGAAAGCCTCGGCGCCCGCTACATTGAGGGCGTGCAGATTGTCCGCACCGAACACGTCGCGGGCTGCTGGCGCGCCATAGCGAACAGTGGTGCCGTCTACAGTGCCCCGGTCATTGTCAACTGCGCCGGCGCTTGGGCCGATCGGATCGCCGCCACGTGGGACGAGCCCGTACCTCTCGAAGCGGTCGCGCCGATGATGCTCGTGACCATGCCCATGAGGCGTTTCATCGACCCGGTCGTGCTGGGTACCAGCCGCCCGCTTTCCTTCAAGCAGAGAGCCAACGGCACGGTGCTGATCGGCGGTGGCCGTCGTGCATGGCTGGACCGTGACGCCGACTCGACTGAGCTGGACTTCAGCGAGCTTGCCGACGGCGCGCGCATGGTTTGCGAACTGTTTCCGCATATGCTTGGCGCCACCATCAACCGCGGCTGGGCAGGCATCGAAGGCAACATGCCCGATGGCCTGCCCGTCATTGGAGCCAGCCGACGGCGGCCCCACGCCTATCACGCCTTTGGCTTCTGTACCCACGGTTTCGAACTCGGCCCGATCGTAGGCCGCGTGCTTGCGGACCTTGTCATACGCGGCCACACCACACAGCCTATCGCTCCTTTTGACATTGGGCGCTTCAGCAATCCGCAGGCAGTCACGTCAACATCAGGAATCAAACATCCATGAACGACCAGATTATCCGCATAGATAGCAATGCCCGCGCCAGCCGCATCGTGATCCATGGCGACACGGTCTACCTTGCCGGCATAACGGCCCTTGGCGACGGGATACAGGCGCAGACGCGGGAAGTGTTCAAGAAGATCGACGATCTGCTGGCTCTGGGAGGCACCGACAAATCGCGCCTGCTCACGGTGCAGATCTGGCTGCGTGACATCGACCGGGACTTTGACGGCATGAATGAGGTATGGGCCCAATGGGCGCCGCGCGATGCCATGCCGACGCGCGCAACCTGTGAAGCCAAGCTGGCGGGCACCGAACTTCTGGTGGAGGTCGTCGTGACGGCGGCTCGCGGCGTCAAGTAGCGCCTTGGCGCCCTACCGAAGAACGGTGTTTTTCCGATCTTGGCGAACACCGGCGAACAATGCGCTGCAGGGACCGCACGGCATCCTTGGGCACTATATAGCCTCGAGACCGCACTGAGCGCTAAGACGACAGGCTCGGGCGGACGTTGCGAGAAGGTACGCCCGAACACGCTCGCGGCGATGCGGCTCTTGATGCTCTCGATGGAACCGCCCGCGAGCATCCAGCCACGGTAGCGGCGCATGCGGTGTTCAAGCAAAGATTCCTCGCTGAAGCCCCGGCATCCCTACCTGTTCCCTGATTCGGAGAGTACGTATGACTACTGAGGAAGAGCACGGCGCAAGCTCGGCTTGTTGGATTGGGCGCAGGCGCTTCGCAACGTGAGCAAGGCCGTGCAAGGTGATGGGCTACAGCCGCCAGTCGTTCTACGGGATACGGCGTCAATGACAGACCTACGGCTCGACGGGACCTGTGGTGTCGAACGCGCCGCCTTTACCGGATTTTCCGGAGCGAAAGCGCGCCTGCCCCAAGCGGCGGCCAACCCAACCCATGGCGTCTCCGATCCGTCGCCATGCCCGCTGACCGGTTGCAACCTCGCTCGATCGACGATATGATTCATATACGATTCATATATGGATGGAAAGCGCCGTGGGCATCGTAAACATCGACGACGAATTGCACGATCAACTGCGCAAGGCCAGCACGGTGTCCTGCCGGTCCATCAATGCACAAGCGGCGTTCTGGATCCGGATCGGCATGCTGTGCGAGATGAATCCGACGCAGAGTTTCACCGAGATCATGGCTCGCGAACTGCGGGGGGCTGGCGTGGTGGCGCAACCCCTTCATGGGGTTTCTGCGTGACGAAGCGCCCCGAAGAGATTGCGCTGCTGGCCGAATCGGGCCAGCTTCTGGCACAGGTGTTCAGCCATCTGGACCAGTTGAACTTGATCGGCATGTCCACCATGCAGGTCAACGACCTGGTCGACAGCTTCATCGTCAACGAACTCAAGGCACGGCCAGCCAGCAAGGGGCAATACGGATACGCCTATGCCCTGAACTCCTCCCGCAACCATGTGGTCTGCCACGGCGTTCCCTCCGCGGCCGAAATCTTGCAAAGCGGGGACATCGTCAATTTCGACATCACGCTGGAAAAGAACGGCTACATCGCGGACTCCAGCAAGACCTATCTGGTGGGCGATGTGCCGACGCCGGCCAGGCTGCTGGTGCAAACGGCCTACGAGGCCATGTGGAAAGGCATCCGCGCTGTGCGCCCGGGTGCCACGCTGGGCGACGTGGGGCACGCCATCGAACGGCACGCGCGCAGGAACGGCTATTCGGTCGTCAGGGAGTACTGCGGGCACGGCATCGGGCGCGAGATGCACGAGCCGCCCCAGGTTCTGCATTGGGGGAAGCCGAAAACGGGTCTGGTGCTGCGCGAGGGCATGGTGTTCACCATCGAGCCGATGGTGAACCAGGGACGGCACGCGGTCCGAACCGAAGATGATGGATGGACGGTCGTCACCCGGGATGGCAAGCTGTCCGCGCAGTTCGAGCACACGGTGGCCGTTACCCGGAATGGCGTGCGGGTGTTGACGTTGCGCCCGGATGAAAAGCGGGCGCCGGTTCGCGATCGCGCGCCCGCCACGGACGTCACCCGGGCCGCCGGCACCGCTTGAGAAATCAGGTCACTGCCTGTAACCTACCGGCGCTTGATTTGACTCTAGTCCGTAGGTCGAGTGCGCTAGCCACTCACAGCCGCCCTCTGTTCCTCATCATCCCGGGGAAATTCAAGCGCCAGCGAGCGATCGCGGTGCTTTTTTTTGCCTAGTCGCGGGCCGGCCACGGCATAGTCGCCAGTCTTCGATTCATGTCATCACCTCTGTCCTTCTGATGTGGTTCATTAAGTTCCGGCAGGCCTTCTGCGCCCTGCTGCTAGCCTGGTTGTTGACCGTACTCGCCCAGGACGCCGGGCGGCTCTATCTGCTGGTCACCCACGGTACGCTGGACGCTTTGCAGTCATTCCTGCCCGACGTGGGCCGCATGTTCTGGGTCGGCACCCTGTTCGACGTACGGTCTGCCACCTTGCTGTTGTCACCGTGCCTGTTGCTGGCCGCGCTGCTGGCCACCAGCTCTCGCGGCTTCGACATGTGGCGGCGCGCCTGGCCATGGCTGGCTGCCGCCGTCAGCACGCTGCTGGCCGCGCTGACGATCGTCAACGTCTTCTATTACGCCACCTACGACCGCAGCATCGACGTCTTCATCTTCGGCCTGGCCGAGGATGACACCGCCGCCGTACTGGCCTCGCTTTGGCACGATTACCCCGTGCTGCGCGCGCTGCTGGTCCTGGCGCTGTTTGCCTGGGCGACCTATCAGGCGTGCCGTGCCTGGCAACGCCACCTGGATAGCCGGCCGGTCCGCCCGGCCCGCCTGCCGATGGCCGTCGGCGCCTCGCTGCTCATGGTGCTGCTGTGCGTGCTCGGCTCTCGGGGATCGGTCGGCACCTTCCCATTGCGGCAGGCCGACGCGCAGGTGTCCGACCAGAAGATGTACAACATGCTGACGCCCAACGGAATGATGGCCCTGAGCTGGGCCTTCTCGGCGCATAAGCGTTACAGCCACTTCCCCGAGGCCCCCGACGCGCAAGGCCAGGAGTTGCTCAGCCGTTTCCTGGGCCGGCCCACCGCGCCCAGCCTGGCGGCCTTCCAGGCGCGTACCAAAGAAAATCCCGTCGCCCAGGCCCGTCCACCCAACGTGGTGCTGGCGGTGATGGAGAGCATGGGCTATCACCTCGACACCTTCGACCAGCCGGGGCGCGACCTGTTCGGTGCACTACGGCAGCACTGGGAATCCGACTGGCGCTTCACCCGCTTCGTGTCGGAAGGCGACGGTACGATCGACTCGCTCAGCCGCCTGTTCGTGCGCAGCCCCATGAGCAACATCAGCCAGTCCGCCGCCCAGGCGACGGACTTCGCCAGCAACATGCTCAAGCCTTATCTGGCCCAGGGCTACAAAGTCATCTTCGTGACGTCCGGCAATGGCGCCTGGCGCAACCTGAACCAGTTCCTGCCGCGCCTGGGGGTCAGCGAGTTCGTCGAACAGAACGGCCTGCGCAAGCGCTATCCGGAAGCGCCCCTGGGCACCTGGGGGGTGCCCGACGAATATATGTTCCGCTACATGGCGGAGCGGCTGGAACAGGCGGAGGCGCGGGGCGAGCACGTGTTGATCATCTCGATGTCAACCACCAACCATCCGCCATACCAGACACCTGCGGGGTACCCGGAAATCGACGTATCGCTGACCGACGCCGAACGGGACCGCCTGGCCAATCTCGGGCGCAACCACGACCTGCGCGAAGTCTTCAACACGCTGCGCTACGCCAACGACCAGCTCGGCCGCTTCATCAGCCGGATCAAGAGCGAGCCCGTGGGCGGGCACACCATCATCGCGGCCACCGGCGACCACAACCTGCGCGGCATCGGCTACCCCGAGGCGCGCGACGTGGCGCTGGGCCACGCGGTGCCCTTTTACCTGTATGTGCCGGAGGACTACCGCGCGGGGCGGCATTTCGACCCCTCCCGCGTCGGCAGCCATAAGGACATCTTCCCGACCCTTTACCACCTCAGTTTGTCGGACACGGCGTACTACCGTACGGGTTGCGACCTGCTGGCCCGGAAGCTGGACGACATCTGGTGCCAGGGCTACAACCCCGAAGTCGTCCTCACGCCCGAAGGCGCCTATGCCCTGGAAGGCAAAGGCACGTTCTTCCCCTGGTCGGACGAAAGCGGCTGGCTGCTGGGCGAGCCGCAGCCGCTGAGGCCCGAGCAGGTGCGGCAGCTCGATCGATGGCGCGCCTATACCGGCCTGCTTCAATGGCAGCTCAACCGGCAGGTGCACGGGCAGCCCTAGCGCGGCAAGCCGCTGCCTCGGCGCGGCGCCTTACGCGCGTTGATCTGTGCTATCGGGCAACGGGTGCGACAGCGCCAGGAAGATGGCGATCCAGGTGCCGTAGAGCGATGCGGTCCGCATGCCGCGGAACATCATTTCAGTAAGGCCGAACACGGCGAACCCTACGCAGATGGCCAGCCCGGCCGCGGCGGCGGCCCGCTGGGAGGCGGGGGCGTGGCGCAGCCGGCGCACGAAATAACAGGCCGGGCCGACATAGATGGCCAGCATGCCCAGGGCCCCCAGCAAGCCATAGCTGGCCAGGAAGTCCAGTAGATCGTTGTGCGTCTCGCCGAAGTTCTCGGCGACGAAGGCCGACACCTTGCCCTGCTCGTGCAGCGTACGCAGCGCTTCGCGGAATCCATCCTTGCCGCCCACCCCAACGACGGGTTCCGACTTGAACATCTCCCAGGCGGCTTTCCAGAGCTGCAGCCGGATGCACACCGACGTGTCGTCCAACGGCGAGGTGGCACAGCTCTTGTACTGGTCGATGCCGGCGTCGATGCGTGCGCGCAGGGAGGTGTTGGCCTGGGCGGCGACCGCGAACACCGTCACCACGAGCGCAAACGAGATCAGTTTGGACCGCATCGGTATGCGGCCCAGCGTGGCCAGCCAGATCAGAACGAAGAAAGGGATCGCCAGCCAGCCCCCGCGAGTCTGGGTCAGGGCGAAGCCCACGAAACCGATCAGTGCCGTCGCCAGCTTGAGCACGGTTTCCGCGCGGCGATGGCGCGTGAGCGGATAGCCGAGGGACAGAAAGCTCAGTGTCGCGAACAGCAGCGTCAGGTCGCCGTAGGTGACCGCGTTGAATTCGTGCGTGACCGGACGGGCCGCCGAAGCGTAGGCGAGCCAACCGATGTTCAGGGCCGCATACCAGGTCGCCGCCAGGATACCGAACATGGCGTAGCGCAATTTCTCCGCAGGGATGCGCAACGCGGCGGCGAGCAACAGCATCGCCAGGGCGAAGCGCAGCGATTTCTCGACTTCCGAGCCATGCCAGTCGCCATGCCACGCCTGGCTGATCATGACCGACGCCGCCAGGGAGAACAGGGCGGCCATCAACGGGAGGTAGGGCCGCAGTGTCGTGCGGACGTCCGCCGCGGCGTTCCGTGTCGTGGCCAGCACGGCCACGCCGGCGGCAAGCAGAAGGTGAAAGCTGAGGCTCCCTCCGCGCGACGTGGACATGATCAAAATGGGTGACAGGCCGGCCAGAATGATGAACAGCCAGGCGATGGAGCGACGTGCAGAGGGAGTCATGAGTAGTTGGCGCCAAGGCGGCCGGTGGCCTGCCTGTAATGCCCGCGTCTTCGAATAGGGAGTGCCGTTTTTGCGGGGCTGGTATACCGCCCGCATCTTACTCGATACCAATGGGACGG
>Ga0182743_1002451_pt1 | contig 16253 bp, 11 predicted proteins | sample eDN3rd30CKraftOP_FD_128522 | JGI IMG/M metagenome (GOLD analysis project Ga0182743, IMG submission 128522) | Enriched Organic Plus compost microbial communities from Emeryville, California, USA - eDNA 3rd pass 30_C Kraft OP (version 2) (version 2) ... | reverse complement strand
TTGGCCGGCAATTTTGTATTGGAGGATTTGGGCTTCATCTTCGTTCCTTCGTCACTACGACGAAGCCCAAATCCTCCTTAAATCACAACCTCAAATCTGTGCCATGGGCGCTGACGGGAGACAATTAGTACACTATCTTGGCATAGGCTGTGGACAATCCGTTTCCGGTTCTCGACCTCAGTTGCCCCGCTATGCACCTCCCTCCTCGAAGCTGAAGATCGCCAGGCTGCGCTCGCGTTCGTTGACGCGCAGGCGGCGGTTGATCGGGGCATGGGCGCGGGCCGAGCAATCCGGCCGCTCGCAGAGATAGCAGTTCAGCCCGATGTCCACCGGCCGGCTGCGGTCGAGGTCGATGCCGTCGGCATAGACCAGCCGCGGTGCATAGGCCACGTCGCAGCCCAGCCCGATCGCCAGCCGCTGCGCGGGCGCGCCATGGGTGCCGCCGGCCCGCGTCACCGTGCGCGCGATCGAGAAATAGCTGGCGCCCTCGGGCATGCGGATCACCTGGGTCTGCACCCGCTCCGGCGTCTCGAAGGCAGCGTGGATGTTCCACAAGGGACAGGTGCCGCCGAAGCGCGAGAACGGGAACCGCCCGGCGCTGAAGCGTTTCGAGATGTTCCCGGCCCGGTCCACCCGCACGAAGAAGAACGGGATGCCCCGCGCCTCGGGGCGTTGCAGCGTGGACATGCGATGCGCGGTCTGCTCGAAGCTGGCGCCGAAGCGGTGGCCCAGCAGCTCGACATCGTAGCGCGCCGATTCGCAGGCGGCGAGGAAGCGGGCATAGGGCATCATCAGCGCCGCCGCGAAGTAATTCGCCAGGCTCACCCGCATCAGCGCGACGGCCGGCGGGTCGGCCAGTCCCGCCTCGTCGACCAGCCGGGCGATCAGCGGTTCCTGCTCCAGCCGCGCCAGCAGCACGCCGATCTGGAAGCGGCGGCTGGATTGCGCCAGCAGTTCCGACAGCATCAGCTCGCGCCGGTGCGGATCGAAGCGGCGCAGTTGCTCGCCCATGACCGGCGCTGGCAGGATGCGCACCGCGATGCCATGCGCGGCCAGCCGGCCGGTCAGCGCCATGTGCGGCTCGTTGCGGTGCAGCGCCAGTTCCTCGGCCAGCGCCTCGGCGGCGCGGTCCAGCGCATCGACATGGTTGCGCCGGGCATAGAACCAGCCGCGCACGGCATCGACCGGGCGCGAGGTGCCGGCCAGCGCCTCGACCTTGTCTCGGTCGGTCAGCGGGTTGTCGTCGGCCTGCGGGCGCAGCAGCGCCTGGCGGTGGCTGTCATGCAGCCGCACGAAGGCCGCCGCGATCCGCGGCGAGGCTTGCAGCACCGCCTCGATCTCGGCGCGGGACGGTGCGCCCGCCTCCAGCACCGGATCCTTCAGCGCCGCGGCGAAATCCGCCGCAAGCTGCGCGTCGGTCGAGGGCGCAAGCTCGGCGATGTTCAGGTCATAGACCTCGGCCAGCCGCATCAGGAAGCGCGCCGAGGCCGGGCGCTGGTCGGATTCGATCAGCGTGACATAGCTGGCCGAGACGCCCAACTCGGCCGCCATCTGCGCCTGGGTCAGGCCAAGCGACTGGCGCAGCACGCGCAGGCGCTGGCCGATGATCAGTTTCTCGCCTCGGGCCATGTGACAAACCTTACAAGTTCTGCGGATGCACGATGACAATACTGACTGCCGCACCCATTGCTTTCAAAGCAATAATGCACATGCGGCATGACATTACTACTGTGACATTACGCCGTGAATCACAGGAGGCCGCCATGCCGCTCGACCGCAATGCCACCACGCTACCGCCCGTCGTCCTGCGCGCCGTCCCGGGCGCGGATCACGTCCTGACCCCCGAGGCGCTGGGTTTCGTCGCCGAGTTGCAGGCCCGCTTCGGCCTGCGGCTGCATGCGCTGATGGTCGCCCGCGCCCGCCGGCAGGAGCGCATCGACCGGGGCGAGTTGCCCGACTACCTGCCGCAGACGCGCGAGATCCGGCAGGGCATCTGGCAGGCCGCGCCCATTCCGCCGGCGCTGGAGGATCGCCGGGTCGAGATCACCGGCCCGGTGGATCGCAAGATGATGATCAACGCGCTGAACTCGGGCGCCCGGGTCTTCATGGCCGATTTCGAGGACGCGACCGCCCCCAGCTTCGCCAATATCATCGCCGGGCAGGCGAATCTGATCGACTATCGCGACGGCACGCTGGAGCATGACGACTCTGCGACCGGCAAGAGCTATCGCGTCGGCCCCCGCCCGGCGCTGCTGATCCTCCGCCCGCGCGGACTGCACCTGCCCGAGGCGAACGTGCTGATCGGCGGCCAGCCGGTCTCGGCGGCGCTGTTCGATTTCGGCCTGTCGCTTTATCACTGCGGCCGGGCGCTGGCCGCCACCGGGCGCGGGCCGTTCTATTACCTGCCCAAGCTGGAAGCCCATGGCGAGGCGCGGTTCTGGAACGAGGTCTTTGCCTTTGCCCAGGACCGCATGGGACTGGCGCAGGGCACGATCAAGGCCACCGTGCTGATCGAGACCCTGCCCGCCGCCTTCGAGATGGACGAGATCGTCTGGGAACTGCGCGACCACATCGCCGGGCTGAACTGCGGCCGCTGGGACTATATCTTCAGCTATATCAAGACGCTGCGCAATCATCCGGCCTATGTGCTGCCCGACCGGGCGCAGGTCGGGATGGAGGACGCCTTCCTGGCCGCCTATGCCGCCCGCGTGGTCAAGGTCTGCCATCGCCGCGGCATCCATGCCATGGGCGGCATGTCGGCGGCGATCCCGGTCCGGGGCGATGCCGAGGCCAACGAGGCCGCCTTTGCCCGCGTCCGCGCCGACAAGCAACGCGAGGTCGGCATGGGCTTCGACGGCTGTTGGGTCGCGCATCCCGACCTGGTGCCGGTGGCGCAGGCGGTCTTCGACGCCGCCATGCCCGGTCCGAACCAGATCCGCAAGCCGCGCCAGCAATGGCGCATCGAGCCCGCGATGCTGCTGAACCCCCATCGGGGCCGGATCACCGAGGCGGGCGTGCGGCTGAATATCGAGGTCGCCGTCGAATACCTGGCGCAATGGCTGTCCGGCCGCGGCGCGGTGCCGATCCGGAACATGATGGAGGATGCCGCCACCGCCGAGATCAGCCGTGCCCAGCTTTGGCAATGGCTCCGCCACGGCGCCCCCGTCGTGCTGGAGAACGGCGAAGAGCGCCGGTTGACCGCCGAATGGCTGGGCGAGTTGATGCAGGCCGAGATCGTCCGCATCCTCGACCGGCTGGGCCCGAACGGGTTCCATCGCGGCCATTACGCCAGCGCCGCGCGTATCGTGCAGGAGGCGGCGACGGCCCAGACCCTGCCCGATTTCATCACCGTCCCGGCCTACGACGTGCTGAACGCGCTGGACTGAGGGGCCCGATGGACATCATCCGCACGCTTTCTCCCTTTGGCGGGCCGCTTCCCCCGGATGCCCCGCCTTGCCGCAAACCGCGGCTGCCGATCCCCGAACCGACCATGCTGAAAGGAAGCATCATGAGCAGAAAGACTTTTTCGGAAATCCATGCCGAGGTGTCGTCCCGCTACCCCTCCGGTCGAACCCCGGGTGGCGTTTCGGTCGATGACATCGTGCAGCTGCGGCTGCAGAACACCTATGACACGCATCTGGACATCGCCCGCGACATGGCCGGGGTCATGCGCGCCGACATGGCCGCCTATGACGCCGATGCCGCGCAGTTCACCCAGTCGCTGGGCTGCTGGTCGGGCTTTCACGCCCAGCAGATGATCAAGGCGGTCAAGCGCCTGCGCGGCACCGCCAGGGGCACCTATGTCTATCTGTCGGGCTGGATGGTCGCGGGCCTGCGCAACCGCTGGGGCCATCTGCCCGACCAGTCCATGCATGAAAAGACCGCCGTTGCCGACCTGATCCAGGAGATCTACGTCTCGCTGCGCCAGGCCGACGAGGTGGCGATCAACGACCTGTTCAAGGATCTCAAGGCCGCCCGGACCGAGGCCGAGCGGGCGAAGGCCATCGCTGCGATCGACGGTTTCGAAACCCATGTCGTGCCGATCATCGCCGACATCGACGCCGGCTTCGGCAATGAACATGCGACCTATCTTCTGGCCAAGGAGCTGATCAAGGCCGGTGCCTGCGCGCTGCAGATCGAGAACCAGGTCTCGGACGCCAAGCAATGCGGCCACCAGGACGGCAAGGTCACCGTCCCGCGCGAGGATTTCATCGAGAAGCTGCGCGCCTGCCGCCTGGCCTTCGAGGAGCTAGGCGTGGACGATGGCGTCATCGTCGCCCGCACCGACAGCCTGGGCGCCGGGCTGACCCAGAAGGTGCCGGTCAGCCAGCGCCTCGGCGACCTCGCCTCGGAATACATCAAATGGCTGAAGGTCGAGCCGATCACCGAGGCGAACCCGATCCGCGAGGGCGAGCTGGCGCTGTTCAAGGACGGGCAGTTCGTGAAGCCGGCCCGGCTTCCGAACGGGCTGTTCCCGTTCCAGGAAAACACCGGCCGCCAGCGCGTGATCGAGGATTGCATCGCCAGCCTGACCCAGGGCGGCGCCGACCTCCTGTGGATCGAGACCGACACGCCGAACGTTGATGAGATCGCCGGCATGGTGGCCGAGATACGCAAGGCGGTGCCGAACGCCAAGCTGACCTACAACAACTCGCCCAGCTTCAACTGGACGCTGAACCTGCGCAAGCAGGTGCGGGCGCAATGGCTGGCCGAGGGCCGGATCGGCGAGGCCGACTACCCGGACGGCAACGAATTGATGAAGCCCGATTTCGACGATACCGACCTGGGCCGCGAGGCCGACGCCCGGCTGCAACGCTTCCAGACCGATATCTCGGCGCGGGCCGGCGTGTTCCACAACCTGATCACGCTGCCGACCTTCCACCTGACCGCCAAGTCGGTGGACGAACTGTCGCACGGCTATTTCGGCGAGGAAAAGATGCTGGCCTATGTCAAGACCGTGCAGCGCCAGGAGATCCGCCGCGGCATCTCGGCGGTCAAGCACCAGCACGAGGTCGGCTCGGACCTGGGCGACAGCTTCAAGGAGATGGTCGCGGGCGAGCGTGCGCTGAAGGCGGGCGGGCACGCCAACACCATGAACCAGTTCGCCGCCGAATAGGCCGGGATCAGGCCGCGGGTCGCCTGCCTTCGGTGGATTCGCTCAACGCCCCCGGCCTGCCGCGCCGCCCCCGGACCTTCGGGGGCGGCGTTCCGCATGACGGCGACGCGATCAGGCGTGTTCGCAACCGCAATTGCCGGCGGTTTCCAACTGCCTCGTGCCCTCGACCGGCAACGGCGGCAGCTTGCCCGACCGTAGGGCGCGGGCCGCAGCAACAAGGTTTTTCAGCGCCGCCTCGGTTTCGGGCCAGCCACGGGTCTTGAGCCCGCAATCGGGGTTGACCCACAGCCGTTCCGCCGCAATCACGCTGGACGCCTTGCGAAGCAGGATCGCCATCTCTTCCTCTGTGGGCACGCGTGGCGAATGGATGTCCCAGACGCCCGGCCCGATCTCGTTCGGATAGTCGAAATCGCCAAAGACCCGCAGCAGCTCCATGTCCGAGCGCGAGGTCTCGATCGAGATCACGTCTGCATCCATCGCCGCGATGGCGGGCACGATGTCGTTGAACTCGGAATAGCACATATGGGTGTGGATCTGGGTTTCGTCCCGCACGGGTGACGAGGAAAGCCGGAAGCAATCCACCGCCCATTGCAGATAAGAGTCCCATTCCGCCCGGCGCAGCGGCAGGCCCTCGCGGATCGCCGGCTCGTCGATCTGGATGGCCTTGATGCCGGCCGCCTCCAGGTCGGCCACCTCGTCGCGGATGGCCAGCGCGATCTGCCTGCAGGTCTGGGCGCGCGGCTGGTCGTCGCGCACGAAGGACCATTGCAGGATGGTCACCGGCCCGGTCAGCATCCCCTTCACGGGCCGGTCGGTCAGCGATTGCGCATAGCTGGACCATTCCACCGTCATCGGGCGGGGACGCGAGACGTCGCCGAAGATCAGCGGTGGCTTGACGCAGCGCGAGCCATAGCTTTGCACCCAGCCGAGCCGCGTGAAGGCATAGCCCGAAAGCTGCTCGCCGAAATACTCGACCATGTCGTTGCGCTCGAATTCGCCATGTACCAGCATGTCGAGTCCAAGCTCCTCCTGCTTGCGGATGCAGGCCTCGGTCTCGCGCTTCAGGAAGGCATCGTAATCGGCATCCGGGATCCGCCCCTTGCGATGGTCGGCGCGGGCGCGGCGCACCTCGGCAGTTTGCGGGAACGAGCCGATCGTCGTGGTCGGAAAGGCCGGAAGGCCAAGCCGCGTCGCCTGTGCGCTGCGCCGGGCCGGATAGTCCGAGTTGCGGCACAGATCGGCCGGGCTCACAGCGGCGGCGCGGGCCTTGACCTTGGGATCGTGGATGCGCGGCGAAACCCGGCGCGAGGCGACGGCCGCCGCATTCGCGGCCAGCTCTGCCGCCACGTCCCCGCCGTTCAGCGCGCGGGTCAGCGTGACCACCTCGCCCAGCTTCTGCGCGGCAAAGGCCAGCCAGGACTTCAACTCGTCGTCAAGCTCGGTCTCGCCCGCCAGGTCGACCGGCACATGCAGCAGCGAACAGGACGGCGCGATCTGGATGCGCTCGGCGCCATGCGTCCTGGCCGCGGCCTGCGCAAGTTTCAGCGCTTCGGCCAGATTGGCACGCCAGACATTGCGGCCATCGACCAGGCCCAGCGACAGCAGCTTGTCGGTCCCTGCCGCCAATGCGCGACCCAACTGCTCCGGCGCGCGCGCCAGATCCAGATGCAGGCCCGCGACGGGCAAGGCCAGCGCCAGCTGCAGATTGTCGTCCAGCGCGCCGAAATAGCTGGCCAGCATCACCTGCGGGCCGCATGCCGCCAGTTCGGCATAAGCCGTGCGGAAGGCGCGGGCTTGCATCTCGTCAAGGTCGGTGACCAGGATCGGCTCATCGATCTGCACCCAATCGGCCCCGGCCGTTGCAAGGCGGCGCAGCAATTCGGCATAGATCGGCAGAATCGCGGGCAGAAGCGACAGCGGCTCGCCCCCCGCGTCCTTGGCCTTGCCCAGGCTCAGCCATGTCACCGGGCCAAGCAGCACGGGCCGGGTATGGATGCCAAGCCCCTTGGCCTCCAGAAACTCGTCGAGCGGCTTGGTCGAGGCCAGCCGGAACTGCTGGTCATGGGTGAATTCCGGCACGATGTAGTGATAGTTCGTGTCGAACCACTTGGTCATCTCCATCGCCGGGGCGTCCTGCACCCCGCGCGCCATGGCGAAATATTGCTCCTCGGTGACGCGCTCGCCCAGCGGGCCGAAGCGCGCCGGTACCGCGCCCAGCACTGCGGTCATGTCCAGCACCTGATCGTAGAACGAAAAGTCGTTCGAGGGGATCACGTCCAGACCGGCGTCGCGCTGCGCCCGCCAGTGCAGGGCGCGAAGCCGGGCGCCTTCGGCAGCCAGATCCCGGGCGGAAAGGGCGCCTTTCCAATATGCCTCGACGGCGCCTTTCAGTTCGCGTCGTGCCCCGATGCGCGGGAAGCCAAGATTTGCGGCTTGTGCCATGTCTGTCTCCTGTCCTTTGATCGCGGCCCATGCTAGGGCTGTCGGGACATGAGCGGAAATGGTATGTTTTCATGAATCCATGAACAGGAATCATGCATGCTCGAGCGTCAGCACCTGTCCATCCTGCGCGAGGTGAATCGCCTCGGCAGCGTCACCGCCGCCGCCGACAGGCTGAACCTGACGCAATCCGCCGTCAGCCACGCCATCCGCAAGCTGGAGGCCCGGCACGGCGTAGCTTTGTGGCAGAAAGAGGGGCGCGGGCTGCGCTTGACCCAGGCCGGGGAGTACCTGCTGGCGCTGGCGCAGCGCGTGCTGCCGCAGATCGACCATGCCGAGCGGGTGCTAACGGATTTCGCCAAGGGCCAGCGCGGCGCATTGCGCATCGGCATGGAGTGCCATCCCTGCCAGCAATGGCTGATGCGGGTGGTCGCGCCTTATCTGGCGACCTGGCCGGATGTGGACTTGGACCTGCGCAGCGCCTTTCGTTTCGGCGGCATCGCGGCGCTTCTGGGGCACGAGATCGACCTGCTCATCACCCCCGATCCGCTGGACCTGCCGGGCATCAGCTATCGCCCGGTCTTCGACTACGAACTGGTGCTGGCGGTGCCCGAGAGGCATCCCATCGGCGCGGTCGCCATCCCCTCGGACCTTGCCGGAGAGGTGCTCATCACCTATCCGGTCGAACCGGCGCGGCTGGACATCTTCACCCGCTTCCTGGTGCCCGGCAATTGCCTGCCGCGCCGTCACCGAACGGTCGAGACCACGGACATGATGCTGCAACTGGTCGCCGCCGGCCGAGGCGTCAGCGCCGTGCCCGACTGGCTCTTGCGCGAAGAGGGGGCGGGCCTGCCGATCCGTGCCGCGCGGATCGGCAAGGGGTTGCCCAAGGCGATCCATCTGGGCATCCGGCGCGGCGAAGAAGGCATCGACTATATCGCCGGCTTCCTGGACCTGGCGGCGCAGGCTCAGCCCGGGGCCACCGAATAGGGGGCAAAGCGGGCCTCGGCGATGCTGACGGCCAGCGGCCGGCCGACCATGGGAAAGGCGCGCTGCGGGCAGGCGGGACGCTCGCAGACCTTGCAGCCGGGGCCGATCCTGGTCGCAAGCTCGGGGTTCTTCAGGTCCAGGCCCCGCGCATAGACCAGCCGGTCGGCATGGGCGAGGTCGCAGCCAAGCGCCACCGCGAAGGTCTTGACCGGCGCCCCGAACCCGCCCCGGCCATGGCTGACCACGCGCGCGATCCACAGATAGCTGCGCCCGTCCGGCATCTGGGCGATCTGGCGGACGATCTCTCCGGGCCGGGAAAACGCCTCGTAGACGTTCCATAGCGGGCAGGAGCCGCCGATGCGCGAGAAGTGGAAATCCGTCGCCGATTGCCGCTTCGAGATATTCCCGGCCCGGTCCACGCGGATGAAGAAGAACGGCACGCCGCGCGCCTCGGGGCGCTGCAGGGTGGACAGGCGGTGGCAGGCGGTCTCGAACCCCACGCCGAAGCGGCGCGAGATCAGGTCGATGTCATAGGCCACCGCCTCGGCCTCTTGCAGGAAGGCACCATAGGGCAGGATCAGCGCGCCTGCAAAGTAATTCGCCAGCCCGATCCGCAACAGCGCCTGCGCGTCGGGGGCCAGGCCGGGATCGTCCGACAGCCGGGCGATGGTCTCGCCCTGTTCCAGAAAGGCCAGTTGCGTGGCGATCTGAAAGGCCTGCTGGCCCTCGTTCAGATGGGGGGCGAGATGCAGGATGCGTGCGCCGGCATCGAAACGGCGCAGGCTCTCCGCGTCCAGTGCAATGCGGATGCCGTGACGCCCGGCCAGCCGGTCGACCAGCCCCGCCGCCATGCGCCCCGGCGGCAGCGCCGAGCCGATGGCCTCGGCCGAGGTCTCCAGTTCCGGGACATGGTTGCGGCGGTCATAGAACCAGTCGCGCACCGCCTCGAAGGCGGCCGGGGTGGCGGCGGCCTGCGGTTCGGTCAGCCGGCCGGCCAGCAGGTCGGCGCGCTCGGCGGTCTCGCGCAGCCGGGCCTGCATGGCGACGATGGCCCGCGCGATGCCGGGCATGTTCGAGGCCAGTTCCCGCAGTTCCGCCGTCGCCGCAGGCACGCCCTGATCGGCCAGTGCCGCGCGCAGGTCGGTGATCAGCCGCGCCTCCTCGGCATCCGAGAACAGCTGCACGTCGAGGCCGAAGGCGCCGTTCAGCCTGAGCAGCACCGGCACGGTCAGCGGGCGCTGGTTCTGCTCGATCTGGTTGAGATAGCTGGGCGAGATCCCCAGGGCGCGCGCCAGCGCCGCCTGGGTCATGCCGCGTTCCTCGCGCAAACGGCGCAGGCGGACGCCCATGAAGCTTTTCGTCATCTTCGCAACCTTCGCAATTTGCAGGCGCAATCTTCGCAGATCAACGCTTTTTCAGGAGTTTAACGGACATGGAACTTTGTGGATAGATGCCTTTGCCAATTTTGCGAAGGCTGCGCCGATGCCCGCCCCAACCTGCATGGTCGAGATGATCTTTCCCGAACAGGCGAACCATTACGGCACGCTGTTCGGCGGCAATGCCCTGGCGCTGATGGCCAAGGCGGCTTTCGTCGCGGCGGCCCGGCATGCAGGCATGTCGGTGGTCATGGCGCGCTCGGAACGGGTCGATTTCGCGACGCCGGTGCGCGTGGGCGAACTGCTGGAGCTGCAGGCCCGCGTCATCCGCACCGGGCGCAGCTCGATGACCGTCGAGGTCACGGCCGAGGCCGGGGAACTGACCGGCGCGCTGCGGCGCGAGGTGCTGCGCGGACGGTTCGAGATGGTGGCGGTGGATGCGGACGGTCGTCCGCAACCCATCGCACGGAAGAATTGCAACGAAGGAACAGACAATGATCACGCATGAGGTGCGGACCTACAAATCCGCCGAACATCTGCCGCGCCAGGAACAGCTGGCCTGGAAGATCGCCGAGGTCGCCGCTGACCCGGTCGAGGTCGAGGCCGAAGTGACCGAGATGATCGTGAACCGCATCATCGACAATGCGGCGGTGGCGGCGGCATCGCTGGCCCGCCGCCCGGTGGCCTCGGCCCGCGCGCAGGCGCTGTGCCATTCGTTGCAATGCGGCGCCACGGTCTTCGGCATGGGCGACGCCACCCGCGTCAGCCCGGAATGGGCGGCCTGGGCCAATGGCACCGCGGTGCGCGAACTGGATTTCCACGACACCTTCCTGGCCGCGGATTACAGCCATCCGGGCGACAACATCCCGCCGATCCTGGCCGTGGCGCAGCATTGCCTGCGCTCGGGGCGCGACCTGGTCCGCGGCATCGCCACCGGCTACGAGATCCAGGTGAACCTGGTGCGCGGCATCTGCCTGCACGAGCACAAGATCGACCATATCGCCCATCTGGGCCCCTCGGCCGCCGCCGGGATCGGCACGGCGCTGAACCTGCCCGCCGAGGTGATCCACCAGGCCGTGCAGCAGGCGCTGCACGTCACCACCACCACCCGGCAAAGCCGCAAGGGCGAGATTTCCAGCTGGAAGGCCTATGCCCCCGCCTTCGCCGGCAAGATGGCGATCGAGGCGGTGGACCGGGTGATGCGCGGCGAAGGCGCCCCCAGCCCGGCATGGGAGGGCGATGACGGCTTCATCGCCTGGCTGCTCGGCGGTCCGAACGCCCGCTATCAGGTGCCGCTGCCGGGCAAGGGCGAGGCCAAGCGCGCCATCCTCGACACCTATACCAAGGAGCATTCGGCGGAATACCAGAGCCAGGCGCTGATCGATCTCGCCCGCCGACTGGGGCCGAGGATCGGCGACCTGTCGCAGGTGGACGGCATCGTGATCCACACCAGCCACCATACGCATCATGTTATCGGCACCGGCGCCAACGACCCGCAGAAGCTGGACCCCAAGGCCTCGCGCGAGACGCTGGACCATTCCATCATGTATATCTTTGCCGTGGCGCTGGAGGATGGCGGCTGGCACCACGAACGCTCCTATGCCCCGCAGCGCGCGCAGCGCCCCGAGACCGTGGCGCTGTGGCACAAGATCACCACCGTCGAAGACCCCGAATGGACCCGGCGCTATCACGCCCGCGACCCCAGGGAAAAGGCGTTCGGCGGCCGCGTCGTGGTCACGCTCAGGGACGGCCGGGTGATCGAGGACGAACTGGCGCTGGCCGACGCGCATCCCGACGGCGCCCGCCCCTTCATGCGGGAAAACTACATCCAGAAGTTCCTGACCCTGTCGGACGGCATCATCGCCACCGCCGAGCAGCACCGCTTCCTCGACGCGGTGCAAGGCCTGCCCGACCTGCCCGCCGGGCGACTGGGAGAGCTGAACTTCACCGTCTCGCCCGCGCGCCTGGGCAAGGCCGCGCCCCATGGCATCTTCGACTGGAAATAAGGAGATCACGATGAGCGGTTCCGCCAGGAAACCCAAGAAGTCGGTGGCCCTTTCGGGGGTCGTCGCCGGCAACACCGCGCTGTGCAGCGTCGGCCAAAGCGGCAATGACCTGCATTATCGCGGCTTCGACATCCTCGACATCGCCGAAGCCTGCGAGTTCGAGGAGATTGCGCATCTGCTGATCCACGGCACCCTGCCCTCGGCCGCGGAACTGGCCGCCTACAAAGCCAAGCTGCGCAGCTTGCGCGGCCTGCCGCTGGCGGTGCGCCAGACGCTCGAGGCGATCCCGGCCGCGGCGCATCCGATGGACGTGCTGCGCTCGGGCGTCTCGGCCATGGGCTGCGTGCTGCCCGAGGCGCATGACCACAACATCCCCGGCGCCCGCGACATCGCCGACCGGCTGATCGCGGCGCAGGGCTCGATGCTGCTTTACTGGTATCACCACGCCCAGCACGGCCGCCGCATCGAGGTCGAGACCGAGGACGACGGCATCGCCGGGCATTTCCTGCACCTGCTGCACGGCCGTCCCGCGACCGAGGCCGAGATCCGCGCCATGCACACCACGCTGATCCTTTACGCCGAGCACGAGTTCAACGCCTCGACCTTCACCGCGCGCACCATCGCCGGCACCGGCGCCGACGTCTATTCCGCCATCGCCGGCGCCATTGGCGCGCTGCGCGGGCCCAAGCACGGCGGCGCCAACGAGGTCGCCTTCGAGATCCAGAAGCGCTACGCCACCCCCGACGAGGCCGAGGCCGACATCCGCGCCCGCATCGCGGCGCGCGAGGTCGTCATCGGCTTCGGCCACCCGGTCTATACCGTCTCGGACCCGCGCAACGTGGTCATCAAGCGCGTCGCCCGCCGGCTGTCCGAGGACAAGGGCGCGACCCGCATGTTCGCCGTGGCCGAGCGGATCGAGGATGTCATGCTGGACGCCAAGGGGATGTTCCCGAACCTCGACTGGTATTCGGCCGTCTCCTATCACCTGCTGGGCGTGCCGACCGCGATGTTCACGCCGATCTTCGTCATCGCCCGCACCGCCGGCTGGGGCGCGCATGTGGTCGAGCAGCGCCAGGACAACAAGATCATCCGCCCCTCGGCCCATTACATCGGCCCGGAAAACCGCCGCTTCCTGCCCATCGACCAGCGCGGCGGGCTGTTGTCCCTGGAGGCCGAGTGATGCCCTATCTGATCGGCTCCGACCTGCCCGAGGCGCCGGCCGGCGCGCGGTTCCGCGCAGCCCTGGCCCGTCCCGGCATCCTGCGCCTGCCCGGCGCCCATAACGGCATGGCCGCCTTGCAGGCCCGCGCGGCCGGGTTTCAGGCGCTTTACCTGTCGGGCGCGGCCATGACTGCCAGCATGGGCCTGCCCGACCTGGGCATCATCACTGTGGACGAGGTCGCCTTCTTCATCCGCCAGATCGCGCGGGTCAGCGAGTTGCCGCTGTTGGTGGACGGCGACACCGGCTATGGCGAGGCGCTGAACGTCATGCACATGGTCCGCACGTTCGAGGATGCCGGCGCGGGTGCCGTGCATCTGGAGGACCAGTTGCTGCCCAAGAAATGCGGCCACCTGAACGACAAGAAACTGGCCTCGGCCGGCGACATGGCGGCCAAGGTGGCAGCGGCGGCGCGGGCGCGGCGGCACCTTGTCGTCATCGCCCGCACCGATGCGGCCGCGGCCGAGGGCATCGAGGGCGCCGTCGCCCGCGCCAAGCTCTATATCGAGGCCGGGGCGGACGCGATCTTTCCTGAGGCGCTGACCTCGGTCGAGATGTTCCGCGAGGTCCGCGCCCGCCTGCCGGGGGTGAAGCTTCTGGCCAACATGACCGAGTTCGGCCGCACTCCGGCGCTGTCTGCCGAAGAGTTCCAGGAACTGGGCTATGACATGGTGATCTGGCCGGTCTCGTCGCTGCGCGTGGCCAACAAGGCGCAAGAGCGGCTTTACGCCGCGCTGGCCCGCGACGGCGCGACGACGGCCATGCTGCCCGAGATGCAGACCAGGGCCGAGCTTTACGAGGCGATCGGGCTCAACGCCTTCGAGGCGCTGGACGCCTCGATCGCGCGCAGCCTGCTGCCCGCGCAGGGCGCTGTTGCGCAAATCAGCTGATGACCGCACTTTCCCATTCCCCGGACACACTTATCCTGCGGCCACGGTCATCGGGATACCGAGCGCCGTGAAGCGGTTGAGGACCGCCGCGCGGATTTGGACCTCTGCCACCTGGCGGTCGAAGTCCCGCGACATTAGCCGCTGGCCGAGCTGCTTCACGCAGTTCATTTTCGTTTCGACCCTGCTGCGGCGGTGGTACCCGCTCCAGTTCCGCCAAAGTGCCCGGCCCAAGTGCTTTGACGCCCGCAGGATCTCGTTGCGCGCCCGGGCTCCGGCTGTGTCCGGCTTCCATGGCCTCGCATTCCGTCTCGGCGGGATGATAGCTGCAGCATCGCGGGCGGCGATGGCGTCATGGCAGGCGCGGGTGTCATAGGCACCGTCGGCGGTGACGGAGGCGATCTCCTCCTCCACCGGGATCTGGGCAAGCAGGTCTGGCAGCATCGGCGCATCGCCGACATTGCTGGAGGTGACCTCGACCGCCCGGATCTCCAATGTTTCCTCGTCGATCCCGAGGTGAATCTTGCGCCAAACCCTGCGTCGTGAGCCACCGTGCTTGCGCGTATGCCACTCGCCTTCGCCTTCCACCTTGATGCCGGTGCTGTCCACGAGCAGGTGCAGCGGCCCCTTGGAGCCGCGATACGGGACAACGACGTCCAAGGTTTTCTGGCGGCGCGACAAGGTGGAAAAGTCAGGCACGGACCAGTCCAGCCCGGAAAGCTTCAGCACGCTTGCCACGAACCCTGTCGTCTGGCGGAGGGGCAGGCCGAGGAGGGCCTTGAGGGTGAGACAGATCTGGATCGCAGCATCGCTATAGGACTGCTGGCGGCCGCGCCGCCCGGACGGCACCGCCTCCCACTGCATCGAGGGATCGAACCAGACGGTCAGCGAACCGCGCTGCTTCAAAGCCTGATTGTAGCTGTGCCAGTTGGTGGTCTTGTAGGTCGTCTTCGGAGGTCTGCTCATGCTGCTCGGCTCAACAACGCCTATCCGAGGTAGAAATCCGCCTTGCCCAAATCTGATCGGTTCAGTCTATCTGTGCGAGCGGCATATCGTTCAGATGCTTCCTTATATGCCGCCAGTTCGGCATATTCTGGTCACTCTCTGTTGAACCTTGCTAGATCGCTATCTCCAACAAATGTCGGTATCGGTAGTTGCGTGCCCCCGCAACCAGAAATCCTACACTTTCTTCAACCTCCTGTTCGCAGGAGGTTTTTTGCTGTCCGGCCAACTGGTCCACATTCAGGCTCAGCGAAAGAATCCCCGCCAGATCGCCGTGAAGCGTCAGTTCGAGGCTCATCCGCCTGCCCTTGGTCGGCACCGGTGTCGCCACGATCTTCTCGATCAGGCCCCGGATCGCCTCGCGGGCCTCGCCTTCCCGGTCCGGCTCTGTCAGCCCCGCGATCAGCGCACGGATCCGCTCCTGCCAGTTGTCCGCCATCCTGGGGTGGATCCGGGTCAATGCCGCAGGGGCCGGGGCGGTGGCCAGTTCGCGCTCCAGCTGCTTCTGACGGGTCTCCAGCTGTTCCATCTTCGCCTTGATCCGCTCGGGCGGCGTGCCGACGAGCAGGGCGTTCACCAGAATGTCCTGGTCCTTGATGACTTTCGCCAGTTCCTTCTGCTTGACCGCGCGGTCATCGACATGGCTGGCGGCCAGGCGGTTGCGCTCGGCGATGTATTCGGCGACGAAGACCTTCACCAGTTCGGGATCCATCAGCCGCTCGGAGAGGATGGTCAGGATCCGGCCCTCCAGCTCCTGCCGGGTGATGCCGGTGCGGTTGGTGCAGACCGAGGTGCCCTTGTTGCGGGAATTGCTGCAGCCGAAACGATCCTTGCCGATAGTCGAGAAACCTCCACCACAGCAGCCGCATTTGACCAGGCCGGTGAGCAGGAAGCGCGGCTTGCGCCGTTCCCAGGCCTCTCGGTCGGTCTGTTCGATCTTGCGGCCCTCCTGGCGGGTCTTGACCCGGTCCCAGAGGGCCTGGTCGATGATGCGCAGTTCCGGCACTTCGGTGACGATCCATTCGGATTCCGGGTTCGGTCGGGCCTGGCGCTTGCCGGTAGCGGGGTCCTTGACGAAGCTCTGCCGGTTCCACAGGCGTTGTTGCAGAACTCCGTTTTCTGAGGGATTCCCACTGCGAATCCAGTGGGCTACGGGCTGAGCATGAGCAAGCCAGAACCCACCCGCTACCGCACGACGAACTGGAAGTCCTACAACGA
>Ga0182743_1002449_pt1 | contig 16260 bp, 11 predicted proteins | sample eDN3rd30CKraftOP_FD_128522 | JGI IMG/M metagenome (GOLD analysis project Ga0182743, IMG submission 128522) | Enriched Organic Plus compost microbial communities from Emeryville, California, USA - eDNA 3rd pass 30_C Kraft OP (version 2) (version 2) ... | reverse complement strand
CGATCACGTCCTGACCGGGCTTCACCGGACGGCTCGCGCCGTTCCGCTACTTTTCGTGAAGCGCGACTTCCTGGCCTTAGAATCAGCCCGGCCACGCCGAAACAAAAGTCCAGGACGGAACATTCACCCAAGCGCAAAGCGAGGTCGGCGGCAGCGTGCGGCAGATTGCCAAGAAAACAAACAGCCGCGGATCAGCTCAGGCCGATCAGCGGCTGTCGTCGTTTGCGGATAGCGATGACCGGCCCCAAGCCAACCTGGCTTAAGCCTCGCTCGGCGCTTCGACCGCGCCGGACCGTTCGTTGCGGAGCACGTGCCGCTCGATCGCCGCGCCGATAAACCCGGCGAAGAGCGGGTGAGCGGTGATCGGCTTCGATTTGAACTCGGGGTGGAACTGCACCGCCAGGAACCAGGGATGGTCGGGCAGTTCGAGAATTTCGACCAGCTTGCCGTCGGGGCTGGTGCCGGTCACCTGCATGCCGTTGGCGGCGAACTGCTGGCGATAGACGTTGTTGAACTCGTAGCGATGGCGATGCCGCTCCGAGATCTCGTCGCGTCCGTAGCACTCGTGCGCGTGCGACCCTTCGACGAGCTTTGCCGGCTGAGCGCCGAGCCGCATGGTTCCGCCTTTGTCGGTGATGTTCTTCTGCTCGTCGAGCAGGCAGATCACGGGATGGGGCGTGTCTTTGCTGAATTCCGTGGAGTGGGCGCCTTCGAGCCCTATCACATGGCGGGCAAACTCAATGGCGGCGCACTGCATGCCGAGGCAGATGCCGAAAAACGGAATCTTGCGCTCGCGGGCATATTGAATCGCTTCGATCTTCCCTTCAATGCCGCGCTCGCCGAAACCGCCCGGCACCAGGATGCCGTCATAGCCGCTGAGCAGCGGGCCGGCCCCTTCGCGTTCGATCTGCTCGCTTTGAATGCGGCCGATGCGAATCTGTGCGCCATGGTGAATGCCGGCGTGATCGATCGATTCGTAGATCGACTTGTAGGCGTCCTTGTGCTCGGCGTATTTGCCGACCACCGCAATGCTAATTTCGTGCTTCGGATTGCGCAGCGTGTGCAAGAGCTGCTGCCAATCGTCGAGCACGAGCGGCTTGGACTGCAGTTGCAGCCGTTTCACGATGAGCGAGTCGAGCGCGTTGTTGACCAGGCTCAGCGGCACTTCGTAGATCGAGAAATCCTTGTCCCGCTCTTCGATCACCGCTTCGAGCGGCACGTTGCAGAACAGGGCGATCTTCTCGCGGTCGTCACGATCGATTTCCCGCTCGGTGCGGCAGATGAGCACGTCGGGCTGAATACCGATCTGGCGCAACAGGCCGACCGAGTGCTGCGTCGGCTTGGTCTTCAGTTCGCCAGCCGCCTTCAGGTAGGGGACGAGGGTCAGGTGGATGTAGAGGCAGTTTTCTTTCCCCACATCGAGCGAGAACTGGCGGATGGCTTCGAGGAACGGCTGGCTTTCGATGTCACCGACCGTGCCGCCTATCTCGGTAATGACCACATCGACGTCCGGCTCCGCCAGCTTTTGGATGCACTCCTTGATCTCGTTGGTAATGTGCGGAATCACCTGCACCGTCTTGCCGAGATAGACGCCACGGCGTTCCTTCTCGATAACCGACAGGTAGATTTGCCCGGTCGTGTAGTTCGAGTGCCGGCTGAGCGGGCTGCTGGTGAATCGCTCGTAGTGCCCCAGGTCGAGGTCGGTCTCGCTGCCGTCGTCGAGCACGTAGACTTCGCCGTGCTGATAGGGGCTCATGGTGCCCGGATCGACGTTGATGTACGGATCGAGCTTCTGCATCCGCACCCGCAGGCCGCGGCGTTCCAGCAGCATGCCGATCGAGGCGCTCGTAAGTCCTTTGCCGAGCGAGCTAACCACGCCGCCGGTAACGAAAATGTGTTTGGTCATGCCCTGAGAAAAAACTCCAGCACCGCCGAACCACTACCACTCGCCGGGTAGATCGCGAAGCGGATCGAATGCATTTCGCAGCTCACGGCTGCCGTGAATCATGAACACAATGTAGCAAGTATCGCCGCGGCCTTGATACAGAATGCGGTTAGAGCCAAAACAGGATCTCGCGGTCATCGAAAATTCGCAGTTTTTCGACAATCTCGCCCGCCAAGGGAAACGCTGCCAGGCGATCCGCCGCCCAAATGGCGCCTTTGGGAAACGGCCCGCATTAAGGGGAGAGTTCGTGGCGATGCGTTGAACAATGGCGTCTAGCTCGGCAGCGGCGCGCTTGGTCCAGGCGACGTCAGCCATTGTCCGACCCGCTTTTTCATTTCTTCCTGGGAAATCGTTCGGCCTGCTTCGATGTCCTCCAAGCCTGCCATTACGGATTTCGCCACATAGAGATGGTAGCGGACGTCTTCCCAGGTGCAATCGTCCGGAAGCCGTTGCAGCACGTCGAGAGCGACTTCTCCGACCGCGTGCATCGCAGCCTCCGTCCTTTCGCGCCTTTCTCGATTCTACCTCCCGCGCCAGCGCTCGACAAAGGCCCGGTAATCCTCGGGGGTGTCGATGCCGATTGTCGGTTCGTCGATCACGCCGACCAGAATCGTGTAACCCGCGTCCAAAACGCGAAGTTGTTCCAGGCTCTCGACTTTCTCCATCGCCGCCTGCGGCAGCGTGGCCAGTTTCAGCAGAAATTCGCGGCGGTAGGCGTACAGCCCAATGTGCTGGTGGTAAACCGCAGGGTTTGCGGTTAGCAGCCGATCGTCCCACGTGCGCGCAAAGGGAATCGGGGCCCGGCTGAAGTAGATCGCCCGGCCGCGAGCGTCGAAAACGGCTTTCACGCACGACGGATCGTTCAGCTTCTCGCGCGAGCGAATCGGCGTGGCGAGGGTCGACATCACCGCGTCGGGATTCTCCTCCAGCAGTCGATGAGCCAGGTCGATCGCCTCAGCCGAAATTTCCGGCTCGTCCCCCTGCACGTTGATCAGCACATCGACGTCCGGAAGTTGCCGGGCCACTTCGGCCACGCGGTCGCTGCCGCTCGCGCAATTTGGATCGGTCAGGACCACCTGACCGCAGAAGCTGCGGACCTCCGCCGCAATCTCTTCGCAGTCAGCCGCCACGCACACGCCGGCTGGCAGTTTCGCCCGGCTGGCTGATTCGTAGGTGTGCTGCAGGAGCGACTTGCCCGTTTCACGCAGCAGCAACTTTCGCGGCAAGCGGGTCGACGCCAGGCGGGCTGGTATGACGATGGTGCTCCGAAGAGTCGAACGTCTCTGCGGCAGGACTAGGGGAGAAGTCTCTACATCGGCGAGCTGAAAAGCGTCTGTTGTGCCTTCCATGGCAATCTCCCTAATGGCGAACCAACCCTATGCTGGGGCTTGTATGCTACGGCAAATGGGAGAAGTGAGGCAATTCCAAACTCTGGCATCTTTTGCAGCGGAGGGGGCGACTGACGACATTGGACGATTCCGCCGGCTACAATTTTCCTCCATGACTATCAGCGGAATTCAAGCGTTTCTCGAGCTGCTCGCCGGCTTCAACGTTCGGTACATCTTCGGCAATCCGGGTACGACCGAGTTGCCACTGAACGACGCCTTGGTGGGCGATTCGCGGTTTCAATACATCCTCGGCCTGCAGGAAGTGCCCGTCATGGGGATGGCCGACGGATTTTCGATGGCGTCGGGCCAATTGGGCGTCGTCAATCTGCACATTAGCTGCGGCCTCGGCCATGCGATGGGCATTTTGTACAACGCCTTCCGCGAAGGGACGCCGCTGCTGGTGACTGCCGGGCAGCAAGACCGTCGGCTACAGTTTGAAGAGCCGATACTCGGGGGCGATATGGTCTCAGTGGCCCGACCGTGGACCAAGTGGGCGGTCGAGGTGAACCGGGTGCAGGACCTGCCGACCGCTGTGCGCCGGGCAGCCCAGATTGCACTAACGCCGCCGACGGGACCGGTGTTCCTATCGCTGCCGGTCGATGTGCAAATGGAAATCGCCGGCGATCTCGATTTGTCCCCCATTCGAATTCCCAGTCCGCGCGTCCGCCCGCCGGTGGAGGCGATTCGCCGGGCGGCCGATCTGCTGCTTGAAGCAAAAAATCCAGCCATTCTGGCTGGCAGCCGCGTGACGGAACGCGACGCCGTGGATGAGCTGGTTTCGCTGGCGCAGACGCTTGGAGCTCCGGTGATCAGCGAGCCGGGAACCACGCACGGACGACTCGCCTTCCCCAGCGATCACCCGCTCAACGGCCAGGGCCTGCCCCTTTGGTCGCCGGAGATTCGCGAGCGTTTGCAGGAGTACGACGTGCTGGTCGTGGTCGGCATGGACCTGCTGCGGCAGTACGTCTATCACGAGCCGTCGCGCGCCATCCCCGAGCATATCCAGATCATTCATCTCGACGAAGATCCGCGGCAGATCGGCAAGAACTACGCGACCGAGGTGGGTATTCTGGGCGACATCAAATTGTCGCTCGCTGAGTTGAACGAGAGGTTCGACTCGCAGACCTTTCGCGACATTAACGTGCGGATTGCCGATCGGACGCGGGCCCACGTCGCCCGGCACAACGCCGCCCGCGAGCAGCTTCGCCAGCAAATTGCCGCAGAAGCGGCGCTCCGCCCGCTCACGCCGCTCGGTCTGATGGGGGCGCTGAGCAAGGTGCTTCCCGACGACGTGGCGGTCGTCGAGGAAGCGGTGACCACGACCAACACGACGTTCGAACGTCTCGGCGTACTCAAAAATACGTCCGGCTATTTCGGCCACCGCGGCTGGTCGCTCGGCTGGGGCTTGGGCGTGTCGATTGGGGTGAAGCTCGCCTGGCCGGAGCGGCCCGTGCTGGCCCTACTTGGCGAAGGCGCCGCGACGTACGGCATTCAAGGACTCTGGTCGGCTGCCCGGTACAAAGTGCCGGTCGTGTTTGTGATCTGCAACAATGCGCAGTACCAGATTCTCAAGATCGGCGCTCGCGGGCTCAATTTGCCGCGGGCAAACGAAGGCAAGTTCGAAGGGCTCGACCTCGTGGGGCCCGAAATCGACTACGTCGGCCTGGCGAAGGCGTTTGGCGTGGAAGCGGTGCGCATCAGCGAGCCGGACGAACTGGCCGATGCCGTGGCTGCAGGATTTGAACGCGACGCGCCGACTCTGATCGACGTCCCAATCAGCCGAGCGACCCAATCGCGTTTGAACTACGGATAGGCGCCCGCTACTTGCGCGGCGAGCGTCGGCCGCTGACGAAAGTGTTCCCCTCGTAGTAGAAACGCAAGAGCAAGTCGGTCGCCGACGAAATGCCGATGCGCGGCGACGCCACGATCGGTTCGCGTGTTGGCTCCGGTGGTCCCTCGCTGATCCATAGCTCTTCGCCAAGCGTCAAATCCCAGCCGTCGAGCTGCCGGTCGATCGCGAGCGCCTGGCAGAGTCGCGCAGGCCCGCGCGCCAGCTCGAGCAGCTTCTCGCGCCCGCGCCGCTGCTGCATGAGCGGCAGGCCAAAGAGCGGTTCAATTGCGCGCACGAGCACCGCGCTGCCGCGGTCGATTTCCTCGGTCACGACATTGACGCACCATTTGGCGTGGATCGTGTAGACGTAGGCGTGCCCAGCCGGCCCGAACATCGAGGCGTTCCGCTGCGTTTTGCCCCGATGCGAGTGAGACGACGTGTCCCCTTCCGCCAGGTAGGCTTCGGTTTCGACAATTCGCCCCCCCACCAGCCCCTCGCGGGTCTGGCGCAGCAGCAGCGTGCCGAGGAGTTCTCGCGCCACGACGCTCGGCTCGCGCGAATAGAACGATCGGGGGAGGGGAGTCATTGCGGTCCTGGGGAATCGATGGTCGGGGCTGGCTGCCGGCAACGTCGCACAAGTGTCCAGCAGGCTTGCCGAGTCCCGCAATAGGCTCTGCCGGATGGTCCGGCGGAGCGCTCGCGGGCAAAAAAGCTGGAGCAAATTTCGTCCGAATTTTTTGCCGGAGGCCCTTTCAGAAATTCACACCATCTTCACGCGCCGAACTGCTTGCTGCGCTGCCGCTTGCGAGCGAATGACAGCACTTGGGAAATTTTTTAGCTTTTGGCCGTCGCGACGCAAGCTGAAGAGGGGCTAGCAGCTAGGGCAAGTTCCAACTTCGTGATTGACTGCCTGTGGGAGGTCGGTAAACTCAGACCCCTAATGGTTGTGGCAGCTTACAGTCGCGCTACAATATATGGTGGATAAGGTGTCGATATCTCCCGACCGCCTACACCTCCCAACTTAACTGGGTTAGCGACCGTAACTGAACTTGGAAGTTGACCACAGCCGATGGATTTGATCTGATCATTTGTTCAGAAGCATGATGCCGTTGCCGGGGTTCTTTCTCTTTCCCGGACGTGACTATCTTGCAGAAGGAGCTGATTGATGGCGAGTGTGAGCACCCCGCGTACTCGAGCCCGTGCGGGAGCCAAAATGGACGACGTTCGCGAACTCTCTAAGGGGCTCAAGATTGAGCCCCTGTTCTGTCCGGAGGAGCCGGCTGACCCGTTTGACACGGTGCAGTGGGAACTGCGCAGCGCGCAGATCAAGGACGAGAACGGACAGTTGATGTTCGAACAAAAGGACGTCGAGATCCCGGCTGGGTGGACCCAGCTGGCGACCAACGTCATCGTCAGCAAATACTTCTACGGGGAGAACGGCACAGCGGAACGTGAGCGGAGCGTCAAGCAGCTCATTCACCGCGTCACGCGCACGATTACCGACTGGGGCCTCGAAGACGGCTACTTCGCCAGCGAAGAAGACGGCGAGCGGTTTTATCGCGAACTGACCTGGCTCTGCCTCCATCAGCACGGCGCGTTCAACTCGCCGGTGTGGTTCAACGTCGGTCTGCATCACCTCTACGGCGTGACCGGCGCCAAGTGCAACTGGCGCTGGAATCCCGAAACGATGGATGTCGAGCAGCCGGAGAATCCCTACGAGTTTCCGCAAGCCTCGGCCTGCTTCATCCAGAGCGTGCAGGACAACATGGAAGACATCATGCGTCTCGCGACCAGCGAGGCCATGTTGTTCAAGTTCGGCAGCGGCACTGGCACCGACCTGTCGACCCTCCGCTCGCACCGCGAGAAGCTCTCGGGCGGCGGCAAGCCGTCGGGTCCGCTCTCGTTCATGCGGGTTTACGACCAGATTGCCGCGGTGGTGAAGTCGGGCGGCAAGACTCGTCGCGCGGCCAAGATGCAGTCGCTGAAGATCTGGCACCCCGACATTCTCGAGTTCATCGAGTGCAAGTGGCGCGAAGAGAAGAAGGCCCACTGCCTGATCGAAAAGGGGGGCTACGACGCCAACTTCAACGGCGAAGCCTACAGCTCGATCCTCTTCCAGAACGCCAACCTGTCGGTTCGCGTGACCGACGAGTTCATGCAGGCCTGTGAAAAGGATCTCGATTGGAAGACCCACTGGGTCACCGACGAGACCAAGGAAGGCCCGTCGTGGAAGGCCCGTTACCTGCTGCAGCGGATGGCTGAGTGCGCCTGGCAGTGCGGCGATCCGGGCGTGCAGTACGACACGACGATCAACACCTGGCACACCTGCCCGAACTCGGGTCGGATCAACGCCAGCAATCCGTGCAGCGAGTACATGTTCCTCGACAACACGGCTTGCAACCTGGCGAGCATCAACCTGATGAAGTTCCGCCAGCTCGATGGCACGTTCGACGTGGCCCGCTTCAAGGCGGCCTGCCGGCTGTTCTTCATCGCCCAGGAAATCCTGGTCGATCACGCCAGCTATCCGACCGACGAGATCGCTCGCAACAGCCACCTGTTCCGTCCGCTCGGTTTGGGCTACTCGAACCTGGGCAGCCTGATCATGTCGGAAGGCCTGCCGTACGACTCGGAAGGCGCTTACGCCCTCTGCGGCGCGATCACCGCGCTGTTGCACGGCGCCGCCAACCTGACCAGCGCCGAAATGGCGGCGGTCGTCGGTCCGTTCGAAGGCTTTGCCATCAATCGCGAGCCGATGCTGCGGGTGATGCAGATGCATCGCGACGCGGTGGAGAAGATCAACGACGCGGTTCCGGCCTACCTGAAGGACGCGGCTCGCGAGCTGTGGGACAACGTGCTGTCGCTCGGCCGCAAGGTCGGCTTCCGCAACGCCCAGGCGACCGTGCTCGCTCCGACCGGCACGATCAGCTTCATGATGGACTGCGATACGACGGGCATCGAGCCCGATATCGCCCTGGTGAAGTACAAGTCGCTGGCTGGCGGCGGCATGCTGAAGATCGTCAACAACACGGTTCCGCTCGCCCTGGGCAAGCTGGGCTACGACGATCATCAGATCAAGGCGATCTGCAAGTACATCGACGAGCAAGACACGATCGAAGGCGCTCCGGAGCTCAAGAACGAGCATCTCGCCGTGTTCGATTGTGCCTTCAAGCCGGCCAACGGCGTGCGGAGCATTCCGTGGCGGGCTCACGTCCGAATGATGGCTGCCGCTCAGCCGTTCCTTTCGGGCGCGATCTCGAAGACCGTGAACATGCCGAACGATGTCACGCCGCAGGACATCGCCGACGCCTACACCTGGGGCTGGAAGCTCGGCCTCAAGGCCTTGGCGATCTATCGCGACGGCAGCAAGCAGAGCCAACCGCTGTCGACCAAGTCGGAAGGCGGCAAGGGGGAGGAGAAGGAAAAGGCGGTCGCGCGTCCGCGTCGCGAACGGCTGCCGGATACCCGCCAGTCGATCACCCACAAGTTCAACGTGGGCGGTCACGAGGGTTACCTGAACGTCGGTCTGTATCCCGACGGTCGCCCGGGCGAACTGTTCATCACGATGGCGAAGGAAGGCAGCACGGTCGGCGGCATGATGGACGCCTTCGGCACGGCGATCTCCATCTCGCTGCAGTACGGCGTGCCGCTCGAAGCGCTGGTCAACAAGTTCTCGCACATGCGGTTCGAGCCGATGGGTCACACGACCAATCCGGAAATCCGCATTGCGAAGAGTATCGTCGACTACATCTTCCGCTGGATGGGCATCATGTTCCTCACCGGCTTCCGCGAGGCGAATTCGAATCTCGCCGCCGCGAAACCTCAGGGTGGCCAGGAGGAAGACGCCTCACATTCCACGCCCGTCGCCAAGAAGGCTGACGGGCCGACGAGCACGCCGGCAACGATTGCCCCAGCCGCCACGATCGTCGCCGCTCCCGCAGCCAAGCCGGCCAACGGCAACGGCCTCTCGAACGGCCACGCCAATGGTCAGACGAAGAAGGCGGAACCCGAATCGGCCCTGCTGCCGAAGTTCGACGCATCGGGATCGCCGACCGTGCGAAGCGAGCAGTTCGCCCGCTTCCAGCTCGACGCCCCAAGTTGCGACAACTGCGGCGCCATCACGGTCCGCAACGGCAACTGCTACCTGTGCCACAACTGTGGTAACAGCATGGGTTGCTCGTAGTCGGTAGCCCACACCGCTCGCGGCTTCTTCGCCTCGAGCTGAAAACGGCAAGAACCAAGGGACGCTGCTCTGAATTTCAGGGCAGCGTCCTTTTTTTGTGGGAACCGCGTTGCCATTTGTCAGCCCTTGCGGGCTGCAGCATAATGAAGCATCGCAGGCACACGCTTGCACAGGCGTTCTCCGATTGCTCCGTGAGGAGCAGCGAAAATCCTGCCCTCGTGCGGCAGCGCGCAGCCGAGCACTTTCAGCAGCGCTGCGCGTATTGTCTTTCGCCTCTCTTCCTGCTCCCGGAGGCCGCCATCCTCGATCACATCGTGCCGCGGTCTCTCGGCGGAACCGAGGACGAGTCGAACTTGTGTTTGGCTTGCGCGCGTTGCAACTTGCGCAAGGGAGGACGAGTGAGCGGCGTCGATCCAGTCACCGGCGAGCAGGTTTCGCTATTTCCTCCGCGCACCAAACTTGGGGTGAGCATTCAACTGGCGGCACGATTTCACGCAGATTGTCGGCAGCACGCCTGTGGGGCGAGCCACGCTTCCGCAACTGTGACTCAACGATCCCGACTTCATTTCCGCCCGGCGGCTTTGGAGATTTGCGGGATGGCATCCACCACAATCTTCGCAATAAATATTGACCGGACATGAAACCGATTGTTCTGCGCGTAACGGGCGCTGTCGCAACTCCTTCCGAACTCACCTTCGCAGACCTCGCTGCGATCGACAGCGCGGAACAGATTTTCGACGTCAGTCAGCTTGCCGAGGGACGCAAAGGGGACGCGGTGAAGCTCAGCGGCCTCTTGAAGCTCGTCGGCGCAAAGCCGGAGGCGAAGTGGTTGACGCTGCACGCTTCAGCCGACGATTTTCATGCGAGCATTCCGCTCGAACAGGTGCGCGAGAAGGGGTTGCTTATCTATCGGCTGAACGGCGAGCCGCTGCCCGCCAAGAGTGGCGGGCCGTGCCGGTTCTTTATTCCCGACTATCTGGCCTGCCGCAGCGCTGAGATCGATGAGTGCGCGAACGTAAAATTCGTCGATCACATCGAGCTGACGGCCGAGCGCGGCCGCGACAACCGGCCGCATGATGATGCGGCGCACGCGGCGCTGCATGCGAAAGAGCGCCAGTAGGCGGTTATCAATTGTCAGGTTTCAGCTATCAGTTTTCAGAAGACAGTACCTGGCTTTTGCGGAGGTGGAGCCTCCGGTTGGTTCCGTCCCAGGCTGGCGCCTGGGACGGAATTGGCGATTCGCGTCGCTTCAAAAAGCCGGTCGGCTTCTCTGCTTTAGCCCGCATTGGCGCCGGCGATGGCTGCGCCGAAGGCGAAGATGATAATCAGCACGGGGATGGCGACGAGCACCATGCAGGCGACGATTTCGAGCACGATCGCGATGATTACCTTGCCGATGTCGGTTTCCTGGGCCCTCGACAGACCGATCACTTGAATGACGAGCATCCAGATGGCGCCGACGATCGGTCCCAGGACCGGAACGATCTGCGTCCAAGAGAGCGCTCCATTGGCGAAGGCCATCGTGCGGAACGTCGCTTCGTAGCCCTTGTTGGCCGCGCCGACAATCATTAGGAACAGGTGCATGATGCCCGCGGCGATCAGCGTTCCAATGGTCGCGCCCGCGGCTGCTCCGACCAGGCCGCCGACAATCTGAAAGAGGCTCTGCGCCACGACCATGCCGACCGCGTCACCGCTGCCGCCGGCGGCGGCCAGCGCGACGATGCCGAAGAGGACCTGCCAGAGGGCGGCGAACACGGCGCCGATCATCTGGCCGATCAAGCTGAAGAGGATCGGGTTACCGATACCCCCTTCCTGCCGCATGATGCTGAACGCGTGCGTCGGGTTGAGCATGCAAAGCTTGGCTGTCTCCCACCACGAGCCCGGCGATTGGGAATTTTCCCAAGGCAGGCCCGGCCGCGCGCCGAACGGCATGCCGAAGCCGGACGGAGTGAAGGTGGCTGCAGCGGACGGCGACGCGTAAGGATTTAAGCCGGTCGTCGTGCCCGCGCCTCCGCCGCCACCAAACGGCTTGGCTTCGCCGAACGGATTGCTCGACCCCGAACTCAGGTGCGAGGGGGCGAAGGGATCGGGCTTCGGCGGAGCGCCGCCCCCAAAACCTCCGGCTGCAGCCGCCGGCGCATCGGAGAACGGAGAACCGCCGCCGCTGGGCGCGAACGGATCGTTGCCGCCAGCCGCCGGCGCGGTCGGCTGCGTGGCCGCCCCCGGTTCGCCAGGCACTTTTAGCGTGGTCTGGCACTTGGGACAGCGAGCCGGTTTGCCGGCGCTTTGGTCCGACACCCGCAACAGTTGATTGCACTGCGAACAGCGGAACTCGATGGGCATGAGAGAGACACTCCAACAATGCGCGACCGGCTCCGTTTGAGGCTAATCCCCAAGACCGAGCGGCGCGATCAACGATCCTCGCGAAAACAAAGACAATATCCACGAAAGCGGAGCGTAATACACGCTAGCGCCCAGAAAAACCTCGCCGGCAGCCAAAACTCCGCTCGCGTCGCGCGCCTCGCTCATTCCGACTATCAGGATGATTCCCGGCCAGGCCGCTGCAACCCAAATTCCGCCGCAGGGGACGAATTGGAGCAACGCAGCCGACGCCACGCAATACAAAAACACACGGAATGTGCTCCCAACCGCCTCTCGCCTCCACCAAAGCCTAGCATCCGACCGGGCGTTCGGTCGCTGGGCAGGACGGTCGAAGCCGACCGTTGAATCGCGCTGTTGCCAGGTTTCGCCGCGATTCTCGCGGTTGGCAGAGCGACAGAACCGAAATCGCGAGCGGCTTCTCCCTGGGCGGGTTCCGCCGATCCTGGTAAGGTGGAAGTTTGTTCCAATCGCCAGGCGCACTGCCGACGCTTGCGTCGGATCGACACTGCGGACGTTTCATGCTTTCGGCTGCCGATATTTTGGGTGAAGGTGGGCGGATCGCCGCTCGGTTGCCCGCCTATGAGCATCGGCAGCAGCAGCTTGCGATGGCTGCGGGCGTGGAACAGGCGCTAGCCGCCGGTCGGCATCTGGTCGTCGAGGCGGGGACCGGCGTCGGCAAGAGCTTTGCCTATCTGGTGCCGGCCATCTTGCACGCCACCGCCGATCAGGCCGCCGCCGACGAAGGAGGCGCAACGGCAAACGCGGTGCGCAGTGTCCTTTCGTCCGACGACGCCGAGCCGAAGCGGCGGATCGTCATCTCGACGCACACGATCAGCCTGCAAGAGCAGCTCATCGCCAAGGACTTGCCGCTGCTGCGGAGCGTGATGCCGCGTGAGTTCACCGCCGTGCTCGTGAAAGGGCGGGGGAACTACGTGAGCCTCCGCCGGCTGCACAGCGCCGCCAGCCGCTCGCGCCACTTGTTCTCCAGCGACGAGGACCTGCACGAGCTGCAACAGATCATCGCCTGGTCGAAGGATAGCGGCGACGGCTCGTTGAGCGATTTGAACTTCAAACCGCGCGGCTCGGTGTGGGAAGAGGTCGCCAGCGACAGCAGCAACTGCATGGGGCGCAATTGTCCGACCTACGGCAACTGCTTCTACTGGCGAGCGCGGCGGCGGGTGAACAACGCTCAGATCCTGATCGTCAACCACGCCCTCTTCTTCAGCGATCTGGCGCTGCGGCGCTTGGGCGTGAGCATTTTGCCCGACTACGACTCGGTCATTTTCGACGAAGCGCACACGATCGAAGCCGTCGCCGGCGATCACTTGGGGCTGGGCATCACGTCGGGGCAGGTGCAGTTTCTGCTCAGCAAGCTCTACAACGAGCGGACGCAGAAGGGATTGCTCGTCGCGGCGCGTGCTACCGACGTGCAAGATCGCGTGCTGCAATGTCAGCGGAAGATGGAGGAGTTTTTCGACGAGATCTACGCGCGCGTCTCGCACCTGACGCGCGGCGCCGGACGCGTCCATCAGCCGAATTTCGTCGAAAACCCGCTCAGCCCGGTGCTCACGCAACTGGCCAAGGAAGTGCGGCAGGTTGGCGAACGCTTTGACGACGACGCTCAGAAGCAAGACTACATCTCGGCGCACGATCGGCTGATCGCGCTCGCCGCCGAAACGACCGCGTGGGTCGAGCAGCAGCTCGCCGGCTCGGTCTATTGGATCGAATCGCAGCCGACTCGCTATGGCCGGCCGAAAATCACGCTTTCGGCGGCGCCGATCGACGTCGGCCCGGTGCTGCGGGAACATCTGTTCGACAAGACGCGGAGCGTGATTCTCACCAGCGCCACGCTCTCGACCGGCAAGCAGAACGAGTTCGACTACTTCAAGTCGCGCATCGGCCTCACCCAGTGCGACAGCCTCAAGCTCGGCAGCCCGTTCAACTATCGCGAGCAGGCGAAGCTGATCTTGGTGCGCGGATTGCCCGATCCGTCGACCGAAAAAGCCAGGTTCGAAGCGGCTTGCACGCCCCTATTGCGAAAGTACATCGAGCAGACCGACGGTCACGCGTTTGTGCTCTTTACGAGCTACGAATCGCTCCGCCGGGCGGCTGCCGAACTGACGCCGTGGCTGGCGTCGAAAAATCTGGCCCTCTACAGCCAGGCGGAAGGCGCGCCGCGCGGTCAGATGCTGCAGCGGTTCCGCGAAAATCCACGCGGCGTGTTGATGGGGACCGACAGTTTTTGGCAAGGCGTCGATGTGCCTGGCGACGCGCTGCAAAACGTGATCATCACAAAGCTGCCGTTCAGCGTTCCCGATGCGCCGCTCCTCGAAGCGCGACTCGAAGCGATTCGCGAAGCGGGGGGCAATCCGTTCCGCGACTATCAGTTGCCCGAGGCGGTGATCAAGCTCCGCCAAGGCTTCGGCCGCCTGATTCGCACGCAGCAAGACCGCGGCATGGTCGTCATCCTCGACCCACGCATGAAGACGAAACCCTACGGCCGCACCTTCCTCGAATCGTTGCCCGACTGCGAAATCGTCGAGGAATGGGCAACCAGCAGCGCAACGCCCGACCGGCGAGCGGGGGACGAAAGTCCCCCGAGAAGAACGGCAAGAGGACCAGGATTGCCGGGATTTTAGAACCTGGCGTCGTCAAAGGCGGGCATGGCCAGGACGAGCGACCGTGGAATCACGGTATCGCCGGAGCGTGACGTCATGGCATCGCGGCCGATCACGTGCCGCAGGTTGGTGTTGATTGTGTGGTCGCCTCGCCATTCAACGTAGGGCCTTCGGGCCTTGCGGCGGCGCTTCGCTGGCCGCGGTTTGGTTTGGCGTCCAATTGCCGTGATCGGAGCCGGCGCGGGCTTAGGGCGGCACGTAAACCTTGGTTCGGACGGTACGTTCGGTTCTGCGTGCGACGAGGGGTAGGCGGGTCGCTTCATGGGCTCATGGCCCAGGGGAGCCCATTGGGGCGGGGGAGTGCGTATAATCAACGCCCGGTTTTGCCGTTTGTGGGAGGAGTGTCATGCGGGGCTTGTTGTTGCGAGTGCTGCTGCTGGTTTGCGTCGTGGGTGGGGTAACCGTTGCGCGATCGAACCTTGCGCTTGCGGCCGAGCCAGCTGCGGCGGTCGAGCCAGGCAAATCGGACGCGGATTCGACGTTTCCGGTGGCGGTGATTCGGCTGGACAAGCTGTTCAAGGAAAATGCTGTCCTGCAAAGCCGGCTCGAGCCTTTGAAGGCCGAGGCGGCGGAGTTGGATAAGAATATTCAGCTTCGGCAGGCTGAGATTGAAACCGCTCAAGCCAGGCTCACTCGCACGCCGCAGGGTTCGCCGGAGTTTGAGAAGTTGCAGTTGCAACTGGCTCGGCTGCGGACGGAGTTGCAACTGATGATCAACCGCGAGCGGCAGAAGCTGCTCGATCGCGAGGGGCAGGCCCATATGGCGGTCTTTCGGGACGTCGAGGCGGTGGTTCGCGACTACTGCAAGCAGCGGGGGATCCGTCTGGTGCTCCGGCATCAGGACCCAGCCGACGGGGAAAATCTGAACTTCAACGCGGTGCTCGGGACACTGAATCGCGGAATTATTTATGCGGACGATCTCGATATTACTGACGACATCGCCCGGCTGCTCGCAGCCCGCCAGCAGGAGGCCCGCCGCTAAAGCGCGAGGGCGCGAAACGTTGTAGCGAACCCCCAACTGGGGGTATTGTGGGCAAGAGTGTTGTTTTAAGGGTTTGGGAACTGGTTTTCTTTTGTAAAACATTGTTTTGCAATGTTTTGTGAAAAAAGGTAGGCCGCAGCGAGCGGTTGCGGACCCTCTAGTAGGCCTTGTGTGGCGAATTTGGACCGACGAACTTCCTCTTTGATCCTCAGGCGGTGACTTATGCGACGGATGGTTCTGGCGGTAGCGGCGGTGTTGGCTCCCTTAGCGGCGCTCGGCTCGGCAGGCGAGATTGCGTTTAAGGACCAGGAACTGCCGACGAAGCTCGGCGTCGGCTACGCGGTTCGGCTGCTCGACATGAACGGCGACGGCCGGCTGGACATTTGCGTGGTCGACACCGACCGGATCGTTTGGCTGGCGAACCCGAACTGGGAGGAGCATGTCCTCATTCCCGGGAAGACCAAAAAGGACAACGTCTGCTTCGCCCCAGCCGACATCGACGGCGATGGCAAGATCGATTTCGCCGTCGGGGCCGGGTGGGCGCCGAGCAACACCCAGAGCGGCGGCACGATCCAGTGGATTCGCGAGGGAAAGTCGGGCGAGTGGGAGGTGTTTCCGATTGGCGAGGAGCCGACCGTCCACCGGATGAACTTCGCCGACCTGAACGGCGACGGCAAGCTGGAATTAATCGTCTCGCCGCTGCATGGCCGCGGGACGAAGGGGCCGGACTGGAACCAGAACGGCGTGCGGCTGTTGTCGTTCGCCATTCCGGAAGACCCGGTGAAGGGGCCGTGGAAGAGCGAGGTGCTGAACGACGACCTGCACGTGACGCACAACTTTCAGGTGACCGACCTGAACCGCGACGGCCAGCCGG
>Ga0182743_1002446_pt1 | contig 16269 bp, 14 predicted proteins | sample eDN3rd30CKraftOP_FD_128522 | JGI IMG/M metagenome (GOLD analysis project Ga0182743, IMG submission 128522) | Enriched Organic Plus compost microbial communities from Emeryville, California, USA - eDNA 3rd pass 30_C Kraft OP (version 2) (version 2) ... | reverse complement strand
CGTAAAATATTGTTCCTGCTGTAATTTGTGCCTGATCAATGTTTGGCTGATGGCAGTCAGGGCAACCATGCCTGCGCCGCAACACATCATCGGCCGCAGGGGGCGGTCATTGCGGCGCGAGGAATTGTTCATGCATAAAGTTGCCGCCATTGCGGCGCTGGCCGTGGCCGTTGCTTTCGGTCTCCCGGCTCAGGCCGCCAGCCCTGAAGGCAAAATCCAGATCAAGGTGCTGGGCACCGCGGTCCTGCCCGATGGCAAGCTCGACAAGGTCAAATTCGCGGTTCCCGCCGTTGCCGCGGCGTTACCGGCGAATGTGGAAACCCGGGCGAACGACAATGTCGTGCCCACTGTGGCAATCGAGTATTTTGTCTCGCCCAATGTTTCTCTGGAAACGATTTGCTGTGTCACTCAGCACGATATCGACGGCAAGGGCAGCCTGCCCGGGGCGGAACTGATCGCCAACGCCAAGATCGTTCCGGCGACGCTGACGGCGAAGTATCATTTCAACGCCGGGGGCGTGAAACCCTATCTGGGCGCGGGCCCCGCCTATTTCATTTTTATCGATGAGAAATCCGGCGCGACAGCGCGGGCGCTGGGCGCGACGCGCAACAGGATCAACGACAGCCTCGGCGTTGCCCTGCAGGCGGGCATCGACATTCCGCTCAACGCATCGGGCATGGCCTTGAGCCTGGATGCCAAGCGTTACTTCATGAAAGTCGACGCGAAATGGTACGACGCCAGCGGCGCGAAAGTACTTCACACCAGAAACACGCTCGATCCGTGGGTGTTGAGCGCCGGATTGGCATGGCGCTTCTGACGGTTCGATGGCCATGATGGCCCGCCATCGGGCTGGGCAGGGCTGGCGTTCCGCTCCTCCGGGAATGTGCGCCAGCCTCTTGCGCGAGGGCATGGCTGGCGTATCCGGTCGGATGCAACAACCGCAAGGAAGAGGATGGGGATGCGGCATTTCGGGCCCACATCGCACAATTTCATGTCGCAGCGTTCGCGGCTGCACTACGTCGACTGGGGCAATCCGGATGCGCCCCTGCTGATCCTCATCCACGGGAACAAGGATCATTGCCGCAGTTGGGATGGGGTGGCCCGGCATCTCTGTGATCGCTGGCATGTGGTTGCTCCCGATCTGCGCGGGCATGGGGATAGCGACTGGTCCCCCGAGGGGCGGTACGATTTTTCCAGCCTGACTTACGATCTGGCGCAGCTCGTGTTCGAACTGGGCGCATCCCGCGCCGCCATCGTGGCGCATTCGATGGGGGCGCATGTCGCGTTGCGCTATGCCGGGGTCTATCCCGAAACGCTTTCGCATCTGGTCGCGGTGGAGGCGGTGGGCGCGCCCGGCGATCTGGAGAAACAGTACCGCCAGCGTTCGGTAGCCGACCGCTATCGCCACTGGATCGACACACGGCGCGCCGCGGCTGACCGCACCGTGCGGACTTTCGCATCGGTCGATGAAGCGCAGGCCCGGATGCAGTCGGAAAACCCCTGGCTGACCGCCGAACAGGCCCGCCATCTGACTATCCATGGTCTGCGCGGCAGCGAAACCGGCCACTACAAGTGGAAGTTCGACACATGCCTGGGGCTGTGGCCGGCGGCGGACAACACCGAAGAAGAAGTGTTCAGCCTGTGGCGGCGCATCGCCTGCCCGACGCTGTTGATCTACGGATCGGAAAGCTGGCAATCGCGCATGGGGGACGACCTCGTTCGCCATGTCCCCGATGTGCGGCGGATCGATATGGCCGGTTCCAACCACTGGCCCCAGCATGACAATCGGGAACGGTTCCTGACGGAAATCACCGCTTTCCTTGAAACGTGACATGCGGTGGGCGGATTTCGCTTCGGCGAATTCCGCTGTGCAACCGGCAGGCAACCGTTATGGTCGGCGGTCCTGCGCGGACAGGCGACGAGAGAAGCGAGAGGATGGCCGCGAATGATCGATGTCAGCATATGTGTGGATTGCACCAACACGCTGGGGGAAGGCCCTGTATGGGACGGGGCGGAACAACGCCTTTACTGGGTCGACAGCATGGCCCCGCAAATCTGGCGCTGCGCGGCCGATGGTTCGGACGTGCGGACATGGGAATTGCCCGCCACGATCGGCTCGCTCGCCCTGCGGCAGGATGGGGGCGCGGTCGTGGCGCTGGAAACCGGGCTGCATTTCTTCGATTTCGCAACCGGCGCGTTGCAGCCCCTCCATCATCCCGAAGCGGGCAAGGACAATGTCCGGCTGAACGATGGCAAAGTCGACAGCCGGGGCCGGTTCATTGTCGGTTCTCTCGACATGACGGCGATTCTGGAACCGACGACGCATGAGGCGCGGCGCGGGACGCTTTATCGGCTTGATACCGATCTCACCTTGCACACGCTCGATCACCAGATCGCCAATTCCAACGGCCCGTGCTGGAGCCCCGACAGCCGGGTGTTCTATTTCACCGACTCGGTGGATGACACGATTTCCTGTTACGACTGGGACGAAGCCAGCGGCACCCCCGCGAACCGGCGCGATTTCGCGAAGCTCGAACTTGCTTCGATCCCGGATGGCGCGACGGTGGATGCCGAAGGTTATCTCTGGAGCACGCTCAACGGCGCTTTCAGTGGGCGCGGGGAACTGCGACGCTTTGCCCCGGACGGCACGTTGGACCGCGTCGTGCCATTGCCTTCGACCAAGCCCACCAGCCTGACCTTCGGCGGCCCCGATTGCGATATCGTGTTCGTCACCACGATGAGCATACCCGGGCAGTTTCCGGAAACGCCCTATGACGGCAGGCTGCTGGCGGTGCGAGGGTTGGGGGTCAAAGGGCTTCCGGGGCATCGTTTCGGGGGATAGTCTGCCGAAAGGATGTGCCAGTGTGGCGAATTGCTTGCATTCCGTTTGCATCTGACTGTTTTTTTGACATTAATAGCCAGCCAACCGGCAGAATGATCGTGAGACAGGGACGTGGCGCCGCATAAACTTGCAGAACAGGGCATCATCTTCGGGGAAGCCCCCTTGTCGGTGACCGAACGGGTCGCGCAAATGATTATGTCCTTGCGCCGAAATCCCCACAATCGCGCTATTCAACGATATATCTATCTGGTGGGCGATCATGAACTGACACCGGTTCAGGTCGATATATTGGAAACGGTGGTGGACCAGCCCGGACAAAGGATGACCGAACTGGCACGCAACCTCGGCGTTGATGCTTCAACTCTCAGCAGAACCATTCGCCCGCTTATCAAACTGTGCCTGATCGAACGCTGCCAGGACGAAAAGGACAAGCGCCTCACGATTCTCACCCCCACGCCGGAAGGGTTGAAACAGGCGCATCTGATTTCCCATTCGCGCCGGGCGATGATGTTCGCCGTGCAGGGCCATCTGCCGGATGACAGGCTCGCGCTGTTTGCGGATTTGCTGGAAGAATATATCGACGCAGTGAATACCGAAGGGAGTAAGATTCTGAAATCGGGCAAGAAACCTCGGGCCAGAGCCGGCGGCGTTCGCCAACCCCAGCATGGATAGCCAGGGCGGGCGAAGGGGTTTCCTGCTTGCGGGCTGTCAGCCCGCGACATCCCATTCGAGCGGAAGAGAACGGAGCATCATCGTCGCTCCAGCCGCATTTTCGATCGCCCCGGTATCGGCGGCGATGCGCAGGTTGGGCATGCGCGGCAGCAGTTCCTCCATCATGATCGTGAGCTGCTTGCGGGCGAGATAGGCGCCTATGCACAAGTGCGGGCCTGCGCCGAAGCCGAGATGCTTGACCCGCTTCCCGCCGCCGCGCTGGAAATCGACCGCCAGCGGATCGTCCCACTCGTCGGGGTCCAGCCCGGCAATCGGCGTGCCTGCGCACACCACATCGCCTTGCTTCATGAACACGCCATGGAACGTCTGATCCTTGGCGGCGGCCCGACCGATAAAGGAAATGCCGAACCGGCGGAGCAGTTCTTCGAGCGCCACGGGGATTTCCTCCGGCTTGTCGAGCAGGTATTGGCGATGGGCCGGGCTTTCCGCGAGAAAGCGCATGATATGCGTCATCTGCGAAGTGATCGTGTCCAGTCCGCCGGAAAACAGCATCAGCGTCATCGCGCGCAGATCGTCGAACGCGGGCTTTTCGCCATCGATGGTCATCTGCGCCAGCGCCTGGAACATGCTGCCGCTGTTGCGCGACGGATCGGCAAGCTGTTCCTCAAGCCATTGGCTGACCCAGGTGTAGGCTTCGATGAAGCCCTGATTGGTTTCTTCGACCGTGCGCCCCCGAAAGATCAGCTTGATCCATGACAGGCACTGATCGCGCAAGGACAGGTCCGCGCCCATCAGGTTGAGGAACGTGTCGATCGGCAGTTTATAGGCGAATTCTGACACGAATTCGCAGCGCCCCGGGGCGAATGCGTCGAACAGTTTCACCGTGAAATCGCGCGTGTCAGCATCGATCGTTGCCAGCGCCCGGGGCGAGAACAGGCTGTTGGCCATCGCTTTGCGGTATTTGGTGTGTTTGGGCGGATCGAAATTGTTGGGGATGAGGACCACCGATGAATCGCGCTTGGGAATGGCAAGGGAAGTTGCCGTGAACCGTTCGTGATCGGAAAAAACCTCGCTGATCGCGGCCGAAGGGCGCACGACCCAATACCCTCCGAGATCAGGGGAGAAGAAGATGTCCGGGCAATCCTTCAGGCTGGCAATGTAGCCATAGGGGTCCTGCCGGATGGCCTCATCGTTGCGGAAGTCGAACGGGACGACCAGTTCGGCCGGGACATGGTCAGGGATCGGGGCAGGGGCATTCACGGCATCTCTCCAAAGACTGACAGGATCGATGGTCAGGCTATGATGCAGATGGAATGCGCGACAGCGGGAAATCTGCTGTGCCGCGCAATTGTGGCGCTGCGGGTTTCTTATGTCCGATGCAGCGCTTTCCGCTGGCGGGCGTCGGCCCATGCACCGAGCACGATACCGATCAGGATCACCGCCATGCCGGCCAGATGGAAGCCATAGAGCTTCTCATCCAGCAGCAGCGCGGCCAGCGCGGCCCCGAACAAGGGCATGAGCGTGATCGTCTGCCCGGCGGGGCCCGCGCCCAGATCGCGCACTGCCGCATTGTACATCAGATAGGCGAGCAGGGACGGGAACACCGCGACATAGGCGAAAGCACCGAATGTCGCCGTATCCCAACGGACGCGTTGCCCGCCGAGATATTCCCCCACCGCCAGCGGCAGCATAGTGGCGATGGCGATCAGGAACGTCGCCAGCAGGAAACTGAGCGGGTGGCATGGCGGACGGATACGCAGCAGGCTGGTGTAAGCCGCCCAGCAGATCACCCCGCACAGAACCAGAAGATCGCCGAAATTGATCGTCAGGCCGAGAAGCGCTTCCAGATGGCCGCGCAGCACGATCAGCGCCACACCGATCATCGAAAGGATCACGCCCACGATCTGCACGGCGGAGGATTTCTGCCCGAAGATCGCGCGATTGAAAGCGAGCACCAGCGCGGGCACCGCCGCCTGCAACAGCAGGCCATTGCTAGCCGTGGTGTAGCGGAGCCCCGAATAGACGAAAGCGTTGAACCCGCCGACCCCGGCCACGCCCAGCAGCAGCGTGATCCGCCAATGCCGACGGACGATCTGCCAATCCGCGCGCAAACGCGGCAACGCGAAAGGGAGGACCAGCAAGGCCGCGCCGGTCCAGCGCACGAGCGCGAGCGTGAACGGCGGAATCGCGCCGTGCACCGCGCGGCCGACAATGAAATTGCCCGACCAGAACAGCATGACGAAAGCGAGCGACACATAGGAAACCCAATGCGACCGCTGGCCTACTCCGATGTTCGCCGTCATCATTCAGACAAGCCCCAATGCGCTGTCACCGCTGCCTGGTTGCAGCAGGCCATGCAGGCATCGCAGCGCCCGTTCAAGGGTGTCGCGATTGCGCACGCCGCCAAGACAGAGCCGGACACCGGAAGGGGCATCCGCTGTGACCGCCGGGCCATCGGGCGGGGTAAGCGCCACACCAGCGCGCAGCGCCTGAGCGGTAAACCGTTCCGCCGCGATCATCGGCATCGGCAACCACAGGTGCAGGCTGCGCCCCGCGCCGGGAGCGGCCAGGGCATTCCCCAGGATATCCTGGGCGAGGCGCGTGCGGATATCGGATTCCGCCACCACATCGTCTGCGATCCGATCAGCCGTGCCGTCCTGTTCCCACTGGCTGAACAGCAGGGCGTTGATCGTCGGCGGGCTGTAGCCCAATGCCCGCAGGCCCACGAGCAGCCGGTTGCGGATCGTATCGTCTTCCGGTGGGACGAGGAAACCGAGCCGGAGGCCCGGCGCGATGGCCTTGGAAACGCCCGCAACCATCAAAGTCCGTTCCGGTGCCAGTTCGGCGAGGCTCGCAGGCGCATTCTCATGGGCAAAGGCACGATAGGCTTCATCTTCCACGATAAGCAGATCGTGCTTGCGCGCCACGTCGGCGATCTCGGCCCGCCGCCCGGCGTCGAGCGTGACCGTGGTGGGATTTTGCAAGGTCGGGATCACCACCAGCACTCTGGCCCCGGTATCCCGCGCGGCGCGGGCAATCGCCTCGGGCGCGATGCCGCCCTGATCCATCGCCACACCGTGCAGCCGATAGCCCGAGTGGCCGGCCAGAGTCTTGATCCCAGCATAGGTCGCCGCCTCGCACAGGATCGTATCGCCCGGCCGGGCCAGGGCCGAAAAGGCCAGCGCCAGCCCATGCTGCCCCCCGTTGCACTGGATAATGCGGTCGGCGCTCGCCCGCACCAGCCCGTGCCGCCGTTGCAGCCAGGATGCGCCCGCGTGCCGCACCGCCGGAAGCCCTTCTGGCGGGGCGTAGTTGATGCAGTCGGCAAGATCGGCGCGCAACCGCAACCGCGCGAGCCCTTCGCTCATCCAGCGTTCGGACGGGGCGAGAGGCGGAGCGTTCTGCGCCATGTCGATAATCGCGTTGTCCGGTTCCGGTTGGCCCGGCACGGCGCTTTGGGCCACGAACGAACCGCGCCCCACATGGCTGGAAATCAACCCGCGCCGTTCGGCTTCGACATAGGCGCGGCTGACCGTACCCACGCTGACGGACAGGCTGTGCGCCAGGTCCCGGTGAGGCGGCAGCCGGTCCCCGGGGCGCAAATGCCCCGCGCGCACATCGCGTTCGAGTGCATGAAGCAGGCGTTCGTAAACCGGGCCGTCCCCGTTCGCCAGCTGCGGTCGCCAATGTGCCATGTCTTGATCCCAAAAATTGAACTGGTTCAATATCACGTTTGACACATAGATCAATTAAGATCATTTCGCGCTCAGGAGCACACTCATGGAACCTGCGCTGATCGCCCCGCTGATGCTGTACAGCTTCGTCTGTTCGGCGACGCCGGGGCCGAACAATATCATGCTTGCTTCCTCCGGCCTTGCTTTCGGGCTTCGCCGGACGGTGCCCCATATGTTGGGCATCTGCTTCGGCTGCGCGGCGATGCTGGGGCTGAGCGGGCTGGGGCTGGGTGCCGCATTCGACGCCTGGCCTGCCCTGCGCTGGGCAATCAGGATCGCGGGCGCGGCCTATCTGGTGTGGCTGGCGGTTGTCCTGTGGCATTCCGACGGGGTGACGCAATCGGGCAAGGCGCAGCCGTTCGGCTTCTGGCAGGCGGCGGCGTTCCAGTTCGTCAATCCCAAGGTCTGGGTCATCACCATGCCTGCCATTGCCACTTTCACCGTGCCGGGGAGGCCGCTGGGCCTGCAATTGGTCATGCTGGTGGCGGTGTTCACGGCGGTCGGCCTGCCGTCCATCGCCGTTTGGGCAGCGTTCGGGGCAGGGGCCCGCGGCTTGCTCACCAACCCGCGCGCCATGGCGATGTTCGTGAAAGCGATGGCCGTGCTCACCGGGCTGACCGCCCTGTTGTTTCTCGCCTGAGAAGGCCTGTTTGGAAAGGAGAGTGTCATGAACCGCGTGGAAATGGAACATTTCGCCCGCCTGTGGATCGGGCACTGGAATGCGCGCGATATCGATGCTGTGCTCGATACCTATGTGGACGAAGCGCGTTTCATCAGCCCGCTCGCCGCGCAAGTGACGGGTTCGCCTGTCATCGAGGGCAAGGCTGCCCTGCGCCAGTACTGGACCAGGGCACTGGAGCAGACCGAGAGCCTGCATTTTGCGTTGATCGACGCGATCTGCGATCTCGAACGGCAGACGCTCGTCGTCCAGTATCGCGCGGAGCGGAACGGACAGATCAGCCGCGCGGCCGAAGCGATGCGCTTTAAAGGGCGCTGGCAGGTGGAAGGCGAAGCGCTCTGCGGAGCGCCGCTCTGACGAAAGGCTCCGGATACGCCGGGTAGCGATCCGGCAGGGACAGACTATGACTGTTTGCGAAACCGCGGGAAAGCAGCACAGGGAAGCGCCGGCAGCGGGCGTGATCCATCTGCCAGCGGGTGAACTGGCCACAGCGGCCCAGGAAAGCTGGGTCCGCTTTGCGGCAAGCTGGGACGATCTGCCTGCCGACACATTCATGGCTGATGGGGGCAGCTATCGCCAGCGGCGCTATGCGGCTTTTGAGGCTTCCCGCAGCGGTATTGTGCGCCTGCCGCATCGCCCGCATTTTCAGGAACGGGCGCACAATGCGCTCAACGGCGGCATCGCCCGCTGGTTCGCGCCGATGGAACCGGCCATCGCGGACAGCGCGCCGTTCCGCCATATCCTTCAGGTCATGGCGGATAGGGTGGCCACACATGAGGCCCGACCTCCCGCCGCCTGGCTGGTGGAGGCGCACCAGTTCCGCATCGTGGCGCAGGCCGGGCAACCGGGCTTGCCCACGCCCGAAGGCATGCATCGCGACGGGCGCGACTGGGTGTTGATCTGCCTGATCGGCAGCGGCAATATCGGCGGCGGGGAAACCCTTGTGCGCGACGGTGCGAACCGGATCGTCCTGCGCCACCGGCTGATGCAGCCGGGGGAGGGCCTGCTGCTGGACGACCGCATGGTGCGGCACGAAACGTCTCCGATCGAGGCGCTGGCCCCGGATGCCCCTGCGTGGCGTGACACACTGGTCCTGACGTTCGCCCGCGCCGCTTGAAGGAGATCGCAATGGACCGCTTTTTCGTCATCACCGGGGGGCCGGGATCGGGGAAAAGCACTCTGCTCGTGGCGCTTGGCGAACATGGCATTGCGCATATGCCGGAAGGCGGGCGACAGATTATCCGCGCGCAGCAGGCGATCGGCGGCACAGCCTTACCCTGGGCTGATCGCGATGCTTTCGCCACGGCGATGCTAGACCATGACAAAGCCGTTTACCGGCGGGCGCTGGCGCAGGATGGGCCGGCGCTGTTCGACCGGGGCATTCCCGATGTCATCGGTTATCGCGCGCTCTGCGGTCTTTCCTGTCCGCCGGATCTGGCGCGGGCCGCCGCGGAATTGCGTTACAATCGCACCGTCTTCATCGCCCCGCCGTGGCGGGAGATCTATGCCAACGACACAGAACGCAAGCAGGACTGGGCCGAAGCTGTCGCCACCCATGATGCGATGGTGGTTGCTTATGAAGCGCAGGGGTACGATCTGGTGCCGCTGCCGTTCGCACCGGTGGCGGAGCGTGCGGCGTTCGTTCTTCGCCGTTGCGGACTGCTGTAACGCGAAGCAGCGCTACAGGTCCGCGATGCGCGCGCCGGGGCCATATGCCGCCGCGCGGTCGTTCGGATTGCGCAAGGGGCAGTTGGCAATCGACAGACAACCGCAGCCGATGCACGAATCCAGTTGATCGCGCAGGCGGGTCAACAGCGTGATCCGCTGGTCGAGATCGCGGTGCCAATCGCGCGACATCGCCGCCCAGTCATCGCCGGTGATCGCCCCGCTTCCGCGCGGGGACGGCAAGTGGGCCTTGATATCGGCCAGCGGAATGCCGACCCGCTGAGCGATCCGGATGATCGCGATCAGGCGCAGGACCGAGCGGTGATAACGCCGCTGGTTCCCGCTTGTCCGCCAGCTTTCGATCAGGCCTTGCTTTTCGTAGAAATGCAGCGCCGAAACGGAAATGCCGGCCCGGCGTGCAACTTCGCCCACCGACAGTGCACGATGATGCATGTCCGAATTCATGCGGTTTTTATGCCATCGAACAAGAGGGCGCGAACAAAAGGCTTTACCTCAACCATTGTTGAGGTTCTATGAGCGTGCCTCCGGATTCGCAAGGGGAGCTATCTTGCAGACATCATCGAGCCAGACCGGCAAGGAGCCGGTCCTGCCATGGCGGCAGGCCGCAATGGCAGTCGGCCTCATCGTTATCGTTTTCCTGCTGCTGTTTGCGTGGCGGAGCTGGCGCAATGCCGCGCCCGCACAGGCCGCGCCGCCGCCCACGGTCGTGACCGCGACATTCGTGGAACCGCGCGATATGCCGAATGCGCTCGAAGCGGTCGGTTCCCTGCGCGCGGTTCAGGAAGTGATGCTGGCACCCGAAGTGGCGGGCCGTGTTACCGCGATCCGGTTCCAGGCGGGGGCGCATGTCGGGGCAGGGGCGCCGCTTGTGCAACTGTTCGATGGGCCCGAACGCGCGGACCGCGCCGCCGCGGCGGCCAAGGCGGAATTCGCCCGGCTGCAATTGGCCCGGTCGCGCGAACTGGCGCCCACTGGCGCGGAATCGCGTGAAGTGCTCGATCAGCGGCGGGCGGAATACGATCAGGCCATCGCCGCCGTGCGGCAATACGATGCGCGGATCGCGCAGAAGCGCATTGTCGCCCCCTTTGCCGGGCAGATCGGTGTGCGGCGGGTCAATCTGGGCCAGTACCTGAACCCCGGCGATGAAATCGCTTCGCTGACCGCGCTCGACCGGCTCTATGCCGATTTCACCGTGCCGCAGCAGGATCTGTCCCATCTCAAGGTCGGCGGCACTGTCCGTTTGACCTCCGATGCGTGGCCGGGCCGCGTGTTCACCGGGCGGGTGACGACGATCGAACCGCGCATCGGCGAAGACACGCGCAATGTCCTGGTGCAGGCGCTGCTGCCCAATCCCGGGCAGGTTCTGCGCCCCGGCATGTATGTGACCGTGGCGCTGGAACTGCCGCCGCAGAGCGGGGCGCTGGTGGTGCCTGTCACCGCCATTCAGACATCGGCTTCGGGCGACAGCGTGACGGTCATTCGCGGCAAGAACGCGCGCAAGGAAGGCAAGGCGGCCATCGTGGCCGTGACCACCGGGCGCCGGATCGGCGATAGTGTGATCGTCACCAAGGGGCTCAAGGCCGGTGACGTGGTGGTGGCCGAAGGGCAGATCCGCGTGCAGCCGGGGGCGCCGGTGCGGGTCAAGACCATCGTTCCCGCGTTGAAGGATTGACCGGTGCGCTTTACCGACCTTTTCATCCGCCGCCCGATCCTTTCCATCGTGGTGAGTCTGCTGATCCTGTTGATCGGCGGCGCCTCGGTGTTCCTGTTGCAGGTGCGCGAATATCCGAACATGGAAAGCGCCACGATTGTGGTGAACACGTCCTATCCGGGCGCGACGCAGGATGTGATGCAGGGGTTCATCACGACCCCTATCGCACAGGCCATCGCCACGGCTAACGGGATCGAATACCTCACTTCCACGTCGACGCAGGGGCGCAGCCAGGTCAAGGCCAAGCTCGTGCTGAACGCCGATGCGGACCGTTCGATGACCGAAGTTCTCGCCAAAGTGCAGCAGGTGAAATACCGCCTGCCGCCGGGGGCGAGCGATCCGGTGATTACCAAGATCACCGATGGCGCTTCGGCCGTGCAATATATCTCGTTCAGCAGCGATACGCTGACGATTCCGCAGATCACCGATTTCGCCACCCGCGTTGCCCAGCCGTTGATCACCGCCGTTCCCGGCGTGGCTTCGGCCGATATCGGCGGCGGGCAGACGCTTGCCATGCGCGTGTGGCTCGATCCCGATAAGCTGGCCGCGCGTGGGCTATCCGCCGGGGAAGTGGCCGCGGCTCTGCGCGCCAACAACGTGCAGGCGGCGCCGGGTCAACTCAAAGGGACCGATACCGCGATCAACATCACGGCGGGCACCGATCTCACCAATGTCGACGATTTCCGCAACATGGTGGTGAAAAGCGGCAAGGACGGCCTTGTTCGCCTGCGCGATATCGGCGCAATCGAGATTGGCGGCCAGAATTACAACAGCAACGCGTGGAGCCGGGGGCGGACGGCGGTGTTCATCGCCATATCGCCAACTCCCGATGGCAATCCGCTGGAAATCGTCCGCACGGTGAAAGGGCTCCTGCCCGATATCCAGCGCGTCGCCCCGCCGGGGCTGGAAGTGATCAGCCAGTTCGACGTGGCGCACTTCGTGAACGCTTCGATCGACGAAGTGACGCACACGCTGGTCGAAGCCATCGTGATCGTGGTCATCGTCATCTTCCTGTTCCTCGGGTCGGTGCGGGCGGTGATTATTCCCGTCGTCACCATTCCGCTTTCGCTGGTGGGCACGGCGGCTCTGATGCTGGCGTTCGGCTTCTCGCTCAATCTGCTCACTCTGCTGGCCATGGTTCTGGCCATCGGGCTGGTGGTCGACGATGCCATCGTGGTGGTCGAGAACATCCACCGTCATATCGAGGAAGGGTTGTCTGCCGTGGAAGCCGCGCTTGTCGGCGCGCGTGAGATCGTCGGGCCGGTGATCGCGATGACGATCACGCTGGCTGCGGTCTATACCCCGATCGGCCTGATGGGCGGCCTGACCGGGGCCTTGTTCCGCGAATTCGCTTTCACGCTTGCCGGGGCGGTGATCGTCTCGGGCGTGATCGCGCTGACGCTGTCGCCGATGATGAGCAGCTTCCTGCTCAACGACAAGATGAACGAAGGCAAGCTTGCCCGCCGGATCGAGCACACCATGGAGCGCCTGACACACGGCTATGAAAGGCTGTTGGGCCAGACGCTGGCGGCGCGGGGCGCGGTGTTGCTGGTGGGTCTGGCGGTGCTGGCGGGGATCGTGATCCTGTTTTCCGGCGCGCGGCGCGAACTCGCCCCGCAGGAGGACATGGGTTATGTGTTCGTCCAATCGAAAGCCCCGCAATACGCGAATGTCGATTATACGGCGCGGTTCACCAAGGGGCTTCAGACGATCTTCGTCTCGATGCCCGAATATATCAGTTCCTGGTACGCCAACGGCCTGGACGCACAGAATGCCGGGTTCGGCGGGATCATTCTTAAGGACTGGGCCGACCGCGACCGGACAGCCGACGATATTCAGGCCCAGTTGAACGCGGAAGGATCGGGGATCACCGGCGTTTTCGCGACCTCGTTCCAGCCTCCGCCGCTTCCCGCCGGCAGCGGCGGCCTGCCGGTGCAGATGGTGATCCGCTCACCCGACGAATTCCCGGAAATCTACGCCACGCTCGAAACGATCAAGGGCGCGGCATGGGGCAGCGGGTTGTTCGCTTTCGTTGACAGCGATCTCGCTTTCGACAGCCCGGAAGCACGGATCACCATCGACCGGGAGAAGGCCGGGCAGATGGGCGTGTCGATGGATGCGATTGCCGGAACGCTGGCCACGCTGGTGGGGGAAAACTACGTCAACCGCTTCAACTGGCATGACCGTTCCTACGATGTGATCGCGCAGGTCCCGCAAGACAAGCGCCTCACGCCCGAAAGTCTCGGCCGTTACTACGTCAAGGCGGACAGTGGGGCGCTCGTGCCTCTGGCCACCGTGGTGCGTGTGGACATGCGTCCGCAAGCCAACCAGTTGCCGCAGTTCAATCAGATGAACTCGGCCACGATCTCGGCGGTTCTGGCTCCGGGGGTGACGATGGGCGAAGCGGTGGCCTTCCTGGAATCGCAGCCGATGCCCCCGGGCATGACAGTGGACTGGCTCTCGGACAGCCGGCAGTACGTGCACGAAGGGGATCGGTTGACGATCTCGTTCGGTTTCGCGCTGGTGGTGATTTTCCTGGTGCTCGCCGCCCAGTTCGAAAGCTTCCGCGATCCGGTGGTGATCCTTGTCACCGTGCCGCTGGCGGTGTGCGGGGCGCTGGTGCCGCTCTATCTCGGTTATGCCACGCTCAACATCTACACCCAGATCGGGCTGGTGACGTTGATCGGGCTGATATCGAAGCACGGCATCCTGATGGTGTCGTTCGCCAACGAGATGCAGCACAGCCAGGGTCTGAGCCGGGTCGAGGCGATCCAGCGCGCGGCGGCGGTCCGCATGCGCCCTGTGCTCATGACCACGGCGGCCATGGTGGCGGGCCTCGTGCCGCTGCTGTTCGCCAACGGCGCCGGTGCGGCCAGCCGCTTTGCCATCGGTATCGTGGTGGTGATGGGGATGCTGGTCGGCACCATGTTCACCCTGTTCGTACTGCCCACGATCTACAGCTTCGTGGCCCGCGATCACCGGGCCGCCGCGGAAAGCGAACGGGCCAAGCTGCTGGCCCGGACGGAGATATCCCATGCGTAAGACAACCGGCCGGATCATGCGCCGGGCCCTGTTCGTTTCCACCTGCGTCGTGGGGCTGGGGGCATGCGCCGCCGGGCCCGACTATCGCCCGCCTGCCGCTCTGCCCGAAGCGAGCGCGGGGCCGTTCGTCAGCGCGGCCCCCGGCACATCGGCCGAACAGCCGCAAGGCCCGTGGTGGCGCCTTTATGACGATCCGGCGCTCGACAGCCTGATCGGCAGGGCCTTGGCCGCCAACACCGATCTGCGCGTGGCTGCGGCCAATCTGGCCCGGGCACAGGCGGTCCTGCGGGAATCGCGCAGCGGGCGGTTGCCGTCCACCGATCTTTCCGGTGGGCCCAGCTATGGCGATGGTTCCGGCGTCGCCGGCCAGGGCAGCGGCAAGGAACAGTGGTCCTACACCGGGGACATGGGCATTTCGTGGGAAGTGGATCTGTTCGGCCGCATCACCCGCTCGATCGAGGCGGCGCGGGCGGATCGCGATGCCGTTGCCGCCGCGCGGGATCGCGTGGCGGTGATCGTCGCCGCCGAAACCGCGCGGGCTTATACCGATGCCTGCGTTCTGGCCGAATCCGGCGCCGTTGCCCGGGAATCGATCGCCATTGCCCAGCGCGGTCTGGAAATCGTGACCACGCAGCAGCGCGTGGGCACGGCATCGCGTCTCGATGTCGAACGCGCGGCGGCGGCCCTTGCCAATGCCCGCGCCGCCCTGCCGCCGCTGGGAGGCGCACGGCAATATGCCCTGTTCGAACTGGCGGCATTGATGGGGCTGCCCCCGGCTCAGGTCCCGGAAGAAGCGCGCCGATGCACCAGAATGCCGCAGCCAGTGTCACCAATCCCGGTAGGGGACGGGCAGGGGCTGATCGCCCGCCGCCCGGACGTTCGCGAAGCGGAACGGCAACTGGCCGCCGACACAGCCCGGATCGGGGTGGCCACGGCCGACCTCTATCCGCGCATCGCACTCGGCGGATCGGGCAACTTCTTCCGCAACGATCAGGTCAAAGGCAGCGATTCCTTCAGCTTCTCATTCGGCCCCTTGCTGTCGTGGAGCTTCCCCAACATCGCCGTCGCCCGCGCGCGGATCGCGCAGGCGGAAGCGGGGGCGCAGGCATCGCTGGCAAGGTTCGACGGCGCGGTGCTGACCGCTCTGAAAGAAGTGGAACAGGCCCTGACCATGGTTGCCGCCGACGCCGCGCGGCGGGAGGCGCTGGCCGATGCAGCCAATCGGGCCAACACGGCATACGATCTCGCCAACCGGCGTTACCGGGCTGGCTCGCTGTCGTTTCTCGAACTGCTGGATACGCAGCGGACCTTGCTGGATGCACGCGCCACACTGGCATCCGCCGACCGCACCCTCGGCTCGGCGCGGATCGACCTGTTCAAGGCATTGGGCGGCGGTTGGCAGGATATCGCCCCGCTATCCTCTGCGCCCACTGAATAGCAAGAGGGGTATCCGGGCTGGCATCGGCGAGGGAAGATTCCCTCGCCGAAATGCCGTTCGCCACGGGGACGCGCGATAGCCGCAACCGCGCTGTGGAGAACCGGCAACATGAGAAGGGGGAGAATGGTGGACGCACTAGGGCTCGAACCTAGGACCCGCTGATTAAGAGCCATGATCAGAAGGTCCTAGCGCATCCGCATGTGTCCAAAAATGGCGGAAATCTGCGATTCATGGTCCGCATTGTTCTTGAAATGTTCGCCAGTATCCACTACAAAAAGCTACCTAAGGTAGCAGGCGCATATGGCGAACAAAGTAGGTTTGACGGACGCGAAGATCGCAGGACTCAAGGCGCCGGCGGCTGGTCAGATTGAGCTGGCCGATGGTATCGTCCCCGGCCTGAGGCTCCGCATGGGTGCCAGTGGTATCAAGACGTACATTCTGCGCAAGCGGGTTCAGGGCAAGTGG
>Ga0182743_1002444_pt1 | contig 16275 bp, 14 predicted proteins | sample eDN3rd30CKraftOP_FD_128522 | JGI IMG/M metagenome (GOLD analysis project Ga0182743, IMG submission 128522) | Enriched Organic Plus compost microbial communities from Emeryville, California, USA - eDNA 3rd pass 30_C Kraft OP (version 2) (version 2) ... | reverse complement strand
CTCGGAAGCCATCGTCTATCTCTTCAGCCATCAGCTCGTGGAGCTCGACAAGCGCCACGTCATTCGGCTGTCGAAGGGGAAGACCAATCGGCAGTACCTTCGCGAGATGCGGCATCGGCCCGCATTGCGGGGGATGCTGGAGACGACGATGATCGCCTTTGAAGACGTCTTTTTTGGTCACCACCCGCTCGATCGCGAGCGTTTTGAAACCTGCTGGAATGCGCTCGACGCCTTTCAGCAAGAACTCGAGCGAGTCGAGCACGCCGCCGCATGAGTCACGCCGCCGCCAATCCGCAAAGCGCAAACGCCGCTTCGTCGCCCGCCGCGACGACGCCGATGTGGCGCTATGTCGCCATCGCCGGCGGAGCGCTGCTGCTGGTCGGCGTCTACTTTCTGGTCGTTCGCGGCCGACCCGACACGCTGCACGATACTTACGGCAGGCGCCGCGGCTTGAATGCAGCCGAAAGCGTGAACGGCACCAGCGTACTCGCCGGCATGTTCACCCAGGCGGGACACAAGGTGCGCACGATCACGCGCCTTTCGCCCAAGGCGCGCGACTATCAGACGATTATCTGGTTTCCCGACGACTTTAAGCCCCCCACCGCCCAGCAGCGGGAGTGGTTCGAAAACTGGCTGGCGAGCGGCTCGGGACGGACGCTCATCTATGTCGGCCGCGATTACGACGCCGCGACGAAGTATTGGTACGACATTGAGCCGACCGCTCCCGCCGACCAGGCGGACGAATTGAAACGTCGCGCCGCTACCGCCAAATCGGAATTTGACAAACAACGGGCCGCCATGCCTGAAAAGGAAATGGCTAAGTGGTTCACTGTGCGCCGCGGTAGCGGCCAGCGCAAGGTGCAATCGCTCTCCGGCCCCTGGGCGGACGGACTCGATCCGAAAAATGTCGATATCCCGGTCACGGGCACGCTCAAGCCTCCGCAAGCCGCCGACGTTGCAGCCGGCGCGTCGAGCGACATGATCAAGCAGTCGGAAACGCTGCTCAGCGGCGACGGCGATCCGCTGGTCTGGCGAATTCCGGGCGAAGCGATCAACGGCTACGGCGATGGCCAGATCATCATCGTCAACAACGGCTCGTTCGTGCTGAACTATCCGCTCGTGAATCGCGAGAACCGCAAACTGGCCGCTCGGCTCATCGCCGAGGCGGGCCCCGGCGACGTCGCGTTTCTGGAAAGCGGCGAAGGAGGGCCGCTGGTTCTCGACAAAGAGCCGGCGGCGTCGGTCCCGACCGGATTGGACCTGATTAAGATTTGGCCGCTCAACGTCATCCTGTTCCACCTGACGCTGCTGGGCATCGTCTATTGTTTCGCCCGTTGGCCCATCTTCGGCCGGCCGAAGTCGCTGCCGTCCGAAAGCCTGGCCGACTTTGGCAAACATATCGCCGCCCTCGGCGAACTACTGCAAAAGACCAAGGACTCCGCCTACGCGCAGGCCCGCTTGCAGCAGTATCGCACGCAAGGCAAGCGCGACTCCGGCAAGTCACACCGTTAATTCACCCGTGTAAATCGCACGCTTACCATCACACCGACCAATCGCACTGTTCACTGAACCGCAACCGACCTGCGCCGGCCGTCATCGGGCTCCGATGACCCGTCGCCGCAGCGTCACGGCACCACTACGAGCTGCATGAGCACCACCCCATCGTCTGATCCGACCCCTTCGATTGAATTCAACTGCACGAACTGCGGGCGGAACTTGAAAGTGCCGGCGACGGCTGCGGGACGCCGGGCGACTTGTCCCCAGTGCAACGCGGTCGTGCAAATTCCCCTGGCGAGTCCCGAGGGGGGCGATCCGCCGGTTGCCGCGCAACCCTCGCCGCTGCCTGCCGCGCCGCAAACGCCCGACGTCGCCACGCCCAGTTGGGGCGCGCCCCCGACAGCGCCACAGCCGCCCGCTTGGGGCGCTCCAAATCCCGGCGCTGGTCAGCCCTTCGGCGGACAGGCGGTCGGCAGCGGCGCGAGTTGGCCTGCTTCGACCTCGCCGACCCCGGCGGCGGCGCCTGCGCCTCACGCTCCCGCGCCCGAGAGCATGCACCTGCAGCCGCACACTCCGACGCGCCCAGTCAGCGATACGCCGACCAAGCGACTATTTGACCGGATCACGACCGAGATCGCCAAGCTGTACGTCGGTCAGGACGAACTGGTCCTCGGCACGCTCGTCGCCCTTTTCTCTAGCGGCCACGTGCTGATCGAAAGCGTCCCCGGTCTCGGCAAGACGCTCTTTGTGCGCACGCTCGGCAAGGTGCTCGGCTGCGAGTTCGGCCGCATCCAATTCACAGCCGACTTGATGCCCTCCGACGTGACCGGCGCTCCGATCCTCGACATGAAGACGCAGGATTTCCGTTTCCGCCCCGGTCCCGTCTTCACGCAGCTACTGCTGGCGGACGAAATCAACCGCGCCCCGGCCAAGACGCACGCAGCCCTGCTCGAAATCATGCAGGAGTATCGCGTCACGGTGGACGGTAAGAGCCACAACATCGAGCGGCCGTTCCTCGTGCTCGCCACGCAGAACCCGATCGAATCGGAAGGGACCTACAACCTGCCCGAAGCCCAGCTCGACCGCTTCATGTTCAAGCTGGTGGCCAACTATCCGCAGGAAGCCGAGGAAGCGCAAATCCTCAAGCTCCACAGCATGCAAGTCGACCTGAACAAGCGGCTGGCGGAAGAACTGGAGACGGTCACGTCGCCCACGGAAATTTTGGCGACGATGGAATCGAACAGCCGGGTCCGGGTCGATGATCGGCTGGTCGACTACATCAACAAGATCGTCCGCCTGACGCGCCAATGGCCGCAGTTCCACATGGGCGCTTCGCCCCGCGCGGGCATCGCCCTGATGCAAGCCGCCCGCACGCTCGCCGCTTTCAGCGGCCGCGACTACGCCGTGCCGGACGACGTCTTCCAGATCGCCCTCCCCGCCCTGCGGCATCGCGTGATGCTCACCGCCGAAGCCGAAGTCGAAGGGCACAAGGTCGACGACCTCCTGACCGAGTTGATTCGCTCGGTGGAGGTTCCCCGCCTGTGAACGACTGGCTCAAGAGCACGATCGAGCAAGCCGGGCCGGCGATCACGCCGTACGCCTTCCTGGTCTTGCTGCTGGCGACGCTGCCGTTCGTGCTGCTCGCCTGGCGGAAGCGGATTTTTCCGAATACGCCCCTCCTTGTCGCGCTGGCGGCGCCGTGCGCGCTGACGTTCGCCCTGCTGTGGGACGCGTCGCTGCTGCCGTTTGTGCTGCTGGCCGACCTGATCGTGCCGCTGGTCGCGCTCGTCGATCTGTTCACGACGCCGAGCATTCAGGCCCTGTCGATCCAGCGCGAGACCACGCGGATTGCCTCGCTGCGCAAGAACCACCGCGTAACGCTGCACATCACCAATCAAAGCGCGAAACGCTTGCTCGTCTGGATCAAGGACGACGTGCCGGAGGAATTCGAGCCCCATCCCAAGGAGTTCATCCTCCGCCTCGGCCCGCGCAGCCGAACCACCGTGCACTACGAAATGCAGGCCAGCCGCCGCGGCGCCTTCCAGATGGAACAGGTGCACGTCCGTTTCCGCAGCCTGCTCGGCATGTGGCAGCGGTTCATCGCCTATCCGGCCACGTCGCAAATTCACGTCTATCCCGACATGAAGCAGCTCAGCGAGTACGCCTTGCTCGCGCGCACCAATCGGCTGAGCCTCATGGGCGTGCGGCGGACGCGGAAGGTCGGCTCGGAAAACGATTTCGAACGGCTTCGCGACTACACGCCCGACGACAACTACAAGTTCATCGACTGGCGCGCGAGCGCCCGCCGGCGAAAGCTCACGGTCAAGGACTTTCAGACCAGCCAAAGCCAGCGGATCGTGTTCTTGATCGACTGCGGCCGACTCATGACCAACGAGTCGTCGGGGCTCAGCCTGCTCGACCACGCGCTCAACGCAGCCCTGATGCTCAGCTTTGTCGCCCTTCGCCAGGGAGACGCCGTGGGGATGATTGCGTTCTCCGATCGCATTCACACCTACGTCCCGCCGCAGGGCGGCATGAAGCACATGAACCAGTTGCTGCATGCCTCGTTCGATCGCTTTCCGCAATTGGTCGAGTCGCGCTACGACGAAGCGTTTCTCTACCTGGGCACGCACGTGCGCAAGCGGTCGCTCGTCATTCTGATCAGCAACATCATCGATGAAGTGAACGCCCACCAGGTGCAGAGTTATCTCAGCACGCTGGTCGGCAAGCACTTGCCGCTGGGCGTGCTGATGCGCGATCATCGATTGTTCGACGCAGCCGACAAGGACCCGCAGAACGACGCGGAGCTGTATCGCGCCGCGGCGGCTGCGGAGATTCTCACCTGGCGACACCAGGTGTTGCGCGATATGGAGCATCAAGGCGTTCTGTCACTCGACGTATTTCCCGAGGACATGACCGCTCCGCTCGTGAATCGTTACCTGGAAATCAAAGCCCGCCATTTGCTGTGAGCGACCGCGTGCCCACGATTGTTTCCATTCAGGTTGGTCTGCCCGCCGAGCACGGCGTCGCCGACGCGACCGATCCGCACGATCGACGGTGGATCTCCGCCTTTTACAAGCAACCGGTCACGGGCCCCGTGTGGGCGGGCAAAACGAATCTCGCGGGAGACGGCCAGGCTGATCTGGAACATCACGGCGGCGTCGATAAGGCGGTGCTCGCCTACTCGGCCGATCACTACGAGTATTGGAACCAGCACTTGGGGCGCGGCGAGCTACCGCCGGGCGCTTTTGGCGAAAACCTGACGATCGCCGGCCTGCAGGAAAGCACGGTTTGCATTGGCGACGTTTGGCAGGCGGGCGAAGTGCGATTCGAAGTGTCGCAGCCCCGTCAGCCGTGCTGGAAACTGTCGCGCCGCTGGCGCGTGGACGATCTGGCGGCCCAGGTGGTGAGGAACGGCCGCAGCGGTTGGTACTTGCGCGTGCTCGCGGAAGGAAATCTGTCGGCTGGGACCGAACTGGAGCTGGTCGCGCGGCCGAGTCCCAATTGGACGGTCGCTCGGGCCAGCGAGCTGATGCACCATCGCAAGGACGACCTGTCGGCTGCGGCCGAATTGGCCGCGCTGCCGGCGCTATCGGCAAGCTGGCGAACGACGCTCGAGCAGCGCGTCGCCCGGCGGCCAGCGACGAAGCAGGCGCCGTTCTGAAACACCCAGGCGCGCCAGCCTCGGCCTTGCAGCATTCACCCAATGGTTTCCGCCGTCACGCCTGCTTCCGCATCCGCTCGCGCACCTCAGGCAGGGGATAGTCGAGCAGCGAAACGTCCCGCATTTCGGCCAGCTCTTTCAGCCGCTCAAACCCGCGCGTGACCAGCCGCTCGCGCTCCTCGACGAACGCAGGGTCGAGCTGCCGCTTGTCGAAATCTCCCGCAGCCACGACCGGCTCGAAGTCGGGATGGACGATGAACTGGGCCAGGATCGGATTGCAGCGGATGTGGCGTTCCTTGGTCGTGTGCAGCGTTTCGGGATCGAGCATGCCGATGACGTAGCGCAGGTAGAGATCACTCTCCCACAGCTCGGCTACATCGCCGCCGCAGACCTCGCACAGATATCCCTCTTCGCACTTCGCCATGAGTGGTCCTATGGTTTCTAAACAGCGCCGCTGTGGGTAGCTGGAACAGCGGGGTGGCCGGGACTGGAGCCCAGCGAAGCCCCAGTTTTGTGTTGGGCGTGCCTGGGGCAACGGCTTTGCCTCTGCCCCAGCCAACCAAGTCCATTCCACTCTCGCCCGGTGCGATTGACAGCCCAACCCCTGCACACGATGCTCGTAACTCCCGCTCGCCGCACTCGAGAGCGGGAAACTCCATTATAGGGCTGATCGTCCTCGTGGCTCGCAAGCGTCGTCCAACCCATCGCCCCACAAATCGGCAAGCCCCTTCGCCCGCGGCAGCCGAAGCCGCCCCGCCGCCCTCGGCTGGCCACTGGGAGCTGGTGGATCTGCTCGCGGCGGTTTTGCTGCTGACCGTTGGGCTCGGCTGGCTGGGATTGTTCCTCACCGCGGATGGCGTTCGCCCCGCGCTGCTGCTATTGCTCCTAAGCCCCGAGCAGATCGTCTCCAATTGGTTCGGCGAAGGGCAACAGCCGATCGGCTTCCCCGACCGCTGGCCGATCGTCGGCGTCGCGGCGCTCCTGCTTCTCGCTGCCCATGAACTCGGCCATTGGCTGCTGCGGCTCGTCAAATTGAGCGACTCGCTCTCGCGACTCGAGCGCAGCGCGCTCGGCATCGGCGCTGGGTTGAACGTGGTGTCGCTCTACACGCTCCTCGTCGGCCTCGCGGGCCTGCTGCACTCTCGCTGGCTAATCGTCGTTCCCGTTTGTGCCTTGGCGGCTACGACGATGGTTCGAATCGGCAAGCGCGTTCGAAATCGCTCCACTTCGCCAGAACAGGACCTGAGTGGTCAACAGAAGCAGGACGATCCGCCGCTTGATCGTGGCACGAAGATGCTGCTCGGTGTGGCCGCCGCGTTTTCGCTCGCCATCCTGCTGAGCGCGATGCTCCCGCCGTGGGACTTCGACGTTCGCGAGTACCACCTGCAAGTGCCCAAGGAATGGTGGCAAGCCGGGCGGATCGAGTTCCTTCCGCATAACGTGTACGGCAACATGCCGCTCGGCGCCGAGATGCAAGCGCTCGCCGCGATGGCCTTCATGTCCGGAGACGAAGGCTGGTGGATCGGCGCGCTGGCTGGCAAGCTGACGATGGCCTGCTACGCGCCGCTGACCGCCGCCCTGCTATTTGCCGCAAGCCGGCGCTGGCTTGCGACGGGCATCGGCGCTTGGGCTGCCGTGCTCTACCTCGCTCAGCCGTGGGTGCTGCACACAGCCATGTCGGGGCTCAACGAGCCAGCCGTCGCGTTCTATGGACTGGCTGCCCTGTACGCGCTCTGCCTGCTGCCGCTCCGCAAAAACACGGCGCTGCTGAGCGGCTTCTTCGCCGGCGCGGCGGCCGCGTGCAAGTATCCGGCCGTGCTCTACGTTGCCTTGCCGCTCGGCCTGCTCGTGTTCCTGCTGCCCGATGGCGAAAGCGATGAGCCGCGGTCGCTCGGCGAGCGCGTCGGCGACGCGCTGCGCAACTTCATCCCCGGCCCGCGCTGGGTGTTGGCGGTGGCGTTTGCGCTTGGGGGGACGCTTGGCGGCGGACCATGGTATTTGAAGAACGCGGCGCTCGCGGGCAACCCGGTTTATCCGCTCGCCTCCGACCTGTTCGGCGGAGAAACTCGCACGCCCGAGAAGAACGAGCAGTGGAAACGGGCCCATCAGACGCCGCAAACGTCGACCGGCGCGCGCTATAGCTTCGGCCAGTTCCGCGAATCGGCCCGCAGCGTGTTTTTCAGCGACCGGTACAGCAGCCCGCTGCTCTTGCCGCTGCTGTTGATCACCGCCGCCGTCACGATCAGTCGCCGCATCCAGCCGGCGGACGACGAAGCGCGAGACGCGGATCGCATGTTCACGCGCAGCGCCCTCGCGCTCCTGCTGTTCATCGCGGCTGTGTGGTGGCTGGCGACGCACCGGATCGACCGCTTCCTGGTCCCTGCCCTCCCCTTCGCGGTCTTCTTTGCAGCCATGTCGACCGTGCTGATGCCGGGACCGATGTCGCGGCGCGTGCTGCAAGGCTTCCTCTGCCTTGGGCTCGGCTACTCGGCGCTGGTCGCCGTCTCGGCGATGGCGAGCGACAACCGCTGGTTCGTCGCCCTCTCGGCCCTTCGCGAAGACGAGACCAACCCGGCTGGCATCGCGCGCGTCTCCGCTGCCCAGCGCTGGCTGAACGAACACACGCAAGCCGGTCGCGCCGTGCTGCTGGTCGGCGACGCCGCGCCGTTCGACTTGAAACCGCGGGCGTACTACAACACGTGCTTCGACAACTGCCTGCTCGCCGACTGGACCCTCAGCCGCTCGCGCCGGGAACGGCAAGAAGCCCTCACCAGCCGCGACATCGAGTACGTCTACGTCGATTGGAACGAGATCGGCCGCTATCGCTCGCCCGGCAACTACGGCTACGACCCGCGTTGGACGCGCGAGCTGCTCAAGCAACTGATCGACCAAGGGCTGCTGGTTCCCGTTGCGACCCGCAGCGACGACCGTCGCGAGTTCACCGCAATTCCGCCCAGCACTCCCCTTCCCAAGACGCCGCGCCCGACGATCTACCGTGTGAGCCAAACGGCGAATTAGTCGGCATTTGCGCCGCTAGCAGCCTCTCCAAGCGGGCTGCTGGCGTCTCTCAAACGACGGGAAACCGCCCCTGCAAATCGCTAGGAAAACTCGCAAAAAGGCTCTAGTTTGACTTGTTTACGGTCCGAGCAGCTATCTAGGATAACGTGTTTACCTCGGACGCCCGGCCTTCGCGCCCCTCAAAATACGCCTGTTTTTGCGGAGTTTGGATCGACATGCACGCTTATCGGATTGTTTGGGAAGATGAACCTAAGGCCCGCGAAGTCGAGATCTTCGTCGACTACACCATTCGCGACGGCCTCGTGCAGATCGAGTCGGTCCGCCCCACCAAGGTCACGCTCTACGATCGCGTCACCCGCTCGATCGCTCGCGAACTGAAGGTCTGGACCGAGACCGGCCGCAACCTGCTCGCCCGCGCCTACCACGCCAGCCGCGAAGGGATGATTTCGCTCGAAGAAGAAATCCTCGCCCAGCACGAGCTTCGCGACGAGAATCTCGCCACCGAAGTCGCCTAGCGCCGCTCGCGCGTGTTCGCTCGCGCCGCGAACCTGCATCCTAGAAGAAACAAAAACAGCCCCTGTCGCGCGACGGGGGCTGTTTGTTTGCGCGTCGCAGGCGCGCTTGAAGTAGAAGGCGGCGAAGGCGACCTAGTTCGCTTCGTGGATCAGTTCGCAAACCTTCACCAGGTCGCTGCCGATCCGCCGCGTGGTGACGCCCTCCTTCATCGGCACGCCGTTGACGAACACGGCAAAGATGACCTTCTTTCCTTGCTTCGTGGTCATGTAGCCGGCGAGCGCCTTGCTTTGCAGGAGCGAGTTGCCTCCCAGCGTGTTGTCCCAGGTCAGCGTGCCGGTCTTGGCTCGCAGCTTGTCCTGCAGCGGTCCTCCCTTGCCGATCGAAGCCAACGTGCCGTCGACTCCCAGAATCGGCAGCGCCCGCTCGTAGGCTGCGAAATCCTTGTGCTTCGTCATGCCGCGCAGCAGTTGCACGGTGGCTGCCGGAGTGACGTAGTCGGCGCGCGCTCCGCCGGCGCCTCCGCCGAACGAAATCTGGCCGGTCTCCACGCCGAGCCGTTCAAAACATTCGCGATGCCGCCGCAATCCGCCCGCCAAGGTCCCCTTGCCGCCATGGCGCAGGTCGACGAGCAGCGGCAGGGCGCTCGCGTGCAGATTGTGGCTCACCTTCAGCACGAGTTTGGCGTTCTCGGCAAACGGCGGCGACGTTAGCTCCGCGATTTTCGTCAATCCGGCGTATTCGTCCGAGCGCGGCAGGTCCTTGGGCGACGCGGCGATCGCCGGCTCGGCCGTCGTTTCCACTCCCGCCTTCCGCAACGCTTCGAGAAACAGCCCGCGGAGCATTGCCGGCGCGTCGTCCATTTCGGTTTGACGCACCAGCGGCTTGCGGCCGGCGGGAATCGTTCCCGAGACGGTGTACTGGCCGTTGCCGCCGCGAATGGTGATCGACGTGCTCGCCGACTTCTCGCCCGTTTTCACGTTCGACGTCACTTGAATGAGCTTGCTCTCCGGGCGGACGACCACCGTGGCCGGTTCGCCTTCTTCGCCCGGCGTGATCAGGAAGTCGATCAGGTTGTCGTTGAGCAGCACCGGCTGCACCGTGCGCGGGCCGCTGCCGGTGCTTTCGATCGGCGCGAACAGCCGATCGTCGATGATCACGTCGCCGTCGAGCTTCTTCAGCCCGGCTGCGGCCGCCTGCCGGGCCAGCTCGTGGAGCCCCGCCAGCGGATCTTGTTCTGTCAGCCCGCCGTCGTCCGAGTAGTTGGCGTAGGTGTGGTCGCTGTTCTGAAAGGCGATCTCGCCACTTGCCGTCGTCCGGCCTCCCAAGGTGAGGTCTCCGCTGGGGACGAGAATCAAATCCCCCTTCAGCACGCCGTCCGCCAGTTCGCCGCGCCGATAGACGGGCGTCTTGAAGCGGTGGTCGGCGCCAAAGGCGTCGAGCGCCGCAGCCACGGTGTAGAGCTTCGTCACCGAAGCGGGCGCAAACAGCTTGCGACTCTGCCGCTCGTAGAGCGTCTCGCCCGTCTCCTGATCGACGAACAGTGCGCCCCAATGGGCCTGCTCGTACGGCGGAGCATCCATCAACTGGGCCAGCTTCTCGGACAGTTCATCGGCCCTGGCAGCCGGGCCCATACCGGCGACCGCCAATAGCCAGATCGCCGCCAAACGCAGGGAGCACGTCATGGAACGCCACCTCATCGCTCTTCGAGATTCAGAAACACCAGCCCGCTGCCGCCCCATTGTGCCGCAACGAAGTCCGCGCGGCAATCTTCTGAAGAATTTGTCGATAGTATTGACAAAGTAATAAAGAGTTGATAATATCCGTGCATGCTGAATTCGCGGAAGCCTCCGCAAAGTCTGCCACGCACTCCAGGACCCTCTGCTATGACCACCAACCTGCTCGAATCGCCCAACCCAACCACCGAAACGGCCATTTCCCCCGAAACGCCCGTCGCCACCGCGCCTGAAGTCGCCACGACAAGCGACGAACCGATCCTCGCGGAACTCGTCGAAACCACGCCCATCCAAGACGACGGTTCCGCGGTCGGCGAACCCACTCCAACCGCCGCCGAAACCGCCCTAACTGACGCGGAACCTGCTGCCGCCGGCGCCGCAACCGAAACCCCCGCCGAAACGTCGGCCGAGCTTTCCGCCCCCAATCCCCCCACGCCCCAAATCGCCGAGCTGCGCGAGGCGTTGCTCGAACGGATTCAGTCCGCCACCTCCCTCCCCCGCGGCCTGCAGCGCCATCTGGCAAGCGCCCTGCAAGACGTCCCGGTCGTCGATCACGACGGTCGGCTTCTCGCGCCGGTCGACGCGCTGCTCGCCGCGGTCGAACGTTGGACGCCGGCAGCCATGCGGCTCGATCCCCGCTCGCTCCGTCGCGGCGAGCATCCCTCGGGCGACGTCTTCTTCACGGGGGACCCGTCCCACGTCAGCGATGAGCAAGCCGAGCGGATCGCCCGCGAGCAATTGCAGCGGAGCGGCTACTTGCCCCGCTCTGGGGACTAGCGCCGCACGTTCGTCCCCCGCACAAGCCAATTTGGTTCGTTCGTTTCACACAAGGAGCTTCGTATGTCGCAGTTCACCACGGGAAACGCGCCGGGTTTGCAGCCGGCTGTCGAATCGCACGAAACGCAAATCACCTGGGTCGGGCGGCGCGGCCAGGATCTGGTCGCCACGCGGCCGATCACCATCGACGCTGCCGCCGTCGACTCCGGCAATTCGCCGCAGAGCGTGCTGCGCGGCGGCATTGTCCTCGCCCTGCAAGACACCGGCGGCAAAGCGAGCGTCTACGACCCCGACGCCAACAACGGCCAGCAAATCGCCGCCGGCGTGCTGGAACACGCGCAGAGCATGCTCGTCGACGGAGTCGCCACCGACCGTTTCACGCAGATGCTCGTGCACGGCCTGGTGCGCGAAAGCCAGCTCATCGGCCTCGACCCGCGCGCCAAACAGCAGCTCGCTTCGCGGCTGATCTTCGACCGCGACTCGGCGGCCAGCGTCGGCGTGCTGATGCACCCGCGCGGCGTCTATCGCAAGAGCGAAAACTACAGCGTCACGGCGAGCGACAACGGGCTCCTCTTCGTCGCCACGGCTGCGGTCACGTTCACGCTGCCGACGCCGCAGAACGGCCTCGCCTATCGCTTCCTGCAGACCGCCGACGCCGATCTGGTGATCGCGTCCGGCCTCGGCAACCTCGTCCACAAAGGGAACGCCGCCGCGAGCCAGGTCGCCTTCAACACCTCCTCGCAAAAGATCGGCAGCCAGGTGCTCGTCGAGTGCCTTTACACGGCGACCGACACGCTGCGGTGGGTTGTGACCAATCTCGGCGGCACCGCGGCGACGGTCAGCTAGACCGGCTTCGCCTCGATCTTTCCACGTTTCACCAGTTCCGTTTGACGCACATCGAATCGCAAGGAGTTTGTCATGGGTGTTCCTACCGCACAGGTGCTGGCGCCGAAAACCATCTTGAAAGCCGTGTCGCAGCTCGAGCTCCCCGGCACGTCGCTGCAGCGGTTGTTCGGCTGGGGTTTTTCCGGCAAGAACGTCGCCCGCCAATCGGGGCGCAATTTTTCGTACGACGTGATTCGCGCGACACAATCGATCGCCGTCGGCCGCACGCCGGCGCAGTCGGCCAGCCGGCAGGCGCCGCAGCAGATTCGCAACGTCGCGGGCACCTTCCCGCGGTCGGCGGAAGTCATTCCGCTGCTCGACGAGGAGCTGCTCAACCGTCGGGCCATCGGCCGCTCGGTCGACGAACTCGATTTCGAAGGGGAAAGCTACATCACCCGCCAGGAGGTCTATCTGGCGCAGCGGTTCGCCAACCTGATCGAGTTTCAGACCGCAGCCATGCTCCGCGGCTCGTACGTCTTCGTGAACGACGGCGACGAGCTGCGCCACTCGTTCAGCGGCGTGGGCGCGAGGGTCAACTTTCAGATTCCCGCGGCAAACCAAGGGGATCTCGACATGCTCGGCGACGGCGCCATTCTCGACACTCTCTGGTCGAACCCCGAAGCCGACATTCCGCAGCAGTTGCACGACATTAACGTCGCGATGGTCCGCAAGACGGGCATGGGGCTGGCCCACGTGGTCCTCACGAGCGCCGGCTGGCGGCGCGTGCTGGAGAACGCCAAGGTGCAGGCGCAGGGCGGCTCGGCCGACGTCGCCTGGCAATCGCTCAAGCGCGTCGGCGCCGGCGAGTTCACCGCCGTGCTGCGAGCCATTCCGTGGGTGACGTTCCACGTCGTCGACTACGGCCTGAACGTCTGGGACGGCGAGAGCGAGGAGTTCACCAAACTGATCGAGGACGATCACGCGGCGTTCTTCCCTGAGCCGTCGTCGCGCTGGGTGCAGTACCTGGAAGGCTCGGAGATTGTGACCGAAGGGCCAGGCGGACCCCGCAGCGAGCAGTTCGGGTTTTATCCCTACTCCTACCCGACGCACGATCCGAGCGGTTGGGAATTGTGCGCCGTGTTCAACGGTTTGCCGGCGCTCTATCTGCCCGATGCGATTGCGTACGGGAAGATCGCGTAGCGCGGGCGTTCGTCGTTCGCGCGATGGATGTGATGGTCCTCTCTCGTTTGGGAGAGGACGGGGGGCGTTTGGTGGGGGCGACGCTTCTGAGAAGCGTCGCTAACCGGGCGCTGTGCGGATTGCTAACCGGGTTACTGATCGGGTTGCTGATCGGGTTGCTTCCAGGCAACGGATTATCAAGTCGGAGTTTCGCCTATGACCACGCAAACCTATTGCACGCGTAGCGATCTGGAATCGCTGTGGACTCCCGCCGAGGTGCTGGCGGCGGCCGACGACGACGCGGACGGCTCGCTTAGCCCGACGGAGGAGACGCACATCGCTTGGGCCATCGAAGCGGCAGCCGGCGAAATGAACTCCTACCTCGAAATCCGCTACACGCTCGCCGATCTGGCTCTGAACGACTGGTGCCGCAGCGTGAACGCCGTGCTGGCTGTCGCTCTGCTCGCCTCGCGCCAGGGAGACGCGCTGCCCGAAACGCTCGCCGCCCAGCGAAACGCGGCGCTGGCGACGCTCCGAGACATTGCAGCCGGCGCTCGCCTGGTTCCGCAGGCGGTCAACCGGCACGAAACGATTCCGACGGTCAGCAACTTCACGACCAACCTGGCCCAGCGGCGCGCCAAAGTTCGCCGCGTCCCCGAAACGAGCACCGGCAACCCACCCGCCGGCGGCCGCAAGAGCTTTTTTGTGACCGACTACGAATAGCGGCGACGACGAAGCGGCTCACTCACGCCTCGCGAACTCGTCCGCAACCAATCAGCCCTTGAGGAATCGTCCCATGCAACTACTTCGCTCGCTCCGCTCCCTCTTTCCCAAGCCGTCGGCGCGTCGCACGCTCCGCGAAGCGTCTCCCGCGCTCACGCCCCATCAGCCGGCCGACCTGCCCCCCTTTACGCTGCAGATTGCCGACGAAATGCGGTTCGATCCGCAAGTGCGCATCGGTCTCGGGGCGCGAAACGGTTTGCTCATGTCGGCCCAGGTCGACGTGATCGGCCGCAACGCGCAGCTCAATCGCTGGGTGAAGCAGCAATGGCGGCGGCTGTGGTCGTCGTGCGCCCATCAGTTGGTGCGGACCAAGCATTACGGTTTTATGCCGTTCGAGGTCGAGTTTCGTCAGGCTCGCGGCGGCGAGTTCGACGGCGCAATCGAATTCGATCGGCTGAAGGACCACGAGCCGCGCAAGTGCCGCTTGCTCTTTGCCGGCGATCGCCTGGCTGGGTTTGTGATGCGCGACAAGGGACGCGAAACGACATTCCTGGCGCCGCAAGCCTTGGTGACGACATTCGACGCCGAGCGGAGCAACCCCTACGGCTGTGCGCTCCTCGCCCGGGCCTATCCCGCCTGGTACGAGAAGTGGATGGAAGGGGGCGCGAAGCGTACCCTACGGCTGCGGATGGTGAAGGATGCGTATGTTGGGGACAGATTGTAGGACATTCTGCCTCACACGCCAACCGCTAAAAAACAAGGGAAATGCGGCGTTATTGCTGTCTGATCGCCTACTTTGCTCGCACGAGTCTATCTGTGCCCCAGATCAGGCATTCATCAGAAAAGAAGCCGCCTGAATGCGCCGGGAACGCTCCTTAGGAAACCGACTCCCAGGCTTTTTGAAACCAATTTCGCAATTCTTCATTCTGCGACACGACCCGTACGCCGCCAGCTACAGGTCAGCTTGATGCTCTAGCGCCCTTTTTCGTTTTCCTTTTGCGGCTCGCTCGGTTCATTCGACTTCTGAACAATTCCGAGAATGCCGAGCACAACACGGCTGCTCGATCACTATCTCGTCCTCGCTCTCTTGTTTGCCGGTCCATCTCGTTGTGGGCTTCCCTGGGATGTCCTGCGACGGGCAGGCGGGACCGGCTGATACGGCTGGCTCCCGCCTGCTTTATTTCAGGCGAGCCACAAGTCACAATGAGCGAGTCAGTTCATTTTTCGAGTTGAGGAAACTAGATCACATGCGGGCGGGAAAGCCGCCCGGCAACAAAACATCGAGCCGTCCACAACGCCGCCTGGGAAAACTGCGACCTTTCATTTGGCAGCAAGCGTTCTGGCGACTCCCCGCAAGGGGAGCCGTCGTTCGTTTCTTGCTGCACTGGCTGTCGCAGGCCATCCCAGGAGGAGCATCGGCGTGCTCCCTGTTTTTTGTTTGCACGCTTTGGGGGAACCTGCGATGGCAAGCAACTGGCTGTATTCACTGAACGGTCAACAGAACGGCCCCATTTCGGCAGCGAAGCTAAAGCAACTTGCTGCCGATGGTGGCATCGGCCCCGACGACCTCGTGTGCCAGGAAGGTTCGTCGAATTGGGTTCCGGCGAAAAGGGTCAAAGGACTACTTCCGCCGACCACTTCCAGCACGGCGACTTCCACGCCGACGGCGCAACCTGCCAGCAATTCCGATCTGCTTCCGCAAATCCAAGTCAGAGTTAGCGACACGCTGAGAGGGATTGGTGATGCCGTTCAAAGCGTTGCCGGTTCTGAGCCGGTGAAGGCCGCAGGTGAGTCACTCAAGAATGCGGCGGGACGAGCAGCCGGGAACGTGGGGAATTTCATTCGTTCCGGTGCCGTGCAGTCACAGGTGAAGGCGGCACGCAATTTCTGGTCGGACATGCCAATGTCCCTCAAGGCGCTGCTGATCGGCGGCCCGGTAGTTGGCGTTCTGCTGCTTTCGTGTTGTGGCGGAACACTGTTGCTTATGGGTGGTGGTAAGGCCAAGAACTTGCCCCAGAATTCCGTCACGCAGACATCCTCACAGCGGAAGCCGAGCAGACTGAAGACGACGCCCGCATACGACGAAGGCTACCGAACCGGACGAGACTTGGCTGAGAGCATGTATCGCCCAATCGAAGAGTTCAAGGTTCGTCTAACAACAGCTTCTTCTCCTGCCGAAAAGCGAAGCGTGCTCGATGCGATCAAGTCTCAGCTAGATCGTGCCGTAACTGTTCACGCCCCGGTGAGTGATGGGGCAGGTTGATGGTCGAGGTGGGCGTTGATGGCGGTGGTGACGAAGGCGAAGACATTGATGGATCGTTGGCGGCAGGTTTCGACGACGGT